>ERZ795053.6124-NODE-6124-length-12125-cov-4.319553_pt1 | contig 12125 bp, 11 predicted proteins | sample MGYA00375137_ERZ795053 | MGnify/ENA primary metagenome ERZ795053 (study PRJEB30182, sample SAMN05720284) | activated sludge metagenome | isolation source: Anaerobic digester | place: Hong Kong | collected 2014-12-17 ... | reverse complement strand
GGGTGGTCGTGCACGTCGACGGAGCGCAGCACCGCGCTCACCTTGTCACGTCGGTGTCGGCCGGACGAGGCGTAGAGTCGGTGGTGATGTGCGACACGATGGTCACCGTCACCGACGAGGGCGTCCTGTTCGCCAAGAACAGCGACCGCGACGCCAACGAGGCGCAGCTGCTCGAGTGGATCCCGGCGCGCGACCACGTCCGGACCGACTCGGCGGACCCGACGGACTCCGAGGTGACGGTGCGCTGCACCTGGATCGACATCGCGCAGGTGGCCCACACCCACGCCGTGCTGCTGTCGCGGCCCTGGTGGATGTTCGGCGCCGAGATGGGGGCCAACGAGCACGGCGTGGTCATCGGCAACGAGGCGGTGTTCACCCGGGAGCTCTCCCGTCGCGCCGGACGGGTCGGGTCCCGACGCCCCGAGGCCGAACCCGGCCTGCTCGGCATGGACCTGCTGCGCCTCGCGCTGGAGCGGGCGACCAACGCGACCGACGCCGTCGAGGTGATCGTGACCCTGCTGGAACGCCACGGCCAGGCCGGCTCGTGCAGTCGGGCGCACCCGAACTTCACCTACGACAACAGCTTCATCGTCGCCGATCCGCACGGAGCGATCGTGGTAGAGACCGCCGGTCGCCACCACGCCACCGAGGAGGTCCGCTCCGGCGGACGCAGCATCTCCAACGGGTTGACGATCCCCGGCTTCGCGGCCGCCCACGCCGACGCGCTGCGCTCCCGGGTGGCGTCGTGCGCGGCGCGGCGCGCCCGCACCCAGGCCGCGGCGGCAGCGGCGGGCGGCGGCCACAGCGACGCGGTGGCCGACCTGATGGCGGCGCTGCGCGACCACGGGCCCGACGGCCTGCCCCGCTACTCGCCGGTCAACGGGGCACTCGACGCTCCGTGCGCCCACATCGGCGGTCTGGTCACCTCGACCCAGACGACGGCGTCGTGGGTCGCCGACCTCCGCGGCGCCGCCCCGGGCCCCGACGCGACCCCGGCCCGACACTGGGTGACCGCCACCGCGGCGCCGTGCACCTCGATCTTCCTGCCGGCCCGGGTCGACGAGCCCGCAGAGCTGGGACCGGCGCCTGATGACCGCTTCGACGCGGCCACCCGCTGGTGGCGCCACGAGGTGCTCCACCGGGCGACCATGTGCGACCCGCAGTCGCTGCTGCCCCGCTACACCGCCGAGCGCGACGTCGTCGAAGCGGCGTGGCGGGCCGACCCTCCCTCCACCGACGAGGCGATGCGAGCTGCCGAGGGGCTCGAGGCCCGCTGGACCGAGGACGTGGTCGGGGCCACCCAACCCGACCGGCGACCCCGCTGGGTGCGCCGCCAGTGGACGAAGCTCGATCGGGACGCGGGGGTTCCCGTCGTCGACGTGCACGGCTCGGGGCGCTACCGGCCCGCGCTGGAGAGCATCCGCGCCGTCGCCCCGCTGGGATCGTCCGACGCGCTGCGCCGCGGAGCGTGAGCGTGGGGACCGGTACCACCGTCGCTGACGCCACCGTCGCGGTCGTCGGCGCCGGCCTGGCCGGCTTGGCCGCGGCGCGTGTCCTGGCGGGAGCCGGCGTCGACGTCGTGGTCATCGAGGCCCGGGACCGCGTCGGCGGACGCACCGAGCGAGGCCACACCGCGGACGGCGTACCGGTCGAGCTGGGCGGGCAGTGGATCGGCCCGACCCAGAACCGCATGTACGAGCTGGTCGCCGAGCTGGGGCTGGAGACGTTCCCGACCTTCAACGACGGTGAGCTGGTCCTGCACCTGGGCGGTCGACGCTCCCGACTCGGCCCGCAGCGCGGCGCGACGCCGGACCTGGGGCCGTTCGCGCTGGCCGACCTGGCCCAGGGCCTGGCCCGCTTCGACCGGCTGGCCGGCCGGGTGGACCTGGAGCAGCCATGGGCCGCGCCGCGGGCGGTCGAACTCGACGGGCAGACCTTCGAGTCGTGGATCCGGCGCAACCTGCGCACACCGGTCGGACGGGAGTACTTCCGGGTGGCAACCGAAGCGGTCTTCTCGGCTCAGGCCGGAGACCTGTCGCTGCTGCACGCGCTGTTCTACGCCCGTTCCGGCTCCGGCCTGGAGAACCTGCTGGCCGTCGACCGGGGCGCCCAACAGGACCGGGTCGTCGGCGGCACGTGGCTGATCAGCGACGCCATGACCGCATCGCTCGGCGACCGGGTCCGCACCGGGCATCCGGTGCGGCGCATCGAGAGCGGCCCCACCGGGGTGACGGTGCGCACCGTCGCGGCCGACGGCACCGACGGCGAGGCCTTCCACGCCCAGCGGGCGATCGTCACCCTGCCGCCGACCCTGGCCGGTCGCCTCGACTACGCGCCGGCGCTGCCGAGCTGGCGGGACCAGCTCACGCAACGGCTGCCGGCCGGCAGCGTCATCAAGGTGCATGCGGTCTACGACGAGCCGTTCTGGCGGGCCGACGGCCTCAACGGCCAGGCCGCCTCGGACCGGGGGCCGGTCAAGGTCGTCTTCGACAACTCGCCACCCGGCGGGGGCCCGGGGATCCTGGTCGGGTTCATGGAGGGCGCCGACGGCCGGCACTTCGCCCGGCGCTCGCCCGCGGAGCGACGGAACGCCACCGTCGAGTGCTTCGCCCGCTACTTCGGGGACCGGGCCCGACACCCGATCGAGTACATCGAGCGGGACTGGATGGCCGAGCCGTTCAGCCGGGGCTGCTACGGCGCGCACTTCACACCGGGGGTGTGGACCGGGTTCGGCCACGCCCTGCGCACGCCGATCGGGGCGATCCACTGGGCCGGCGCCGAGTGCTCCCCGGTGTGGAACGGCTACATGGAGGGTGCGGTCCGCTCGGGCGAGGCGACCGCTCGAGAGGTGCTCGCCGCCCTCTGAGCCGCGACAGCGCCGAGCGCTGTCGACGCGAACCGATCACCTCAGCCGCCATCGAGCACCGCGATCGCCTCTCCCCCGCCGCGTCGGTTCAGGGTCAGGCCGATCACGAACAGCGCCGCCATCACGGCACCGAGAGAGGCGAACAGCACGGTGGCCCCGGCAGCCCCGTAGAGGATCGGCCCCAGGAGCGCGGCGGTGCCGGCGCCGATCTGGTTGACGGCGTGGGCCAGTCCCTGGCCGGCGGCGACCTCGTCGGGTCGACACGCCCTGAGCATCGCGGTCTGCACCGAGGGCGTGGCCAGCGACTGCGGGAACGACTCGAGAAGGCCCATGGCGGTGATGGCGACCGGAGCGGCGAGCAACCCGTAGGTGACCGTCAGCGGGATGATGAGGCAGATGGCGAGAGCGGTGGCGCGCACCGGTCCGATCCGATCAGCGACGCGGCCCCCGGTGGGCGCCAGCAGCACGATCGGCAGCGAGTACAGCGACAGGCCGATCCCGATGAACAGCGTCGACGCGCCCTGGTCGGTCAGGTAGCGGGACCAGAGGGCGTCGTACACCCCGACCGGCAGGAAGATCGTCAACGACAGCAACGCCGCGCCGGTCACCGCGCCGCGGCGCAGCATCCGGAACGGGGCCAGCGCCGCGCCCAGACCGCCGCCGGGTCGGACGGAGCCGACCAGGGTGGGGAGCCGGATCGACAGCAACCAGGCGGCCATGGCGACCTGCACCGCCCCGATCAACACGAGCGGCGCCCACAGGCCGACCACCTCGCTCAGCAGCGAACCGATGACCGGTCCGGCCAGGAACCCGGCCAGCTCGGCGCTGGTGAGTCTGCCCAGGCGTTGGCCGGCGCGGGCCGGATCGCCGACGGTCACCACCTTGCGGGCCGCGGGGAGGAACACGCCGTAGCCGAGGCCCTCGAGCAGGCGGGCGCTGGTGAACTGCCACAGCTCGGTGGCGGTCGCGAACCACAGCAGTCCGACCGCGGACAGGGCGATGCCGCCCACCATCAGCAGGCGGGCGTGACCCCGGTCCGCGAGACCGGCCAGGAACAGCCCCGACACCAGAGCGGCCACGAAGGCCGCCGCGCTGAGCATTCCCAAGCCGCGGTCGGAGAACCCGTAGCGGTCCTGGAACTCGGCCAGCAGCGGGAAGATCACCCCGACACCCGCACCCAGCGACGCGGCGCCGATCAGGACCGGGACCGTGCCCGAACCGCGCTGCGCAGAGGCCGGCGCCCCGGGGGCGGGGGCGGGATCGGCGCTCGGCATCGGGTCATCCTGCCAGCCCCGGACGGGGCGACGGTCCGCGCGGCGACCCGTAGGGTGTGGGCATCGGGCCGGGTCCGCGGGTAGCCCACACGGCGGGCCCGTCGATCGATCCGGGAGGGAGTCGCCATGCCCGTCACAACCGCCACCGGCCGCCCCGCGCCGAGCCGGGGCGCGGACCCGGCCGCGTTCTGCACCGTCCGCGCCCGCACCGAGGCGCTGGCCGCCCCGCTCGGAGCCGAGGACCAGGTGGTGCAATCGATGCCGGACTGCTCACCGACCAAGTGGCACCGGGCGCACACGACGTGGTTCTTCGAGGAGTTCGTCCTGAACCGCCACGTCGCCGGCTACCGGCCGGTCGACGACTCGTACCGCTACCTGTTCAACAGCTACTACGAGGCGGTCGGCGAGCGTCAGCCCCGACCCCGACGGGGGCTGATCACCCGACCGACAGTCGACGAGGTCGCCGCGTACCGCCGGGCGATCGACCGCTCGGTCCTCGACCTGCTCGGCCGCCCCGGCGACACCGCAGCACCGCTCGAGCCCGAGGTCGCCGCCCTGGTCGAGCTCGGACTGCACCACGAGGAGCAGCACCAGGAGCTGCTGCTCATGGACGCCAAGCACCTGCTGTTCCAGAACCCGCAACACCCCGCGTACCGCTCCGACGCGCCGGACGGCGACGCCGACGCGTCACCGACCCGGCGCGGCGACACCGCACCCGCCGGCGTTCAGGGCTGGATCCCCCACGAGGGCGGGCCGGTCGACATCGGGGTGGCAGCGGGCGACCCGACCTTCTCGTTCGACAACGAGGGGCCCCGCCACACGGTGCACCTTCAGCCGTTCGCGATCGCGGACCGACTGGTCACCAACGGCGAGTGGCAGGACTTCATCGACGACGGCGGCTACCGGCGCCCCGAGCTGTGGTTGAGCGACGGCTGGGCCGCGGTGAACGAGCAGGGCTGGCGGGCACCGTCGTACTGGTTCGGCCTCGACGACCCCGACGGGCCCCAGGTGTTCACCCTCGCCGGACCCCAGGCGGTGCGTGCCGCCGACCCCGTCGTCCACGTCAGCCTGTACGAGGCCGACGCCTTCGCCCGCTGGGCCGGGGCACGACTGCCCACCGAGGCCGAGTGGGAGGTCGTCGCCCGCGACCGCTGGGGCGCCGACACCGACGGACTGGCGACCGCTCCGCACCCCCGACCCGGCGCCGACGGGTCCGACCCGCAGTTCCGCGGCGCGGTGTGGCAGTGGACCGCCAGCGCCTACCTCCCGTTCCCCGGGTTCCGGCCCGCCGCGGGTGCCGTCGGCGAGTACAACGGCAAGTTCATGGTCAACCAGCACGTGCTCCGGGGCGGATCGTGCGCCACCCCACCCGGCCACGCCCGACCGACCTACCGCAACTTCTTCCCGCCGGCGGCGCGGTGGCCGTTCACCGGCCTGCGCCTGGCCACCGACGCCTGAGGTCCCCACGCCGATGCCCCCCACCACCGACACCACCGGGACGGTCCGGGTCCGGGTGCACCTCGACCCCGCGGACTGGTCCCGGCACCTGGCCGAGGAGACCCGCCGCGGACTGACCGACGACCCACCGTGGACGCCGCCGGTCTGGTTCTACGACGAGGTCGGCTCGCATCTGTTCGACCGCATCACCCGGCTGGACGAGTACTACCCGACCGAGGCCGAGCGGTCGATCCTCGCCGCCCGCTCCGACGAGATCGCCCACCTCACCGGAGCCCGCACCCTCGTCGAGCTCGGATCGGGCACCTCCGACAAGACCCGTCTGCTGCTCGACGCCCTGTGGGCGGCCGGGACGCTGCGCACGTTCTCGCCCGTCGACGTCAGCGAGGAGGTCCTGCGAACCGCGGCCACCGCGATCGCCGAGGGGTACCCGGGCATCGCCGTCGACGCCGTGGTCGGCGACTTCGGCCGCCACCTGGACCGGATCCCCACCGGCGGGCGCACCCTGCTCGCCTTCCTGGGCTCGACGATCGGCAACCTCGACCCTGACCAACGTCGGGCCTTCCTGGCGTCGGTCACCGACGCCCTCGCCCCCGGCGACTGGTTCCTGCTCGGAACGGACCTGGTCAAGGACGAGGCGAGGCTGCTCGCCGCCTACGACGACGCCGCCGGGGTCACCGCGGCGTTCAACCGGAACGCGCTCGTGGTCATGAACCGCGAGCTCGGCGCGGACTTCGACCCCGACGCCTACTCGCACCGCTCGCACTGGGACCCCGTCGCGCACCGCATCGAGATGCACCTGGTGGCCGACCGGCACCAGCGGGTCACGGTGCGCGGGCTCGACGACCTGGTCGTCGATCTGGGTGCCGGGGAGCACCTGCGGACCGAGATCAGCACCAAGTTCACCGCCGAGGGCGTCGAGCACGAGCTGCTCGCCGCCGGCCTGGAGCCGGTGTCGGCGTGGACCGACCCGGCCGGCGACGTCCGGCTCACCCTCGCCCGACGGCCCTGAACGCCGGTCCGCCGCGCCACCACCGGGCGACCCACCGACGCCCGGGCGTCAGCTCCCGGCGATGACCAGGCGGTAGCCGTAGTCGGCGCGGTCCTGTTCCAGCAGGTGGCCGTGGCGCTCGAGCCAGGTGCCGTCGGCCAGGTCCGCCGCCAACTCGGCCGTGCCGCGGGCGACGACGCTCTCGGGCAGCAGCGCCAACAGCGACATCGACCGCTGCACCACGGGGTCGAGGTAGGCCTCGGGGCGTCGCCAGTACGCGGCCGCCACTCCGTCGCGGCACTCGGCAGGGATCCACATCGTCTGCACGTCGACGACGTCGAGGTGCCGCCCGACGTCGTCGGGGGTCGGAGCGTTGAGCTCCACATCGGAGGTCAGCACCTCGGGGAAGTAGTCGAGGAGCCAGAACCCGTGGGCGACCAGCGGCTCGAACACGACGAGCACCTGGCGGTCGGCCACCCGGGCGAGCTCGGCCAGCCCGCGGGCCGGGTCCGTCCAGTGGTGCACGGTGAACGTGCCGAGCGCGGCGTCGAAGGACCCGTCCGGGAACGGCAGGTGCTCGGCGACCCCCTGCACCGCCGGGTGGCGCCCGTCGCGCTGGGCGAGCATGGTCGACGACGGCTCGAGCGCGACGACCCTCCGGCCGAGCGGCTCGTAGTTCCCGGATCCGGCCCCCACGTTGAGCACCGAACGCGACGCCCCCAACGCGGCACCGATCTGCGACACCCACGTCGGCTCCGACACCCGCTGGCCCGCGTAGCCGACCCCGATCCGGTCGTACAACGCGTCGGCCCCGGTCCCTTCGGCGCGCAGCGAACCCACCACCGCGTCGGCCCAGCGCTCCTTCTCGGCCACGTACCTCGCCCGGTCGTCGCCGAACCGCTCGGCCAGGTCGACCTTCAGCGCCTGGTAGCGGGCGGCCAGGTCCGGGTCGGCCCGCAGCGCATCGCGGAACCGGCGGTAGTCGTCGATCTCGACCGAGTCCGCGTCGAGGACGTGGAGGTGAACGAGCCGTCTGCCCTCGACGACCTTGCGCATGAACAGGTGGCCGGCACGGTCGGGGAACGCCCCGGGTCGCAGCTCGTAGCCGACGTCGGCCAGCGCTCGCAGGTGGTCCGCCACGTCATCGGCCCGCTCGAACACCATCAGGATGTCGATCGTCGGCTTGGACGACATCCCCGGAACCGCGGTGCTGCCGATGTGCTCGATCGTCACGGCCTCCCCGCCGGTCGCCGCGGCCAGCACCGTGCGTTCGGACGCGAAGTCCGCCGGCCAGGTCGCCCGGTAGGCCACCACCTCGACGGTCGACTGCCGATGCGGCTGCGGCTGCGGCTGCGGCTGCGGCTGCGGCCGGTGGGACGCGGTGACGCCCGTGTGGTCCATCCCGGCTGTCGGTGCGCTCAGCGCAGGACCAAGGCGACCACCGCGAAGTGGCACGAGCCCGCCGCGACGGTCATCGAGTGCCACACCTCGTGGTAGCCGAACACGTGCGGCACGGGGTCCGGCCAGCGCTTGCCCAGCACGATCGCCCCGACGGTGTAGAGCAGACCGCCGACCGCCAGCAGCACGAGCTGCAGCGCGTCGAGGTTGGTGACCAGGGCCGGCACCGCGACCACCGCGGCCCAGCCGATCACGATGTACAGCCACGACCCGGCGCTGCCCGGTCCCCGGCCGAGCATGGTCATCTTGGTGATGACGCCGCCGATGGCGGCCACCCACACCGCGACCAGCAGCGGGATCCCCCACGCCGGCGGCAGCGCCAGCAGGCACAGCGGGGTGTAGGTGCCGGCGATCAGCACGAAGATCATCGAGTGGTCGGCGCGGCGGAACCACTTGACCGCCGTCTCGGTGTGGGCCAGGCGGTGGTAGCTGGCCGACACTGCGAAGAGCCCCACCAGCGACACGGCGTAGATCGTCACGGCGACCTTGGCCATGGGACCCGGAGCGACGAGGAACAGCACCACAGCGGCCGGCGCGGCCACCAGCGCGGCCAGGAAGTGCACCCGGCCCCGCCACACCGGACGGGGCCCGTAGGCGTCGAGCGCTTCGAGGATCTTCGGTCGTCCCGCCGTGGTCACCGGACCAGTGGACCACGCGACGGCCTCCGATGGAAGGGCAGGACGCTGAGCGGGATGAGGGATCGTCCTTGACGGGACGCTCCCGCTGGGCTCAGCTCGGATCCATGGGACCCGAGCTGTCGCTGGCGCAGACCGTCGATGACCTGGCCGCGAGGGGCTGGGACGCCGAGTTCGCCGCCGTCGAGGGCGGGCTGCTGACCTGCGGGCTGTGCGGCGACACCCTGTCGCCGACCGAGGTCCACATCGACAGCGTGTACCGCTTCGAGGGCCAGAGCGACCCCGATGACCAGGCCGCCGTGTTCGCCCTCACCTGCCACTGCGGCTGTCGGGGGATCTACGTCATCGCCTACGGTCCGTCGATGAGCGGCGCGGACGCGGACGTGGTGTCGCACCTGTCGCGTCGCACGCCGTCCGAACCGGAGATCTGACCGCACAGAGGGGCGGGCACGTGCCGCGGACCGTCGGGGGACATCGATGAGCTTCAGCCGCGAGGAGATCCAGGACGCCTTCGATCGGTTCGCGGCCGCGGCCGAGCACGGCGGGCGCACCGGCGACTGGAGGCCGTGGGTCGAGTGCTTCGTGCCCGACGTCCACTACGTGGAGCACCTCTACGGCGAGTTCGACGGCCGCGACGCGGTGCTCGCGTGGATCACCTCCACCATGGGGGCGTGGCCGTTCGACCACATGCAGCTGTTCCCGTGGGACTGGTACACGATCGACGCCGAGCAGGGCTGGGTGGTCGGCCAGGTGCAGAACCGCTTCGTCGACCCGGGTGACGGCTCGGTCCACCAGGCCCCCAACTGGACCCGGCTCGTGTACGCCGGCGACGGCCTGTTCGCGTCGGAGGAGGACGTCTACAACCCGTCCCACTTCGGACCGATGGTCGCGGCCTGGCTCGACGCGTGGCGGACGCAGCACCCCGACCTGCCCCACGGTCCGGGCCCGCGGGAGACGGACCGGTGACCACCGCCATGAGCCGCCGGGGGCGGCCCCGCATCAGCGACGAGGAGCGCGCCGAGCGCCGCACCGAGTTGACCGGGCGGGCGATGGCCGCGGTCCGCGAGGGCGGCGGCGACCAGTCCCTCGACGAGATCGCTGCGCACATCGGGGTGTCCAAGCCGGTGCTCTACGACACCTTCGGCAGCCGCACCGGCCTGGCCGACGCCCTCGCCCTGGCCCTGGCCGAACGCACCGAGGCGTTCGTGGTCGAGCGCTTCGGACCCGCGCTGCCCGACGGCACCTACGACGTGTCGGTCGAACGGGTCATCGAGCTGATCGTCACCGCCCTGGTGTTCCTGGTCGACCAGGAACCGGAGCTGTACACGTTCATCACCTCGGCGATGCGCGGCGACCGGCGCGGCATGCTCGACAACTCGCTGGTCGCGGTGGTCCGCGAGCGGATCCGACCGGTGACCGAGTTGGCCACCCCCGGTCTGGGTCCGGCCGAGCACTCGGTGCTGACCGACGGCATGTACGGCCTGGTGCTGGCCACCCTCGAGTCCTGGCGGGACTCCGACGATGTCGACCGAGACGTCGTCGTCGGCATGCTGACCGCGTTGATCACCAACGGGATGCGGGCGATCGCGGACGGGGTGCCGCCCTCGGGCTGAGCCGGCTCAGCCGCCGAGGTGGATCGATCCCCGGCGCATGACGGTGACCGGCCCGTCCTCGCTGACCACGATCACCACCGCGTCGGGCTCGTCGACGCTGTAGCGCCGGGCGGTGGTGTGGCGCATCCCACCGAAGCCCTCGACCTCGGACTCGGTCTGGGGGCGGGGCCGCAGCCGCACGCCGAGCTCGCGCAGGACCCCGTCGCGGTCGAACACCGCGGCGCCGTCGATCTGGGCCAGAACGTGCACCAGCGGCGCCAGGTCCGCCGGGTTGAGGACCGACAGTGCGGGAGGGACCGGCCGGCGGGTCTCGAAATGGTGCGGCCCGTCGCCCAGACCTGGACCGGCGCTCTCGCGGTGGTACACCAGGATCGCCCCGATGCCCCGGGCGCCCAGGTCGTGCACGGCGATCTCGAGCAGCGTCTCGACCACCTCGCGCTGCTCGGGCCCGGAGCACTCGACGAAGGTCTCCACCCACTCGCCCACCGGCGGCTGCTGCTGCCAGGCGACCCCGTCCCAGCGCAGGACCCCGAACTCGCCGGCCACCCGCACCACGCCCGACGGGTGGCGTTGCACGACGATCCCGCCGGTCGACTCGGCCAGCACGACGACGTCGCGCTCGGAACCCGCGGGCCGGTCGAACACGACCAGCTCGTCGTCCGACGCGTCGGGCCCCAGGAGGTCGTCCACCCCGCGGATCACCCAGCTGGACAGGCCGTCGGCGAACATGCGGGCGCCGGCCAGCCCACCGTGGGGGAACGGGCGGGCGGTGACGGTGAGCCGGGTCGAGGTCTGCCATCCCTCCCGCGGGCCGGTCGGGGCGATGATCGCCCCGTAGCTCGGGACGCGACGCTCATGGACCCGTGGCCGCATTGCGTAGTCGAGCTCGCTGAGGGCCGCCTCGGCCAGCGACGCGGGTCCGGGCAGCACGAAGCCGGTGTCGGCGAGCTCCTCGACCAGACGAGCGCGCCGACGGGTGCGGCGCGGATCGTCGAGCGGAGGGGCCGAACCGGCGTGCGCAGGGTCCACGCCGGGAAGGTACCGCGCCCGATCCCGCGGAACCCGCTTGCGCCCGGCGCGAACGTGTGTTCGTAATAGGAGCTCGGGTCGAACACAGGTTCTGGGAGGGTGTCGATGGCCGGGAACAGCTCCGATCAACCGCTGCGTGGGAGCGCTGACGCCGTGCGCAACGCACTGGCGGTGGCGGTCCAGGCCGGTCAACCGGTCCTGCTGTGGGGCGGGCCCGGCGAGGGCAAGTCACGCCTGGTCGAATCGATCGCCGAGCAGCTCGGACGCCCGTGCGAGGTCGTCGTCGGCAGCGTCCGCGAGGCGTCCGACTTCGCCGGGTTGCCGGTCGTCGAGCACGGGTCGGTGAGCTTCGCCCCGCCGCGGTGGGCCACCCGTTGCGTGGAACGGCCCGACACCGTCGTGTTCCTCGACGAGCTGACCACCGCGGCCCCATCGGTGCAGGCGGCCATGCTGCGCGTGGTGCTCGAGCGCGAGGTCGGCGACCTGCGCCTGCCTCCGACCGTCGCGTTCGTCGCGGCGGCCAACCCGCCCGAGCTGTCCGCCGGAGGCGACGACCTGTCGGCGCCGTTGGCCAACCGGTTCTGCCACCTGGACTGGGAGGCCGACCCCGCCGGTTGGTCGACCGGGATGCTGCGGGGATGGGCTCCCCGACCCGTGCCGGTGGTGCCCGCCGCGTTCGCCGCGCACCGCGACCGGTGGCGGGCGATCGTGGTCGGCTTCATCCGGTCCCGTCCGGCGACGCTGCGCCAGGTCCCCACCGACGTGGTCGGCCAGGGTCGGGCGTGGCCGTCGCCGCGCACGTGG
>ERZ795053.6122-NODE-6122-length-12126-cov-10.348853_pt1 | contig 12126 bp, 7 predicted proteins | sample MGYA00375137_ERZ795053 | MGnify/ENA primary metagenome ERZ795053 (study PRJEB30182, sample SAMN05720284) | activated sludge metagenome | isolation source: Anaerobic digester | place: Hong Kong | collected 2014-12-17 ... | reverse complement strand
GGCCAGCCCTCGGGCAAAGCCACGGGCCGCCTGTCGCGCTTTGTCGCGACGCTGCGGCCCGTGGGGCGTCAGGTCACATCAGGCGCTGCACGTTGATGCCGAAGGTGATGGCCCCGACCAGTTCGCCCGTGGCGGGATCACGGATCGGAAGCGACGCCTGGGTCTGGTAAAAGCCGGTGCTTTCGTCGAACTCGACCTCGCTGATGTGGATGGCTCCGCCACCGTTGCCGTAGGTCTCCTGCCACTTGGCCTCGTCACCCTGCCAGTAGTCCGAGGTGACCTCGCTCTGGCCGACGTTCAGACCCTTGTTGTCCATCACGAAGACCTCGGTCACGAACCCGGCCGCCGCGTCCTGCTGCGCCCTGAGCCAGGACGAAAGCGGGCGTTCCATCAGATCGGAGACAAGCGGCCCGCCGCCCGCCTTCGCCTGGGCACGCCAGTCGAGGTCGAGCTGGTCGATATCGGCCTGGGTCAGGCTGGCGTGCGCGCTGTTCTGCGCCTCGATTGCCGCGATCAGGTCGGGGTTGGCGATCCATTTGGACAGCTGTTCCTCGGCATAGGCCTTGAGAGGCACCCGATAGACGCCTTCCTGCCCCGGCGACGAGATCATGTGGAGCGTGATCGTGTTGCTCATCGCGATGGAGAGGTCCTTCGACAGGTCCGCGGCGCCGGCCACCATCGCGGCGTCCACGCCACCGCCGCCAAGCGCCGCGTCGAAGATCGACTTCTTCGATGTCCAGTCCTGGTAGGCGGCATCCAGCGTGGACTTGACGGCGTCGTTGCGCGGCGGATTGATGCCCGCGCTCGGGAAACCATCCCTGAGCGCGACCAGCGACCGATCGAAGAGATCGACGGTCTCGCGCAGTTCGTCGGCATTGCCCATCTCTGGCTTGCCGCTTGCCAGGGCGCACATCACGCGCGCCATCCGGCTCAGGAACATCCCCTGCCGTCCCATGTAGTCGAGCGTGATCGCGTCCGACTGCAACAGTTCCTGCGGGTTCGAGTAGTAGCCCGAAATCCGCGTCGTCAGTTCGACGGTGCGTTCCAGCAGGTCCTTGAACGATCCGCTGATGACAGAGACGTCCGCCCCGGCGCCACCGGCGATCAGTTTCGAGGCCTCGCCCGCGATCGGATCCCAGGCGGCTGAAACCGCGCGGATGCCCTTGATGTTGTCGCTGGCAGCTTCCGCGTTCGGAATGCCCAGCGCCATGTCGCCATCCTGCAGACCGGCGACAATCGACCGGAAGGCCGTCGTCGCCTTTTCAAGATCGACCCGCGCCGCGTCGGCGGCGATCCCGGCGTCGACCCTGCAACTGGCAGAAGCGACCTCCTCGGAAAGCGACCGCAGGCTTGCCGCGAGCTTCACCCGCGCCTTGCCGCCGTCGTAAAGACTGTCCTGCGCCTGCGCAGGCGTCTGTCCAAGAAGCGCGGTTGCCACCGCGGCGAGCGAACAGACAATCGGGGCTTTCCGGACCCGGAACGACCGTTCTGCCGCCACCGAACCGCCGCTTGGTCTTGAATGAATTTTCAGAGATTTCATCTCGATGATTCCTTTTTTCGCAACGTCATCGAAGCTGGCCGCGCGGCCCGGCGCCGGCAGTGCAGGAGTTTCGGTGCCTGATCGCCCGAGATCCTGCCGCCCACCGGGGCCGCGCACGCCAACGCGGCGGTCCCTAGATCGCGTCCTTTTCGATCCAGACCTCGACGCGGCGGTTGATGCCACGTCCCGCTTCGGTGCCGTTGCAGGCAGAGGGTGCGATTTCGCCATAGCCGGAAGAGGTGAAGCTGATGCCAGCCAACCGATCGCCGGCATAGGCCATCAGTTCGTCCGCGACCGACTTGGCGCGTTCCTGGCTGAGCTTCTGGTTCGACACGAACGCGCCCACATCGTCGGTAAAGCCCACAAGCGCCACGTTGGTGCCCTCTGGCATCGCCTCGAGGTACTTGGTGAGCCGTTCCATGTCGAGACGCGCCCGTTCGTCCAGGCTTGACGACCCGAGGCGGAAGCGGAACGTGGTCGACAGTCGATCGAACTTGATCATCTGCGCAAGGAATTCGCGGATCACGTTGCCCTCGAAGGCATCGACCTGGCTGTTCAGCAGGCTGGTTGCCCGGCTGCTGTCGATCGTCTGCGGACGCCGCTCGACGCCGAGGTCGACGAAACCGGCCTTTGCGATGACGCCGTCAGCCGCTTCGGACTGCGCGAACTCCAGGAAGTCGCGGGTCATGTCGTCGGCCGCTTCGGTCGTGTAAAGATAGAGCCGCCGCTGAAGGCCGTATTCTTCGGTCTTGGCCGAGAACGTGTCCGGCTCGACCGCGATACCGCACTCGTTGACCAGTTTCACCGGTCTGGCGCCGCGCTCGAACGCGAAGCCGACCAGCCCGATTGCGCCCGGCTCCTGGTTGACTGCGGCGGCCACCGCCGTGTCGTCGTCGACCGTGACAGTGCCGATCGGGCGCGCCGGCGGTGCATCGCCGAAGATGCGGGCGTTCAAGACGGCGTTGGTGTCGGAATCAGCGGGCGTCGAGACGAGCGTGATGGGCAAGTCCTCACCGCCAAGCTGGCTCCAGTTGGAATATTCCCCCGAAAAGATCCGGGCGAGGTCCTGAACACCGATGGAGGCCAGCTTGTTTTCCGGATTGACGATCACCACCAGGCCATCGACCGCGATGATGTACTCCTGGTCCGGGCTGACCATGTTGCCCGCGCCCGCCCCCTTGAGGCTGCGCGCCTCGGCGGGCGTGATGCGCCGCGATGCCATCGCGATCGCCGCTTCCTTGTTCAAAAGCGCCTCGAAACCGTCCGTTGAGCTTGTCGAGCTAACAAGGAAGGTGCCGATGTCGTCACCGAAGCCGCCGTCGGCGACAAGGCTTGCAAGGATCTGTCCTGCTTCCTGGGTGTTGGTGATGGACGCCTCGGCATCGAGATAGCCGGCATAACCGCTCATCAGAAGCGGCATGACACCGGCACCAAGCGTGTCGGCCCCGGTAATGCGGACATTCGCGCCCGCCGTCTCGAAGGTCGGACAACTGTCGCCCTCGCAGCGGACACGGCTGGCCGCGACGCGCAATTCGCCAAGTGCCGTGCGAATGATGTAGGCGTCGTCCTTGAATTCGATCAGCTCGCCAACAAGGTTGACGGTACCGTCGGCGGATTTCAAGGCAACTTCGCCTGCCTGGCCGGTGCCGGGAAGCAGGGAGCACCCCATCGCAACCGTCGTCAAGAGAGCGGATTTAACAAATGATTTCATAATGCTGCGCACGCCGGATCTCCTCAATCAGCGTTTCCGTTCAGATCTTGGGGAAGAGCACACAATCGTTCCGACGAGGTCTTGTGGGCCTGGTCGACTCTCGTTAATTGGTCGAAGTGTTTGTTTCCGACCTCGATCGGAACGTTTGCCCGGCTTTTTGCCCAGAATTGGGCGAAAACATGAAAACTGGCAGAAGTGCGAAAAAATTGTCAACAAACTGGCAAGTCACTGACCTGACGTTGTTTTCCAGGCGATCTCGCCAGTCACAAACGTTACCCCCGACACAATTCTTTCGTAATCTGCAACAATGAACAGTTTTCCTAAGTCATTATTATTGTGCAAAAAATAGATACCAGCGTTCCGGATTCCAGAACACTTTCTTATTCCAATTTCGTCAGCTCTGGACCTCAATTTCCCAGATTGCGCCATTTTTTCGGCACTTTGCACCGAAACAACTTGTGACGCGGGCCGACAATTACGATCCGCGAACCCCGTACCAATTTGTCGTGAGTAGGTGTAGCATGCAAACCGCAGCCCACACTCCAGAAGACGCATTCGAGACTGACGAGCTCAAGCCCGGCACCGCGCTATTGCGCGGCCAGTATACGATCGAGAAATTTCTGAGAATGGGTGGCTTTGGCATCACCTATCTTGCCCGTGACTCGCTTGACCGCACCGTCGTCATCAAGGAATGCTTCCCGAACGCCATGTGCCGCAGGAACGGAACGCGGGTCGCGCCCCGTTCCCGCGTCCAGCACAACGAATTCCGGTCGATCGTGAAGCTTTTCGTGCGCGAAGCCTGGTCGCTTTCAAAACTGACCCATCCCAACATCGTCGGGGTACATCAGGTCTTCGAGGACAACGAGACCGCCTATATGGCGCTCGATTTCGTCGATGGGCTCGATCTGATGCACACGATCGAGGATGAAAGCCTGCGTCTTCCGCCAGAACAGGTCAGGACAATCCTGACCAAGATGCTGGACGCGATCGGCTACGTCCACAATCAGGACATCCTGCACCGCGACATATCCCCCGACAACATCCTGATCGACCGGCAGTCGGGCAACCCGGTCCTGATCGACTTCGGCGCCGCGCGCGAAGAGGTCTCAAAGGTGAACCGCGTCCTGTCGGAGCTTCGCGTCGTCAAGGACGGCTATTCACCCGAGGAGTTCTACGTCAACGGAAGCCAGCAGGGACCGGCAAGCGATCTTTATGCACTGGCCGCGACGTTCTACCACGTCATCAGCGGCGTGACGCCGCCTTCCTCGCAAAAGCGCCTGTTCGCGATTGCAACCCAGCAGCCGGATCCCTTCGTTCCGCTCGACCCTGCGACATGCGGTTATGACGCTGCGTTCGTGGGCGCGATCAACACGGCCTTGTCGGTTCTGCCGAAGGATCGCATCCAGCGCGCGGAAACCTGGCTGGAGCAGATTACGCAGGTCGCGGTTCCGGCGACCGGGGCGGCTCGCCCCGCCAAGGCAGCGCCTTTGGCCGAAAAACCCGACGTGACGACACGGCCTGCGACCGGACCGGATGCTTTTGCTCTCAATGGCAAACCGGACGCAGCAACCGGCCAGGCCGGACGCAGACCACTTGTCGCGGCGTCGCTCGCGGCCCTGACGGTCGCAGCGGGCCTGGGGGTTGTCTATTTCGCCCCATGGTCTGGCGGCGCTGCCCCTCAGCCCGTCGGGAAAAGCGAGGCGCCGTCTGGCCAGATCCAGGTTTCGGCCGCAGAACCCGCCAAACCCGCCTCTGGCACGGTCGATGCCGATGCGGCCACGACGGCTGAGGTTGCTTCCGTGACGCCCACGCCCCAGGCGCTGCCCGGCACGGCCACCGACACAAGCCCGGACGACCAGGCGTCTGACCGCATCGCAGAAAACGCGGACACCGCCGATGGGCCCGCCGCGATCATCCCGCCGGCCGGAGACACCCTGCCCGATCCGGCCAAGGTTTCCGGGCGGGGCGAAGCGCCCTCGTCAGGCAGCGACGCCATCCCAGTGGACGACCCTCGATCCGAGATCGCGGGCACCGCGCCGGCCGAACCCGAACGCGCGACAGAGGAGACCGTCGCATCGCAGGACAGCGGCGCTGCTCAGGCTCTCCCCGAAGGCGTCGAACTCCTCGCGCCTGCGACCGGGCTTGCCGGAAACGACGACGCGGCCACATCCACCCGCTTGGCGGAGGCTGCGGCGCCCTCGCTGCCGGAAGGTGTCGAGCTGATCGCACCGGCGCAGACGCCGTCGGAAGCTCCGGCGACAGTGACAGAGGTTGCAGCCCCCGTGGTCTCGGTCATGCCGGCAGGGCAGACGGATGCGCCGGACGCCGAGCCGGCCGAAGCAAAACCGCTGAGCACGGAACTGGCGATGGCGTCGGTCAAGCAGTCGATGGGCCTGTTCGTCCCGTTCTTCAGCGACGACGGCGACGCCACCCGGATCGCCGCCGTGGCCAGCGGCGCGGACGACTGGATGGCGAAGGGGCAGCGCATCGTCGATGTCAACGGCGCGCCGCTGCGCAACCTTTCCGAGATCTCCGACCTGCTCCAGGCCAGGACGGCATCGGCGATTTCATCGGGCGAAAGCGCGATCTCTGCGATCCTCGGTGTCGAAGCCTATCCCGGCGCGGAAATCATCCGCAAACAGGTCGAATTGCGGATCGTGCCGCAAATCTCGGTCGCCGACGGTACGACGCTGCAGATCGTACCGACCAAGGACGGCGTTCGCCCCATGGTCACCGCGATTGCCGACGGCATCGAGACCGAACTGCGGGTCGCGGATGTCATCGAGATGTATATTGCGCGGAACGAACAGATGGAGGTCGGCGAAGACATCGGCGAGATGCTGATGGGAGAGATCGCAACCGGCACGCGTCTGTTCAATTTCGCCGTGACCCGCGAGGGCAGCATCTGGCTCGCCTCGCTGGACCTCGACACCGGCCGCTGACCGCGGCGATCCGACCTGACCAGCCCCCCCGCGGACCGACAACCCCGAGACATGGGTGCCGCTCCGGTCAAGGTCGAAGACTGAACTTTGGTACATGAGTGCGCGGTTAGGCATTTAAGCATTCGATCAGATTAGATCAGACCGGAGAGGTGGAAGGCATGTGGCGATCACGCGAACCGCGCTTTGACGTCGCCTCGGCGATCAGCATGGGTGCCAGGAGCTATCAGGAAGACGCGATCACCAGCGATTTCCTTGTCGGTGCGGATTCAGGCTTTGTCGTCGTCGCGGACGGCATGGGCGGACATGCCGCGGGCGACGTGGCAAGCAAGCTGGTCCTGACCACGGTCTACAGCGAGCTGAAATTCCACTACGCCGACGTCGATGCGTTCGAAGCCGACGCACACAGGATACTTGGCGAAATCGCACAGAAGGCGAATGCCTCCATTCGAGAACGCATCGCCCTCGTGCCCGAAACCAAGGGCATGGGGTCCACGCTGGTAGTCCCGATCATCAACGAAAACCGGCTCTACTGGCTTTCGATCGGGGACTCGCCGCTTTATCGTCTTCGCAACGGCAAGCTGACGCAGTTGAACGCCGACCATTCCCTTGCGCCGCAGATCGACATGATGGCCAAGGCCGGCATGCTGTCGCCCGAGGCCGCGCAGAACCACCCGGACCGCAACTGCCTTGTCTCGGCGCTGATGGGCGGCAAGATCGCAAAGATCGACTGCCCCGAGAAACCCGAGCAGCTTCAGACCGGGGATATCCTGCTTTGCGGGTCGGATGGCATGCAGGTCTTGCCGGACGCACAGATCGAAAGGCTGCTGAACAAGTACCGGCGCAAGCGCGCCTCCGAGATCGCCGAAAACCTCCTGGACGAGGTTCTCAAGGCTGACGATCCGCAACAGGACAACGTCTCCTTCTGCGTCATCAAGATCAACGACGCCAAGGCAAGTCCGCGTGAGGATCGCGCCTTGCTCCGACGCAGGGCGACACAGCAGGTGGAACTGCTGACCCGGCTCGCGGAAGAACCGGGAACCGCGGCCTAAAGCCACCGGTCACAAGCGCGACAGGATCTCCTCCAGCACGCGCGACGCCGCGCGTGTCAACTGCTGCATCCGGTTCTGGATGATGAAATAGGGCGATACGGTGATGGTCTGGGCCAGATCCAGCGGTACGAGCCTGGCCCCGATCGAGTCGCGCGTCAGCAGGCCCGCGACCTCCTCGCTCAGCGTGGCGATAGCGTCGGATCTTTCGACCATGGCAAGCATCACGAGAAGCGAAGAGGTATTCGTGATCCTCGGTGGCATGGACAGGCCGGCCGCATGAAACGCGTTCTCCACCGCCTGCCGGATCGGCGTGCCGCGTTCCTGGATCACACAGTCGTAGTCGAAGACATCGGCAAGCGGAACCTGCCTGCGCCCCGCCAGCGGGTGTGATTTTCGCACGACGAGCGACACGACCTCAAGGCGCGCCGGCAGCACCCGGTAGGCCCGGCTGTCCTGGTCGGGCGGCAGGCGGCCGATGACGAAGTCGAAACGCCCCTCGCCCAGCCCCCGAACCAGCGCGGCGGAAGGTCCGACCTCGACCGTCAGTTCGATGCCGGGCGCCTTCTTCTTGATCTCGAGGATCGCCGGAACAAGGCATCCGACTGCGGGGCCGGTCACCGACCCCACGCGAACCTCACCGGCATTGCCAAGGCTGATGCCTTCAACCTCGGATTCAAGGTTCTGGAACTCGGCCAGGATGGCGCGTGCATGTTTCACAAAGGCCTCGCCGACGGGCGTCGGCTCCATCCCCTTGGGGTGGCGCACGAACAGCGGCGATCCCGTCCCCGCTTCGATCTCGGCCAGGATGCGCGAGGCGGCCGGCTGCGACATGGCCAGCGTGCTTGCCGCGATCTGAAGCTGACCGGTTTCGGCAATCTTCAGGATCAGTCGCAGATGCGGCGCTTTCAGCCTCTGGGCAAGGGTCATGCCAACAACCTTCATATCAATTAGGGTATGCACTCAATCAATAATCAGATTTGAATGATATGAAAGCCTTGATTAACCGGAACCTGGGTTGGAGGCCCCTCATAATTTTGTCCCGCGCGTCCACGAAGCTTCGTCGGACTGCATTCAATGTGGAGGAACACATGAAACTTCGGACTTTCCTGGCGACCGCGACCGCGACGATCGCCCTCGCGACCGGCGCGTTCGCCGACGGAACCGTCGGCATCGCGATGCCCACGAAATCCTCGGCGCGGTGGATTTCGGACGGCAATTCGATGGTCGAGCAATTCGCCGCCGCCGGCTACGAGACCGATCTGCAATATGCCGAAGACGACATTCCGAACCAGCTTGCGCAGATCGAGAACATGATCACCAAGGGTGTCGACGTCCTGGTGATCGCGGCGATCGACGGCACGACGCTGTCGAACGCGCTGGAAAACGCCGCCGCCGCCGACATCAAGGTCATCGCCTATGACCGCCTGATCCGTGACAGCGGCAATGTCGACTACTACGCCACCTTCGACAACTTCAAGGTCGGCGTCCAGCAGGCCGAAAGCCTCGTCAAGGGGCTGAACGAACGCTTCGGCGACCAGAAGCCCTGGAATGTCGAACTGTTCGGCGGATCGCCCGACGACAACAACGCCTACTTCTTCTACAACGGCGCGATGAGCGTCCTGCAGCCGATGATCGACGCGGGCGACATCGTGATCGGGTCCGGCCAGATGGGCATGGACACGGTCGGCACGCTGCGCTGGGACGGCGCCGTCGCGCAGTCCCGCATGGATAACCTCCTGTCGGCCAACTACACCGACAAGCAGGTGCACGGCGTGCTCAGCCCCTACGACGGCCTGTCGATCGGCATCCTGTCCTCGCTCAAGGGCGTGGGCTACGGGTCCGGCGACATGAAGATGCCGATCGTCACCGGCCAGGACGCCGAGGTTCCCTCGGTCAAGTCGATGCTGGCGGGCGAACAGTATTCGACCGTCTTCAAGGACACCCGGTCTCTGGCCGGCGTCACCGTCGGCATGGTCGACGCGCTGCTCAAGGGAGGCACGCCGGAGATCAACGACACCTCGACCTATGACAACGGCGTGAAGGTCGTTCCCTCCTACCTTCTCGAACCGGTCTCTGTCGACGTGACGAACTGGGAAGAAGTGCTGATCGGTTCCGGCTACTACACGATGGACCAGATCCAGTAATCCAGGCAAGGTGGCCCGCCCGCGCGCATCGGCGGCGCGGGCGGGCCCGACAGCCAGGCGGAGGAGGCCAGAATGCAGCCGCTTCTGGAAATGCGATCCATCACCAAGACCTTCCCCGGCGTCAAGGCTCTGGACGCCGTGACCCTTTCGGTGCGGGAAGGCGAGATTCACGCGCTTGTCGGCGAAAACGGCGCGGGCAAGTCGACCCTGATGAAGGTCCTGTCCGGCGTCTACCCCGCCGGCAGCTACGACGGCGAGATCCACTATGACGGCGCGCTTGCCGCGTTTCACAGCATTGCCGACAGCGAGGCCCGTGGCATCATCATCATCCATCAGGAACTGGCGCTCGTGCCGCTCCTGTCGATTGCCGAAAACCTGTTTCTGGGCAACGAACGGGCCAGGCGCGGCGTCATCCACTGGCCCGAGACGTTTCGACGGACCGAAGAGCTTCTGAAGAAGGTCGGCCTGTCGGAGGCGCCGACGACGCTTGTCGACAGCCTGGGCGTGGGCAAGCAGCAACTGGTCGAGATCGCAAAGGCGCTGTCCAAGGAAGTGCGGCTCCTGATCCTCGACGAACCGACCGCCGCGTTGTCGGAGGCCGACAGTCAGGCGCTCTTGGACCTGATCCTGGAACTCAAGGCGCAGGGCGTGACCTCGATCATCATCAGCCACAAGCTGAACGAGGTGCGCCGCGTCGCCGACACCATCACCGTGATCCGCGACGGCACCACCGTATCGACGCTGGATGCACGCGAACACACGATCACCGAGGACCGGATCGTGCGCGACATGGTCGGCCGCGACATGGCGCATCGCTACCCCGAACGCGAACGGCGCGCCGGCAAGACCCTGATGGAGGTCCGGAACTGGAACGTCTGGCATCCCGAACATGCCGGGCGCCAGGTCATCCGGGACATCGGCCTGACCGTCCGCGCCGGAGAGATCGTCGGCATCGCGGGCCTCATGGGGTCGGGCCGGACCGAACTTGCCATGAGCCTGTTCGGCCGATCCTACGGGCGCCACATTTCCGGCACCGTCGAAATGCACGGCAAGCCGGTCGATGTCAGCGATGTCAGCCGCGCGATCGGCGCGGGCCTTGCCTATGTCACCGAGGACCGCAAGAGCCTCGGGCTGATCCTGGAAGAAAACATCCAGCGCAACATCACGCTTGCGAACCTGCCACGGGTGTCCGCGCACGCGGTCATCAACGAGGCCGAGGAGACGCGCGTGGCCGAAAGGTTCCGTTCGGCGATGAATATCCGGACGCCGAACGTGTTCCAGAAGGTGATGAACCTTTCGGGCGGCAACCAGCAGAAGGTTGTCCTGTCGAAATGGCTTTTTGCCGATCCGGAGGTCCTGATCCTCGATGAACCGACGCGCGGGATCGACGTGGGCGCGAAATTCGAGATCTACAACATCATGAACGAACTGAGCGCCGAGGGAAAAGGCATCGTCATGATCTCGTCCGAGATGCCCGAACTGCTGGGCATGTGCGACCGGATCTATGTGATGTGCGAGGGCGCCTTTGTCGGGGAACTGAGCGCCGACGAGGCCAGCCAGGAGCGGATCATGTCGCTCATCGTGACGGAATAGGGGAGAAACGCAATGGAACTGGCCGATCACGGCGCCAAATCGGACGCACCCAAGGGCGTCGGTGCCTATCTGATGGCTCACATGCGCGAATACGGGCTCCTGTTCGCGCTGATCGCGATCATGGTGTTCTTCCAGGTCGTGACCGACGGGACGCTTCTGAAGCCCGTCAACATCACCAACCTCTTCCTGCAAAACAGCTACATCATCATCATGGCGCTCGGGATGCTGGTGGTCATCGTGTCGGGCAACATCGACCTCTCGGTCGGTTCGGTCATGGGCTTCATCGGCGCGCTGGCCGCCGTCATGATCGTCGAATGGGGCTGGCCGATGCCCCTTGCGGTGCTTGCCTGCCTCCTGACCGGCATCCTGATCGGGGCCGCCCAGGGCTACTGGGTCGCCTATTGGAAGATCCCGTCGTTCATCGTCACGCTTGCGGGCATGCTGGTGTTCCGTGGCATGTCGCTGTGGCTCCTCGAAGGGCAGTCGGTCGGGCCCTTCCCGAAAAGCTTTCAGCTCCTGTCGACCGGTTTCATTCCCGATGTCCTCGGCATCGGCCGCCCGAACGGGACCGCGCTGGCCGCCGGCGTGATCGCGGCGGGTCTTGTCGTCTGGCTTGGCCTGCGCGAACGGGCGCGCAACCGGCACTACGGCATCGAAAGCGAACCGACCGCCTTTTTCGTGGCGCGCACAGTCGTCGTCGCGGGCGCGCTTCTCTTCATCGCCTACAAGCTGGCGACCTTCCGCGGCCTGCCGAACGTCCTCATCTCGATGGTGGTCCTGACCGTCGTCTATGCCTTCATCACCGAGAACACGACGCTCGGGCGGCGGATCTACGCACTTGGCGGCAACCAGAAGGCCGCAAAGCTTTCGGGGATCAAGACCGAACGGCTGACGTTCCTGGCCTTCGTCAACATGGGGCTTCTCGCCGCGCTGGCGGGCCTGATCTTTGCCGCGCGGCTGAACACCGCGACGCCGAAGGCCGGCTTCGCGGTCGAGCTTGACGTGATCGCGGCGGTCTTCATCGGCGGCGCCTCGATGTCGGGCGGTGTCGGCAAGATCGTCGGGGCGGTCGTCGGCGCCTTCATCATGGGCGTGATGAACAACGGCATGTCGATCATGGGCATCGGCATCGACTACCAGCAGGTGA
>ERZ795053.6120-NODE-6120-length-12131-cov-23.516231_pt1 | contig 12131 bp, 8 predicted proteins | sample MGYA00375137_ERZ795053 | MGnify/ENA primary metagenome ERZ795053 (study PRJEB30182, sample SAMN05720284) | activated sludge metagenome | isolation source: Anaerobic digester | place: Hong Kong | collected 2014-12-17 ... | reverse complement strand
TCGATGGCCGCGTCAACCACTGCCGCCGTGCCTGCCTGATCGGCGAGCACGTGCGCGGCGCATGCGCCGACTTCGTCGTAGTGCCGGCGCGCAACCTGGTGGCCGTGCCGGACGGATACGATATGCGGCTGGCAGCCGCTGCTTCGCTGGTCTACGTCACGGCGTGGCACAGCCTCATGGTGGCCGGCAACTTGCGCACCGCCGAGCGCGTGCTGGTGGTGGGCGCCGGCGGTGGCGTCAATACCGCGTCGGTACAGATCGCCAAGCTGGCGGGGGCAACCGTCTACGTCGTGGCGGGCAACGCCGAGAAGGCAGAACGTGCACGGCTGCTGGGCGCCGACTGGGTGGTCGACCGCACGGCGGAGCCGGAGTGGTCACGCGCCGTCTTTGCCGCCACACACCGGGAAGGGATCGACCTGGTCGTCGACAACGTCGGGCAGGCCACCTGGCCGAGCAGTTTGCGCACATTGCGCGTGGGCGGACGCCTGGTCACCGTGGGCGGCACGAGCGGCTATACGGCGCAGATTCCCATCAACCTGATCTTCGGTAGACAAATCGGGCTGATTGGAAGTACCATGGGCACGCAAGCTGATTATTTGACGGTCATGGATCTTGTCTTTCAGGGAAAACTGACGCCGGTGGTAGACTCTGTTTTCCCAATTCAGGAGTTTCGCCGCGCAATAGAGCATATGCTCGCCGGCGACATGTTCGGCAAGATCGTGATCGAAGTAAATCCCTAGCGGCGGCTCGAGCGTTCGAGACCGATCTCCAAACGGCGCCGGCAGCAGCAGCGCATGCGCCGTTCAGAAAAAGGCAGGCAGACGTTGAGCGACCAACCCGTTGATCATCGAATCCAGGAACTGCGCGACCGCAAAGCGCAGGCATACGTCGGTGGCGGTGAAGAGAAGATCGCCCGGCAGCACGCACGCGGCCGCATGACGGCACGTGAGCGGCTGCAACTATTGCTGGACAAGGGCACCTTCCGCGAGGTCGATGTCTTTGTCACCCACAACTCAAATGACTTCGGCCTGGCCGAGCAGAAGTACCCCGGCGACGGCGTCGTAACCGGCTACGGCAGCATCAACGGCCGGCTGGTCTTCGTCTACTCGCAGGACTTCACGGTCTTCGGCGGCAGCGTCAGCCGCGCCCACGCCGAGAAGATCTGCAAGATCATGGACATGGCCATGAAAAACGGCGCCCCGGTCATTGGGCTTAACGACTCCGGCGGCGCGCGCATCCAGGAGGGTGTGCTCAGCCTGGCGGGCTACGCCGAGATCTTCTACCGCAACGTGATTTCGTCCGGCGTCATCCCACAGATCAGCATCATCATGGGACCGTGTGCGGGCGGCGCCGTCTACAGCCCGGCCATCACCGACTTCGTGGTCATGGTCAAGGAGACCAGCCACATGTTTGTCACCGGGCCGGATGTCATCAAGGCCGTCACGCACGAGGACGTCACCTTCGAGGAACTGGGCGGCGCATCGGTGCATGCCAGCAAATCGGGCGTGGCCCACTTTGCCGCCGAGAACGAAGAGGACGCCATCTTCCTCGTTCAGCACCTGGTCGACTACCTGCCCAGCAACAACATGCAGGATCCGCCGCTGGCTCCCTCCACCGATGACCCGCTGCGTGAAGCGCCCGAATTGGACACCCTCATTCCCGACAACCCAAACAGGCCCTACGACATGAAGGAAGTCATCCGCCATGTGGTCGACGACGGCCAGTTCCTGGAAGTCCACGAACATTGGGCACAGAATATCATCGTCGGCTTTTCCCGGCTGGGTGGCCGGCCCGTCGGCATCATCGCGCAGCAGCCCACCGTGCTGGCCGGCGTTCTGGACGTCGAGGCTAGCCAGAAGGGTGCCCGCTTTGTGCGCTTCTGCGATGCCTTCAACGTCCCGCTCATCGTCTTCGAGGATGTGCCTGGCTTCATGCCCGGCATCACCCAGGAGCATGGCGGCATCATCCGCCAGGGCGCCAAGCTCCTCTATGCCTTTTGCGAGGCGACGGTGCCCAAGCTCACCGTCATCGTGCGTAAGGCCTATGGCGGCGCCTATTGCGTCATGAACCCGCGCCATATCGGCGCCGACCTGGTGCTGGCGTGGCCGAGTGCCGAGATCGCCGTCATGGGTCCGGAAGGCGCCGTCAACGTGATCTTCCGCCGCGAGATCGGCGAGGCGAACGACGCCGTCGCACGCAAGAGCGAATTGGTGCAGGATTACCGCGACCGCTTCGCCAACCCCTACGTAGCGGCGGCAGCCGGCTTTATCGACAATGTCATCGAGCCGCGGGAGACACGCCCTCATCTCATCAACGCGCTGGAGATGCTGCAAAACAAGCGGGAGAGCCTGCCGCCCAAGAAGCACGGAAATATCCCGCTATGAAGCTACCGCTGCCGGAAATTGAGTTCGAATTGACGGCATATCAATACGAGATGATGGGCTTTCCCGGGCTGAAACAGGGCGAGCCGGTAAGCGTCGTGCTCGACGCCGGCGTCCTGCTGCCCGACGCTTCGGCCGAAAGCCGGTTCGCCGTCCAGAAAGAGGCGATCCCGAGCCAGTTTGTCCGCGTCGGACCGGCCCAATATGCCTTCGCCGGGCAGATTCGCGAGGCCGAGTTGGTCGACGAAGAGGGCGAACAGACCGCCGTGCTGCTGGTCGATTGCGGCGTCGTCAAGATCCGCGTCACCTGCGCACCCCAGGCTGACGGCCGCCTGCCCTACGGCACGTGGGAGACGCGCTATCTCAGCGGTATCGGGCGCGTGCAGGGCATCTTCGAGGAAGAGTTCCGCACGAGCATCGGACATCCGACCAACCTTACCTTGTGGAATTTCCAGCGGCTGGTGCTCGCCCCGGGCGACATCCATTTTGGCCAGTGGCACGAGACGCCGGAATTGGTGCCGCTGCCGTTGCACCACGACCGGGTTATCGTCACCGGCCGCGTGCATCGCGACGGGTTTGGCCGCCAGACGACGCTCGAAGCGCACCAGGGATGACCAGCCGAAGCCGCCGCCATACGCCGGGAAGACTCGAATGACAAAGGGCATCGACAATGTTTAAGAAAGTATTGGTCGCCAACCGCGGGGAAATCGCCGTGCGCGTGCTACGCGCCTGCGAGGAACGCGGCATCTCCACTGTCGCCGTCTTTTCCGAGGCGGATCGGACGGCCCTGCACGTACGCTACGCCGACGAGGCCTACCTCCTCGGACCGGCGCCCAGCCGCGAGAGCTACCTGCGCATCGACCGCATCATCGACGCCGCCCGCAAGTCCGGCGCCGATGCCATCCACCCCGGCTATGGCTTTCTCTCCGAGCGCGCCGAGTTTGCCGCTGCCTGCGCCGACGCCGGCATCACCTTCATCGGGCCCAGCGCCGACGCCATCGCCGCCATGGGTGACAAGATCACGGCGCGCGAGACGGTGCGCAAGCGCGGCGTGCCGCTGGTGCCCGGCAGCGAGAAGGGGCTCAACGACGAAGCGCTGATGGCAGCGGCGCACGAGATCGGCTTCCCGCTCATGATCAAGGCGGCAGCCGGCGGCGGCGGCAAGGGCATGCGCGCCGTGCTCGACGCCGGCGCGTTTGAGAGTGCCATCGGCGCGGCCCGCCGTGAGGCAATGGCCGCCTTTGGCAACGACGAAGTCTACCTGGAGAAGCTGATCACCAACGCCCGCCACATCGAGATTCAGGTGCTGGCTGACAGTCACGGCAACACGATTCATCTGGGCGAGCGCGAGTGCAGCATTCAGCGCCGTCACCAGAAGCTCATCGAGGAAGCGCCCAGTGTCGCCATCGACGAGAAGATGCGGGCGGAGATGGGTCGCGTGGCGGTGGCGGCAGCCGAGTCGGTCGGCTACGTCAATGCCGGCACGATCGAGTTTCTTTTTGACAGCAAGGACAACAAGTACTATTTCCTGGAGATGAACACTCGCCTCCAGGTCGAGCACCCGGTGACCGAACTGGTGACCGGCATCGACATTGTCAAGGAACAGATCGCGATTGCCGCCGGCCGTCGCCTGCGCTACCGCCAGGAGGATATTGCACCCAAGGGCTGGGCCATCGAGTGTCGCATCACGGCCGAGGATCCGTTCAACAACTTCATGCCTAGCAGCGGCAAGGTCACTTACTTGCAGGAGCCGACCGGGCCGGGTGTGCGCGTCGAAAGCAGCCTCTATGAGGGCGGCGAAATCAGCCTCTATTACGACCCCATGGTCGCCAAGCTCATCGTCTATGGCGAAAATCGGGCCGAGGCCATTCTGCGCATGCGCCGCGCATTGAACGAGTACCGCATTGCCGGCATTCGGACCTCGATCCCCTTTCACCAGGAGATCATGGACAGCACCGAGTTTATCTGGGGCACCTTCGACACGGGATTCCTCAGCCGCCGGCGCATCAGTGCCCGGCCGCCGCAATCCATCGAGCACGAACAACTGGCGGCCGTGGTGGCGGCGATGCTGGCCCACGAAGAAGGACGCCAGGCCGTGGCCCACTTCGGGCAGTCGTCGAATGGCGATACACAGGCCAATGACTGGAAGTTATCGGGACGCATGCGCGCACAGAGGGGGAACTGGTGAAATACTTCGCACGCATCGGCAGCAACGAGTACGAAGTGGAGATCACCGATTCGCAGATCCTGCTCGACGGCGAACCGGTGAACGTAGATATCGTGCGCAGCGGCACGCCGGAACTTTTCAGCATTCTCTTTGGCGGTCAAAGCCACGAGTTGCTTGTCACGTCGGACCGCTTCAATTACACGGTCTCGATCCGCAGCCAGCAGTTCCAGGTGCAGGTGCAGGATGAGCGCAGCCGGCGGCTCAACCAGGCGCGCAAGATGCCCGGCCTCCCGGCCGGCGAGCTTGCCGTCGTAGCGCCCATTCCAGGGCTTGTCGTCAAGGTGCTCGCCGCTGCCGGCGACGCCATCGAGGAAGGCCAGCCGCTGGTCATTCTCGAAGCCATGAAGATGGAGAATGAGATTCGCTCCATGCGGCCCGGCGTGATCAAATCCGTCGAAGTAGCGCCGGGCCAGCGGGTAGAACAGAACGCAGTCCTCATCGTCCTCGAATAGCGGGGCTGGGCGGACAGGCAGCGCATGGCTATCCGCGGACCGCATATCACCACGGCCCAGTGGCTTGGGCGCACGCTGCTCATCTGGCTCATTGAGCTGATGACGGTGATCGTCGTCGCCGCCGCCCTGGGCGGCGTGCAACTGGCGGGGCTGTGGCCGGCCGTGCAATTCACCGCCTTCGTGGGTATCCTCAACGCGTTGTTGTGGCCCGTGCTTGCCCGGCTGACGCTTCCCTTCCTGGTCTTTAGCTTCGGCTTTTTTACCTTCATTCTCAACGGCCTGATCTTCTGGATCGGCGGCCAGTTCGTTCCCGGCATCCATTTCAACAACTATGGCTATGCCATGATTGCGGCCGTCGTGGTGACGGTGGCCAACACCACCATTTCTGGGTTACTGACCATCGACGAAGACGCCTCCTTCTACCGCTCGGTCTTGCAGCGCGCCACGCGGCGCATGGCCGGACGCCGCCCGCCCCGTCGCTATCCCGGCATTCTCTTCCTGGAGATCGACGGCCTCTCCGAGCCGGTACTGCGCCATGCGCTCGCCACCGGTCACATGCCGGCACTGGCCGGCCTGCTGGAAGGCAGATCACACGAGTTGAGCGCGTGGGAGACCGACCTGTCCAGCCAGACGGGCGCGGCGCAAGCCGGCATCTTGCATGGCAACAACTTCAATATCCCGGCCTTTCGCTGGGTGGAGAAGGGCGAGAACAGCCGGGTCGTGAGCAGCTTCGGCCTGCGCGATGCCGAGGCCATCGAGGAACGCATCTCCAACGGCAACGGCCTGCTGTGGCGAAACGGCTGCAGCCGCGCCAACCTCTTCACGGGCGATGCGGCCGACGTCATGCTCACGTACTCACGCGCAACCAGCGTGGCCAAGCTCTACACGCCCTCCTATTTTGCGTTTTTCGCCAACCCCTACAACTTCGTGCGCACGCTCAGCCTGATGGCCGTGGACATGGTGCGCGAGGTGCGCGAGCGCTGGCACCAGGAACGGCTCGACATTCGCCCGCGGCTGAGCGAACGCCGGCGCGGCCTCTATCCGCTCCTGCGCGCGGCCACTGCCGTGCTGCTGCGCGACGTCACCGTCGACACGCTCATCACCGACGTCCTGCAGGGTGATGCCGACGTCATCTATGCGACGCTGTCGGCCTATGACGAGGTGGCGCACCACTCGGGCATCGTCGACCGGGACTCGCTACGCGTGCTCTCGCAGCTCGACCGCGCCTTTGCCCGCGTCGAACGCGCCGCCCAGAGTGCCGACCGGCCGTACCAGTTCGTCATCCTTTCCGACCACGGCCAGACGCAGGGCGCCACCTTCAAGCAGCGTTACGGCGTGACGCTCAAGCAGGCCATCCAGAAGCTGCTGCCGCGCGACCTCAAGATTCACGCCCGGCTGCAAACCGACGAAGAGTGGGGGCATGTGGCCGCCCTCGTCAGCGAAGTGGCGCAGCAGGATCCCTACATGCTGGGCCGTTTCGTGCGCACCGTTACGCGCCAGCGCACTGAGGATGGCGAGGTCGCGGTCGGCCCCGACTACCAGCGTATGCTCGACGAGCAGGCCGGCCGCATCATCACGGCGGAGGAGGCGCAACTGATCGTGCTGGCATCGGGCAACCTGGGCCTCGTCTACTTTACCGACTGGCAGGAACGGCTGACGCTGGAAGCGTTGGAGGCGCACTTCCCCGGCCTGGTCGACGGCCTGGTGCGCCACCCCGGTATTGGCTTCGTGCTGGTGCGGTCGGAGCGCTACGGCCCGCTGGCAATCGGGGCGCGCGGCATCTACTATCTCGCCCAGGACCGCGTCACCGGCGAGAACCCGCTGGCCTATTTCTCGCTGCACGCGCCCATGCTGCTGCGCCGGGCCGATCTCTACGACAACGCACCCGACCTGCTCATCAACAGCTTCTATGACCCGGTTGCCGACGAAGCGTGTGCGTTCGAGGAACTAATCGGCTTTCATGGCGGGCTGGGCGGCGGACAGAACCTGCCCTTCCTGCTGTCTCCGGTGGCGTGGCAGCTACGCAACGAGTCGATCGTAGGCGCCGAGCAACTCTACCGCGTGCTCAAGCGGCAGGTGGACGCCATGCCGGGCTGACAGAATTTCGTACAATTTTGGATTGACAGGCAGTAGTGTGGATGCTACACTAGCATCAAGTGAATCAAGTGCGTTGATGGAGACGAGTAGTCGTCGAAACGTTGGCAGCGAGTCCGGGGCGGTGGAAGCCGGGCGAACCCTTCGACGATGAATATCCCTCCGGAGCAGCGGCCCGAACGAACGATCCAGTAGGCGCCGCCGGTTTCGTGGCCCGATAGCGCCACGGCGAACTCGCACCGTTGTGTGTGGCTTTGCAGCGAGGTGCCCGGCCAGTTGATGGCGGGAACCGGGGTGGTACCGCGGACTATCTAGCCCGTCCCCGTTTGGGGATGGGCTTTTTGTTTTTGATTCTTGTTGCTGGGAGAGCGTGATGACCGAACTTCTCTATTATACCGACGCCTACGTGCAGGAGTTCGACGCCTTCGTGACCGCTGTGGAGGAAGAGCGGGTCGCACTGGACCGGTCGGCCTTCTATCCGGGCGGCGGCGGGCAGCCGAACGATGTGGGTTGGCTCGAAGTGGACGGCCAACGCCTGGCCGTCACCAAGACGAAGAAGGAAGGCGACAGCGTCTGGCACTGGCTGGCGACCGACGGCGGCCTGCCGTTGATTACGACCGGTGCTGCCGTGCGCGGCATCGTCGACTGGGAGCGACGCTACCGGCTCATGCGCACGCACACGGCCATGCACATCCTCTGCGGCGTCGTCTGGCGCGACTATGGCGCCCAGGTGACGGGTGGCAACATGGACCCCGGCGAGGGGCGCATGGACTTCGAGTTCGCCAGTCTGAGCAAGGACCTCATCCAGGAGATTGAGGCAAAGGTCAACATCGAGGTTGCTGCCGGTCGTCCTGTCCGCACGCAGATCCTGCCGCGGGCCGAAGCGTTCGAGATACCCGACCTGATACGCACCAAGATCAACTTGCTGCCCGAAGGCATCCAGGAAGTGCGCACGGTCGAGATTGTCGGGCTGGACTTGCAGGCGGACGGCGGCACGCACGTGGCCAACACGCAGGAAGTCGGCGCGATCAAGGTGGTGGACTACAAGAGCAAGGGGGCGATCAACAAGCGGCTCTATATCGCGTTACCGGTGTAGTGTCTGCCTCACGCGAATGTGCCGTTCTGTTACGACGACAAAGTTGCCGGCAATGCGCGGGCCGACCTCGGCAATGACACGGTCGACCGCCCTGACAATGTTGGGGATCGTATCATCGTCCAGGCGCAAAAGGATGACGCCGGCATGAGATAACCCATCGCGGAAGACCAGGTCGCCAAAGTCCTTGTCAATTGTGACGACAATGCGTTGCGTAGAGACGGCGTAACCGAGGATGTCTGTATCAAGTGCGCTTGGCATCAACTCGGCGACCGACTCAACGTCGAGGTTCGTGGCACGCAGATGAAGTGCAGTGGTCTGGCCGACGCTCTCATCGATCAGGAAGCGGTGGGTCATGCCACTTCAGCGGAGAGGGGGAAGACGTCCTCGTTGGCTACGACGGCAGCGGCATAGAGCAGGGCGGCGTAGATGTCTTCGATGGTCAAGCGCGGGTACTCTTGCAGCATCTCATCGGTCGTCATGCCCTGACCAATGCGGCGCACAATCAGTTCGACCGGAATACGCGTGCCGCGAATTACCGGCTTGCCGACCATGACCTTCGGGTTGATTGAGATGCGTTCAAGATACGTGTCCGACATGATTTACCTCGCAGCGTCAAGTGAGGCGCCGTGTGCGCCCGCTGCGACCATTGTAATCAGTTTTGCCGAGCGCGGCAATCACTCAGTTCAAGACAGGATTTGAACGATGAGCACGCAACCACAGTTTGATGAAGTCAAACCGAGCGTCAGCTACCCGGAGATGGAGGAGAAGATTCTCCAGCTCTGGCGCCAGCGCGACGTTTTCCAGCGCAGCATGAGCGAGCGCGCGGGCGGGCCGGAATACGTCTTCTTTGAAGGGCCGCCCACCGCCAACGGGCGGCCCGGCATCCATCACGTGCTGGCGCGCGCCTTCAAGGATATCTTCCCCCGCTACAAGACCATGCAGGGCTACTACGTCCTGCGCCGCGGCGGCTGGGATACACACGGCCTGCCCGTCGAAATCGAGGTGGAGAAGCACCTCGGCCTGACCGGCAAACAGCAGATCGAGGCATACGGCATCGCCGAGTTCAACGCGCTCTGCCGCGACTCCACCATGGAGTACATCGGCGAGTGGGAAGAGCTGACCGAGCGCATGGCCTTCTGGGTGGACCTGAAGACGGCCTATGTCACCTTCCGCAACGAGTATATCGAGTCGTTGTGGTGGATCCTCAAGCAGTTCTGGGAGAAGGATTTGCTTTTCCAGGGCTACAAGATCGTGCCCTACTGCCCGCGCTGCGGCACGCCGCTGAGCAGCCACGAGCTGTCGCTTGGCTACAAGGAAGGCACTATCGACCCGAGCGTCTATGTCAAGTTCCGCGTCAAGGATGGCGAGGGGCGAGGGGCGAAGGGCGAGGAAGAGTTTCTGCTCGCCTGGACGACCACGCCGTGGACGCTGCCGGGCAACGTGGCGCTGGCCGTCGGCGCCGATATTGACTACGTGCGGGTGCGCGACGTGAGCGGCGACGTGCTGACGCTGGCCGCCGAGCTGGCCGAGCGTGTGCTGCGTCCCGGCTACGAAGTGCTCGACCGCATGAAGGGCAGCGACCTGGTCGGCATCCACTACGAGCCGCTTTATGCCTTCTATCCCGTGGAGCAAGACTACGGCTATGTCGTCACCGGCGACTTTGTCAGCACGGAGGATGGCACGGGCATCGTGCACATCGCGCCGGCCTTTGGCGCCGACGACATGGAGGTGGGCAAGAAGTACGGCCTGCCCGTCATCCTGACCATCGACGCTACGGGTTCGTTCCGTCCGGAGGTGACGCCGTGGGCGGGGGTCTTCGTCAAGGACGCCGACCCGAGCATCCAGGAAGAACTGGCCGGCCGCGGCTTGCTCTACAAGTCCGGCACCTACGAGCATACCTATCCCTTCTGCTGGCGCTGCGATTCGCCGCTGCTCTACACCGCGCGTGAGACGTGGTACGTGCGCACGAGCGCCTATCGCGACCGGCTGGTGGCGCTCAACCAGGAGATCAACTGGTATCCGGAGCACATCAAGGACGGGCGCTTCGGCAACTGGCTGGAGAATAACGTCGACTGGGCGCTGGGCCGTGAGCGCTACTGGGCCACGCCCATCCCCATCTGGCGCAGTGACGCACCGGGCAGCACCTACATGGAGTGCATCGGCTCCGTCGCCGAACTGGAGGCGAAGGTCGGCCGCAAGCTGGAAGACCTGGACCTGCATCGCCCGTATGTCGATGCATTGACCTGGGAGGCGCCGGACGGCGGCACCATGCACCGCATCAAGGAACTGACCGACGTCTGGTTCGACTCCGGCTCTATGCCGGTGGCGCAGTGGCACTACCCTTTCGAGAACAACGCGGAGTGGGATCGCCAGAAGCAGGCCGACTACATCTGTGAGGCCATCGACCAGACGCGCGGCTGGTTCTACACGCTGCACGCCGTGAGCACGCTGCTCTTCGACCGGCCGGCCTTCAAGAATGTCATCTGCCTGGGCCACATCCTGGCCGAAGACGGCAGCAAGATGAGCAAGAGCAAGGGCAATGTCGTCAACCCGTGGGAAGTTTTCAACACCCACGGCGTTGACGCCACGCGCTGGTACATGTACACCGCCAGCCCGCCCGGCAACAGCCGCCGCTTCTCCGTCAACCTGGTGGGCGAGACGGTGCGACGCTTCCTGAATACGCTGTGGAATACGTACTCGTTCTTTGTGACGTACGCGAATCTGAGTGACTGGAGACTAGAGACTGGAGATTGGAGATTGGCGCCGGATCCCAAATCTCCTAATCTCCAATCTCGAATCTCGAATCTCGAATCTCCCAACCTCCTCGACCGCTGGGTGCTCTCCGAATTGAACCGCCTCGTGCGCGACGTCACCTACGCCTACGAGAACTATGACGTGCTGGGCGCCACGCGGCCCGTCGCCGACTTCGTCGAGAGCCTGAGCAACTGGTACGTGCGCCTGAGCCGCCGTCGCTTCTGGGACGGCGACCCGGCCGCGCTCCAGACGCTCTACGACGTCCTGGTGACAGTGGCCCATCTGTTGGCGCCGGCCACGCCGTATGTGGCGGAGGAGTTGTATCAAAATCTCGTGGTGCGAGTTGCGAGAGAAGGAGAGAGGGAGCCGGGGAGAGTGGGGGCCGGGGAGACGCAATCTCCAATCTCCAATCTCCAATCTCCGGCACTTGCCGATTCCATCCACCTTGCGCGCTGGCCGCAGGTGAACCAGGCGCTGATCGACGAGCAACTGAGCGCCGACATGGCCATGGTGCAGCGCGTGACCAGCCTGGGCCACGCCGCTCGCCAGAACGCCAATCTCAAGGTGCGCCAGCCGTTGGCCCAGGTCGTGGTGCGCACGCGCAACGCGGCCGAAGAGGCGTCGCTGCGCAACCTGCAACAACTGGTGCTCGACGAGCTGAATGTCAAGGAGATGAGCTTCACCCACGCCAGCGGCGACCTGGTCGACGTGGTGGTCTTCCCGTACCCGAAGCAACTCGGCCAGAAGTACGGCAAGGGCTATCCCAAGATCCGCCAGGCCATGAGCGGGCTGGACCAGGCGGATCTGGCGGCGCGCTTCCAGGCGGGCGAAATGGTAGAGATCGAGGCCGAGGGCGTGAGCTACGCCGTGGCGCCGGAGGATGTGGAAGTGCGGGTGACGCCGCGCGCCGGCTTCAGCGTAGCGCAGGAGGCCGGCTATCTCGTCGCCGTCACCACCGAGTTGGACCAGGCGCTCATCCAGGAAGGTTATGCGCGCGAACTGGTGCGCCGCATCCAGCAACTACGCAAGGATGCCGGGCTGGAGATCAGCGACCGCATCGTCACCTACGTGGCCGACTCCGACCTGATGCACGAGGTGCTGGCTCACTTCGGCGCCTACGTGCGTGA
>ERZ795053.6119-NODE-6119-length-12133-cov-5.415715_pt1 | contig 12133 bp, 13 predicted proteins | sample MGYA00375137_ERZ795053 | MGnify/ENA primary metagenome ERZ795053 (study PRJEB30182, sample SAMN05720284) | activated sludge metagenome | isolation source: Anaerobic digester | place: Hong Kong | collected 2014-12-17 ... | reverse complement strand
CGATTCTAAAAGGTTTAAAAGGTTTAAAGCCGATTATGATTCTTTTGATTTTCACTTTTATTTTTCAAATAATCTTGAATCGTGAAGGCACACCTCTAGTTAGTCATCAGATGTATTTTACTATCTTCACTTTGATTTTCTTGATTTTAGCATTTGTAATTTGGCGAGTACTAACTAGATTAATCAGATTTAGATTTACGTTATTTTTCTTGTTTGCAGGAAGTGTGTATTTAATCTTAAGATATGTGGATTTTGGTAATACATTAATCGAACCTTTCAATTTTGCAATCTATCAATCCGGATTAGAAATGTCTATCTTCGTTGTAATCAGACTCTTAATAATTATTACATTATCAACGGTTTTAACTCTAACCACAAAACCAACCGATTTAACTCAAGGGATTGAAAAATTATTACATCCACTTAAAAAAATAGGATTTGATTCTGAAAGTTTCGCTTTAATAATTTCTATTAGTTTACGTTATATTCCAACGATATTTGATGAAGCAAATAAGATTATGTTGGCTCAAGCTTCAAGAGGCGCTGACTTCAGTGAAGGAAAGCTTAAAGACAAGTTAAAACAAGTTGTCTCTCTTTTAGTGCCTATGTTTATTATCGCCTTTATGAGAAGTGAAGAACTAGCGAATGCAATGGAATCAAGGAACTTTGTTCCTGGAGAAAAAAGAACTAGGATTCATGAACTTAATTTCAATTATAAAGATGTTTTAGCTACGGTTTTCAGTGTATTGGTCTTGGCAGGTTCAATCGTACTAAAGGTGATATAAATGTTTGATAAACTCAATCAAAATGTCGCTTTAAAAATAGATGATACAGTTATTTTAAATAAGCAACATGTTGAGGCTTATATAGTAAAAAATCCGCAACTTTTTGAAGATATCATTTTCACAGAACATCTAAATTATCATATGAATTATGGTTATAACAAACTTAATAATCCGGTAAAAATAGGTTATTTGGGTGATGAGATTCAAAGGATTATTATCAAAACAAATGATTATCCTAAGAAACGACTCAAAGTAAATCTGATCTATGACGGTTCTTCATATCATGGTTTTCAAATTCAATCTAATACCGTTACTATTCAAGGAGAACTGTCAAAGTTAATTTCGGAAGTCAATAATAAAGAAGTTCTTGTTCAAGGAGCTTCAAGGACTGATGCAGAAGTTCATGCCAAAATGCAAGTAATTCATTTCGACGATGAGTCATCATTAACAAATGAAGAGTGGTTAAGGTTTTTAAATAATAGATTGCCAAAAAGCATTTGGGTAACGAAGGTAGAGTCAGTGCATCCATTATTCCATAGCCGTTATGACGTATATGAGAAACAATATCTCTATAAGATAAAACTAGGTGATTACGATCCGTTTTTACTGAATTATACTTGGAATATTGACTATCTTGATTTTGTTAAACTAAACGATCAGCTAAAAAAGATTATTGGGACTCACGATTTTACAAGTTTCGCCAAAGGAATTAAAGGCGATAATATTAGAACGATTTATCAAAGCGGTTATAAACTTGATGATGATATTTTGGAAATATATATTAGTGGCAATGGTTTTTTAAGGTATATGGTGAGATTAATAATCGCTCATGTAATACGTTATGCAACAAATAAAACCGATTTGGATATTTTAGAAGTCTTGAATGAAAAATCAAGAAAGAATACTAAAGAATTAGCTCCTGCAGGCGGTTTGTATTTAAATAAAATAATCTATTAAAAAAGGTCTAAGATTTTCTCTTAGACCTTAATATTTTTATTGAAGTTTATCCATTTTTGCAATTCGTTTTTTAAGTACTATTTTCTTTGTTAATGCAACAATCAGCAAAATAATAATGTTAATTGAAACAATCGCCGCTCCACTCGGTATGTTAAGTGTGTAAGCCAACCACAAACCGAAGAATACAGACAGCTCAGAAAATACTATAGAAATAATTAAAGTTGATTTATAGGACCAACCCAATTTAATTCCCGCAGCTACAGGTATTACCATCATCGATGAGATAAGTAATACTCCAGCTGATTCCAAAAGCACTGATACGACAACTGAAAGCATTATGATAAAGATAATTTGGAACAAATTTACATTGATTCCTAAAAATTTTGCACTAGATTCATCAAAACTAACTGCCAATATCTGTTTTCCAAACAAGATAAACAAAATAGCAACGATTAAAGCAGTAATTAGAATCAAGACGATATAGTAATTGGTTACTGTTAATATTGATCCAAATAAATAATTATAGAGAGAACCTGTCTTCTTAGATAATGAGAAGAAGATTGCGCTTAATGCCGCTCCTAAACTAATAACAATTACCATCGATATTTCTTGGAAATTATTATAGGACCTTCGGAACATTTCAATAAGCAAACCACCTATGATAGAGAATATAATTCCTAAATAAAGAGGTCTTTCAAAAAACATGGTGATTCCAAGACTAGATAGGAATAAACTGATAGATATCCCAACCAATGAGAAGTGACCCAATGTATCGGCAATGAACGAAAGTCGTCTCACCACAACAAATGTTCCTAACAGCGGGGCTAAAACTCCCAGCATAATCCCGGCAATTAAAGCTCTTAACATGAAATCTTGTTGGAAGAGATCGGTAATGAAGGATAAAATCATTATAATACCCCCTCTTTCAACTCAACGCCACGTTCTTCAAAGCTGGTTGTCAAGTCTCCATACATTGAAAGTAAATGGGTATAGTTTAATTGTTCGATATCGTCATTATGGGTAATCAGAATAATCGTAATTCCCAGTTGATGTAAATCTTCAATAGTAGAATAGAAGAATTCTTTATTTTGTTTATCAATTGAAGCCGTTGGTTCATCAAGAATCAAAACCTCCGGATTATTAAGCATAGCTCTTACAATGAAAACTCTTTGCAATTGTCCACCGGACAAAGAATTGATGTTTTGATTGATGATATCAAAGATTCCCATTTTTTCAAGCAATTTCAATCTTTCTGACTCTTTGGTTTTCTTTAAGCTGGATATCTGTAATAACTCTCCAACTGTAATCGGAAACTCATAATTGAAGTCATCGAAATTTTGACTTACATAACCAAATCTAGTCCAAGACTTAAAGTCTGTAATATCAACTTTATCATAAAAAATCATTCCTGATTTAACAAGGTTAAAGCCAAGCAAACACTTGATAAAAGTGGATTTTCCTGAACCGTTTTTACCCCTAACGACTAAATAATCTCCACTATTTAAAGTGAGAGACAAATTTGAGATGATAGTTTTAGCGCCATAGGCGAATGATAAATTGTTAATGTTAATCTGCATCGCTTGACCACCCTCTTGATATATTGTAACATAATAGGAGATTATTATGAAATAATTTTATTTAAAAAAACCATAATTTATGAGATAATAGAAGAATAAGCGGGTGATAGTGATGAAGGGAAAATTTATAACTTTCGAAGGGACTGAAGGTTCTGGAAAAACATCAGTTATAAAGGAAGTAAAGAAACATTATGAAGATTTAGGATATCAAGTCATGGTCACAAGAGAACCAGGTGGAATTGGCATATCTGAAAAGATAAGAGATATCCTTTTAAATAAAGAAAATACCGAAATGGATTCAAGAACAGAAGCATTGCTTTTCGCCGCTTCAAGAAGACAGCATTTAGTTGAGAAAATTAAACCTGCTCTTGAGAATGGAATGATTGTTCTATGCGATCGTTTTGTGGACAGTTCATTGGTATATCAAGGCTATGCAAGAAATATTGGCATTGAAGAAGTCTATAACATCAATTATTTTGCGATTGAAGGAACTTTACCTGATTTAACTATCTTTGTTAACGTTAGACCTGAAGTTGGTTTAAAACGGGTATTTCAAACCCCAAATCGCGAAGTCAATCGTTTGGACTTAGAAGATATGAGTTTCCACAAAATGATTTATCAAGGTTACTTGGAATTAATGAGTAAATATCCTAGGATCCAAATGGTTAACGGTGAACAAGAAATATCCAAAGTTACTTTGGAAGCGATACAATTAATAGACAAAATTCTTTAGGAGATTTTATGTTTAACAATTGGGAAGAAGTCAAAAAAAATCAAGAAGGCGCAGCGAGAATCATTACCAACAGCATCAAACTGAATCGCGTTTCACATTCATATATCTTTGAAGGACCTAGAGGGACTCGTAAAAAATGGGCTGCCATTTTGTTTGCGAAATCCCTTTTATGCAAGAATCCTCAAGGTGTCAATCCTTGCAATGAATGCCATAATTGCAAAAGAATTGATAGTTTGACTCACCCAAACCTTTTCTTAATCGATCCGGTAGGAAAGATTATAAAAAAAGAAGTAATATCTTCTTTGATTCAAGAATTAGGAAAAGCTTCATTAGAAAAAGGTCCAAGAATCTATATTATTGTAGATGCTGATAGATTTAATCAAAGTTCAGCAAATACACTGTTGAAAACAATGGAAGAACCGGGACAAGAAGTTTATCAAGTGTTGATAACAGAAAACTATCATAGTCTATTACCAACAATAGTTTCGAGAGCGGAAACAATCCACTTTCTTCCAGTTAATCGGCAGGTAATTAGAGACTACCTTCTTACTCTAGAAGTTGGAGAAACAACCGCTAATATTATAAGTCAATATACTTCCGACATCGAAAATGCGATTAAATTGGCAAGAAGTAAAGAAACAGAAGAGATTATTAACTTAGTGATTGAGATATATGGCAATCTTTTGTTAAAAGATCAATCTTCAATAATCAGTTATTATCAATCAGAGAAAATCCTTAATAATCCTGAAAATATCGATGTCTTTTTGAATTTGTTAACTTTCTATCAAAAAGATATTTTAAGTTATAAATTGGAAACTGATCATTTAATATTTATCGAACAAAAAGAAACAATAGCTAAATTAGCTAAAAAAGTCAACAAATATCAAGCACAAGACTTATTGGAAGAAATGCTTGATTTAGCAACAAAAATCAAATACAACATCAACGTGCAGTTAGCTTTCAACAAACTGCTTATGAGTTTAGAAAGAGGTTATAAATATGCAACATACAGTCGTAGCTATTCAGTTTAATCGGTTGGGGAAAAAGTATCACTTTTCCACAAATAATATAGATTTGAAAATGGGAGATTTTGTAGTAGTTGAAACAATCAGAGGTTTTGAATTAGGTGAAGTTGTTTCTAACGTAATGCAAATTAGCGATCAAGATATCGTATCACCGCTTAAACCGATTTTAAGATTAGCGAATTTTGAAGATTTAAAAACCCATAAAGAAAACATTGAGAAAGAACCTCATGTTTTACAAAAAACTCAAGATTTAGTGAAACAAAATAATCTTGATATGAAATTACTTAATTGCGAATATACTCTAGACAGAACAAAATTGATAATCTACTTCACGGCAGAAGGTAGAGTTGATTTTAGAGAACTGGTAAAAGATTTGGCAAATGAATTCCATGTAAGAATTGAATTACGACAAGTAGGAGCGAGAGATGGAGCTAAAGTGATTGGCGGAATCGGACCTTGCGGAAGACAAACTTGTTGTACGACATTCTTAAGAGAATTTGAACCGGTATCAATTAAAATGGCTAAAAATCAAAATCTATCACTCAATCCAAGCAATATCAGCGGTATTTGCGGTAAATTATTGTGCTGCATTCGTTATGAAGACGAAAATTATCGTGATTTCAAGAAGGAAATGCCTAATATAAATTCATTGGTTTGGACTCTTGAAGGAAGAGGAAAAGTAGTAGATATCAATTATTCGCTTCAATCCGCAACCATTCAGTTTAAAGATGGAACAACTAAGGTATTCGATATCAATGAAATTGCAGATACAAAAGAAGAACTATCAGACGACGTTTCAATCTTAGAAAATATCGGAGATTAATATGTCAGAACTTCATATTCATGATTTAATGGCATATGACGGTTTGAAAATCATCCAGAAAGATGATGTTTTTAAGTTTTCTTTGGATTCATTGTTATTGGGTAGTTTTGTTGAAGTGAAACAAAGAAGTAAGAACTTGTTGGAGTTAGGTTCAGGGTTGGGCGCAGTTTTATTGTACCTTTCTTTAAAAACGAAAATTGATTTGGTTGGAGTAGATATTCAAAATGAGATGGTTGAACTTTCTAACAAATCAATTGAGTTAAACAGCCTTTCCTCACAAATCAAGATTTATCATCATGATTTGAAATCTATTCAAACTTTGTTTTCACCCAGCAGTTTTGATTTAGTTGTATCCAACCCACCATTTTTCAAAGTTAATGAATTGAAGATGTTAAACAAAGAAGAAAATCTGCAAATCGCTCGACATGAGATTAATGTAAATTTTAACGATATTGTTAACGCTGCTAAGAAAATGTTAAAAACAGGCGGAGAGTTTTATTTTATTCATAGAGCTTCAAGGGTTGAAGAAATAATCAAAGATTTAAACAAATACAATTTTGTAATCAAACGAATGCGCTTTGTATATACAAAGCCTGGAAAAGAAGCTTTAATGATGCTTGTCGAGGCTAAGTTCGGCGGTAGTTCAGGCAATATAAAGATTTTAGAACCACTTTATATTCATGATAAGTCTGGAAATTATACCGAAGAAGTATTGCGGATTTTTCATCTAGGAGAAGATAAATATGGAAAGACATCTAAACTATCAAAATGAAAAAGCCACGCTTTATTTAGTGCCTACACCAATTGGCAATCTTGAAGATATGACTTTTAGAGCTGTAAGCATTTTGCAAAAAGTGGATTTAATTTATGCAGAAGACACTAGAGTAAGCAAAAAAATCCTTAGTTACTACAATATAAACAAGAATTTGATTTCACTTCATGAACACAATGAATCAAAAAGATTTGAGGAAATTCTAGAAAATCTAAATCAAGGGATGAATATTGCTATTATTAGTGATGCGGGTATGCCATTACTAAGCGATCCTGGATTTTTAATTGTTCAAGAAGTAAAGAAGGCTGGATTCAATGTAGTAGCTTTACCAGGAGCGAATGCATTATTACCTGGACTATTAATGTCTGGAATTAAAACTATACCTTTTGTTTTCGTCGGCTTTTTAGATGCGAAACAAAAGAAAAGAAGAGAAGAATTATTAAAGTATCAGTATTATCCGCAAACATTGATTTTTTACGAAGCGATTCATCGAATAAAACAAACTTTAGAAGATCTATTCAATGTTTTCGGTGACAGAAACTTCGTTATTGCGAGAGAGATAAGCAAAGCTTACGAAGAGATTATCTCTGGTAAACTTAGTGAATATAATGAACTTGAAGAACTAAAAGGGGAACTAGTTCTAATCGTTGAAGGTTTTTCTGAAAGTATTGATAGTAGTCTTACAATAGTCGAACAAGTGGATTTTTTCATTGAATCAGGGCTTAAGAAGACAGAAGCTATGAAGAAAGTTTCAGAAGTGACCAACATACCAAAAAATAGAATTTATGAAGAATACTTATCCGAAAAAATAAAGGAGGAAAAGTAAAATGAAATTTGCTTGCCTTTTAGCTGATGGCTTTGAAGATATCGAAGCTCTAGGCACTAGCGCTCTTTTAAGAAGAGCAGGGTTTGAGATTGATTTTATCAGCGTTTACAACGAGAAGACAGTAAAAGGATCGTATCAAACCGTAGTCACAGAGGTTAAAAAACTTAAGAATTTATTAGTTGACAATTATGACGGTTTATTTCTACCCGGAGGTAAAGCAGCATTCTTATTAAGAGAGAACGAAGTGGTAAAAAAAGTAGTGAAAGACTTCGTCGTTGAAAAGAAATGGATTTTGGCAATCTGTGCTGCACCAACAATCCTAGGAATGATGAACTTAATGGATGGATTAAAATACATCTCCTATCCAGGCACAGAAAAACAAATGGGTAATGCGGTAAGAGTAGAGCAAAAAGCTGTTAGCGACGGCAAATTCATTACCGGAAAAAGCGCTGGTAGCGTCTATGATTTTGTTTTTGAGATCATAAGAAGAATCAATGGAGAAAAAGCATTACAAGATTTTAAAGAGAATATTAAATACTAAGAATTATTGAGGTGAAGAATTTGAAAACATTTTATATAACGACACCAATCTATTATCCTAGCGGTAAATTTCACATTGGTTCAGCTTACACAACATGTCTTTGCGACAGTTTGAAAAGATATAAACAATTGCAGGGTTATGACGCTAGGTTTTTAACTGGAAACGACGAACATGGTCAAAAGATTGAAGAAGTGGCTAAGAAGAATAACATGACGCCACAAGAATCAGTCGATTATTATGCAAAACTATCTCAAGATCTATGGCGCAACCTTAAAATTACCAATGATGATTTTATCAGAACCACTGAAAAAAGGCATGAAGTAATCGTACAGGATATATTTGAGAAACTTTTAGCAAATGATGATGTTTATTTAGGAGAATACACTGGAAATTACTGTGTATCTTGTGAATCTTATTTCACAAAAACACAACTTCTTGAAGGCGATTTATGTCCAGATTGCGGTTCGCCTACAAAATTATTAAAAGAAGAAACGTATTTTTTAAGATTAGGCAAATACCAAGATAGATTACTTAAATTTATTGAAGATAATCCGGATTTTATCGTACCTGAAACAAGGAAGAACGAAGTTGTTCAATTTATCAAATCCGGTCTTAACGATTTGAGTGTTTCTAGAACGGCTTTTAATTGGGGCGTTAAAGTCAAATCTAATCCTAAACATGTTGTTTATGTTTGGATTGATGCTTTAAGCAACTATATTACAGCTTTGGGTTATGGTTCGAAAGATGATAGTCTATATCAAAAATACTGGGTAGAAGGCGACGAAGTAATTCACGTTGTTGGTAAAGATATCTTAAGATTCCATGCGATATATTGGCCGATAATGTTAATGGCTTTAGATATTCCAGTCAAGTTCCGTTTGTTTGCTCACGGCTGGTATTTAATGAAAGACAGTAAAATATCTAAATCCAAGGGTAACGTAATTTATCCTGAACAATTGACTGAAAAGTATGGATTGGATGCATTTAGATATTATATCGTCAGAGAGTTGACTTATGGTCATGACGGAGCGTTTACTCCACAAGATTACGTTTCAAGAATCAATACCGATTTGGTTAATGATTACGGCAATTTAGTATCAAGAACAATCTCGATGGTGAACAAGTATTTTGGCGGAACTGTTTCTTTCCAAAAGCATAATGATGAAATTTCTGCTTATGAAGAGGATTTAAGAAATGTAGCTAAAGAAGTTTTCACAAACTATTCTACAAGCATGGATGAGTTTAAAGTTGCACAAGCTTTGCAGGAAGTTAGCGTCTTAGTCAAAAGAACCAATAAATTAATTGACGATACTTTCCCTTGGGATCTAGCTAAAGACGAAGCCAAACGAAGTGTTTTAGAATCAGTAATGTATCACTTGTTGGAAAGCATAAGACTAATTAATATTATGTATATTCCAATTTTGATAGAAACTACTTCAAAAGTGTTTGAAATGTTGAATGTAGAAGAAGAGTATCAAACATTTTCAAGTTATGAGTTTGGCAAGAAAAACCAATATCATGTTGTCAAAAAGGCTGAACATCTTTTCCCAAGACTTGATTTAGAAGTTGAAGAAAAGAATATTAAGGCAATGATGGATGCTAATAAGCAAGCAGAACCAGAAGAACCTAAGATAGATTTATTACCTGAAATCACAATTGACGATTTCGCTAAGGTTGATATCAGAGTAGGAAAAGTTTTAGAAGGTAAACCACATCCGGATGCAAAAAAACTGTTAATGTTTACAATCGATACAGGCGATAAGAAAAGATCGATAGTATCCGGTATAGCCAATGATTATGATCCAAAAGATTTAGTAGGTAAAAATGTTTTAGTTGTATGCAACTTAAAACCGGTAAAATTAAGAGGAATTCTCTCTGAAGGAATGATCTTGGCCGGTGAGGATAATCAAGGTAAACTGTATGTTATCGAAGCTTCATTAGGAATGAAGCCGGGAGATAAAATCAGTTAAAAAATAAAGTTCTCAGTCGGAGAATATTTGTTGACTTAATTTATCACAAGTGGTATGATATTAAAGGTACATTTTTTATTTTATAGCCCACTAGCTCTTTAAAAAAATTTAAGGAGGTAATAAAATGAAAACATTCATGGCAAATGAGAATACAATTCAACGCGAGTGGTTCGTTGTTGATGCAGCTGGACAAACATTAGGTCGTTTAGCTACAGAAGTGGCATCAGTTTTAAGAGGAAAACATAAACCTACATTTACACCTCATGTAGATTGTGGCGATTATGTAATCGTAATTAACGCTGATCAAATCGTCTTAACTGGAAAGAAATGGGAAGATAAAAAATATTATACTCATTCTAACTATCCAGGAGGATTGAAAGAAAAAACGGCAAAAGTATTAATGGCTGAAAAACCAACTAGAATGGTTGAATTAGCTATTAAGGGTATGTTACCAAAGAACAAACTAGGAAATCAAATGTACAAAAAATTATTCGTTTATGCAGGACCAGAACACAAACAACAGGCACAAAAACCTGTGGTTATGGAACTAAAAGGATAGGAGGAAACGATGGCTAAATCAGTTATGTATCGCGGAACTGGAAGAAGAAAATCTTCAGTTGCAAGAGTAATATTAAGACCTGGTGATGGTAAAATCACAATCAACGGACGTGAGTTCGCTGACTATATCCCATCAGCACTAGCAAGACTAGACGTTTCACAACCTTTAGTATTAACAGCAAACGAAAACACATTTGATATTTTAGTAAATGTAAATGGTGGCGGACTTATCGGTCAAGCCGGTGCTATCCGTTTGGGTATCACAAGAGCATTGATGGAAGTTAACCCAGAATACAGAAAAATCTTAAAACCAGCTGGATTAGTAACAAGAGACCCACGTGTTAAAGAACGTAAGAAATACGGTCTTAAGAAAGCACGTAGAGCACCACAATTCAGTAAACGTTAAAATGCCAAAAGTAAAAGACACAGGACCCCACACCCTGTGTTTTTTTATTTTTAAAATGTTGTGAAGTATTTGTTCATTATATGTTTTTGGTATATAATGAAGATGAAATAAAAAGAAAAGGAGATAAATGTTATGTGTTGGTTTTTTAAGAAAAAAAATAAAAAAGTTAAAGAAGTTGAACCGGTGAAAATTCAAGAAGAAACAAAAAAAAGTGTTGAGGAAGAAAGCGAGACAGAAGAAAAGCCGAATATCGAACCTGTTAAAGCGCCTAAAGACATTACTCCGAAAGAAGATTTGAAAATAAAGGCTAAAGCAGCCGAACTAAAAAAACAAAGAACTACCGAAACTAAAAAAACAACTACAAAGTACACCGGTAAGTATGAAGTATACCCTGAAGCAGGGGTATTTAAGTTTAGATTAAAAGCATCTAATGGTGAGATACTAGCTGTATCTTTTCGATATACCACTCAAAAGGGTGCGATATCAGGAATTGAAACTTTCAAAAAGAATGTTGCCAATGGTGTTTTTGAGATCTATACCGATAAGAGCGGTTTCTCTCAATATAATCTTTATAATCAAAGCAAAGCTAGAATCATTATGGTTGGAGAATTTTATACCAGTGAGAAATTAGCTGAATCAGCAGTAGAATCTGTTAAAAGGTTTTATGACACTGATAGAATAGATTTTTTAAATCAAATCGCTGAATCAGAAATCAGAGAAGAATTAGTAAGTTTTGATAAAGTAACGCCTACAACTACAGGAAAATATGAAATATATAGCGAAGGAAAAGATTACTTTGTTAGACTTAAAGCCAACAACGCACAAATTTTGTTTACATCTCAAGGATATGCATCCAAAGCCACAGCTAAACAAGGATTGGAAACAATCAGAAACGCGATTGAGAACAATCAGTTTACAGTTGGTAAAGACAAACAAAATCGCTATCAATTCAATCTATATTCATCAACTAACCAACTAATATTGACAGGAGAAACTTATCCCGTAAAATCAAGTTGCATCTCTGCAATTAATTCAGTTAGAAAATTCGGAATTAAAGCTAAAGTTGTTGAAGTATAAAGTTTATGTCACCAGCAGAAGCTGGTGATTTTTATTATAACCGACCCAAAAAAAGGTCGGTTAGTTAAAACCGCCTGCTCTGC
>ERZ795053.6118-NODE-6118-length-12134-cov-3.791539_pt1 | contig 12134 bp, 8 predicted proteins | sample MGYA00375137_ERZ795053 | MGnify/ENA primary metagenome ERZ795053 (study PRJEB30182, sample SAMN05720284) | activated sludge metagenome | isolation source: Anaerobic digester | place: Hong Kong | collected 2014-12-17 ... | reverse complement strand
TATAAGATGATTTAAGCAGTTATTGCCCGGGATGGTACTTCTTTTCTGCATGCTTCTCCACATCCTCTTTGTAAAATAAAACATCCTTAAATATTCCCTTGCTATACATTTCTCCCTGGTCGAAAAAGTGAGGAGAATGCTCATCACCACTTTCCCCACCGGCCAGTAATGACCTGGCTTTTATCTTTTTTCCAAATTCAACTGCGGCAATAAAACTGTTGCCGTTAACACCATATCGTTTTTGAGTACCCGGAAATGTCCGGCTGCTATAAGAAGGCAACATGCCCCATAAAGAAGAAGCAAAACCAACCGGGTAACTGGGCTGGTTATCATCAAATTTATTGTTAATGTCAGTTGATATGCGTTGAAAGCGATTGATTGATCCCCATTCCAACTGCCAGGTTCCAAAATTTTGTTGCAGGTCTTTAACTGTTTCCAGCAATGGCGGTAATAATGCATTAGGACCGGCCAGTATCGCAAATGCTTTTGTTCTTTCAACTATGTCATTTCCCTTACTGCGGTTTATTTCTCTTATAATCCGCTGACCCCATTCAATAGCCAATGTAGTAGCTACAGAATTTACTGAAGAATTATAATCCCATTGACGCAACACCTTTATTGGTTCTACTAATTGAGTAAATAAAGAGTCTGTTGAAGAAACATGGTTTCCATAATTGTCATAAGCTTTTAACAGTGCGGGAACAAGGTCTTCAAACATAGTGAGCTTTCGATCGTACCCTGCTTCAATAACATCCTGCAGGGTAAACTTTCCTTTATGTTGCGACAATACTCTAACCGCATTCACCCCCCGGTAATTTTCGCCATCTGGTGCCAGGTATGCCACATAGTTGGATCGTTTGGGACTATAAGGTCCGGCCACTGTATAAGGAGTAGAATTACAATTCTGTAACCACCCATTTTCCGGGTTATAGATGTGCACTGATTCATCCACCGGGTGATAGCCATGCCATTCAGTAGCGCTGGTGGTTCCGTCTACGGGTTGGCTCCAGTCATAATGAGGATCTCTCCTGGGTAAAAAGTTGCCATGCCAGTAAGCAATATTTCCTTCCGCATCAGCATAAACTGTATTATTAGATGGGTTGGCTCCCATGTCCATTGTTTTTTGAAAATCTTCAAAGCTTGCAGCTTTGGTACGTAACCACGATTGGACCAATCCATTCATGTCACGGTTATTATGCCGGAGGCTTAAATATTGTCCATTCCTTTTTGCAAGGATGGGGCCGTGATGAGTAAACAAGGCTTTGAATTGGCGAACTTCTGTTACACTTCCCTTTTTCACTTTAATGGAAATGCTTTTCTCAGTAACAGGTTTTAATTCTCCGTCATACTCGTAATACCATTTATTATCCTTCCTACTGAGTTTTTCAATATAGGCATCAGATATATCTGCCTGGCTGGAAGTATGCATCCAGCCACAATGTTCATTGAAGCCCTGGTAAACAAAAGGCTGTCCCCATGTTACGGCGCCATAGGCATTCAATCCTTCTTCACTGATCATATGCACTTCGGGCCGGAAATAAAAAGTAACATGCGGGTTGATATATAAGATAGCATTACCCGATGCTGTGATCTTAGGTGAAAAAGCAAATCCATTGGAACCTGTTAACACTTCTTCTTCAAAAGCCTCTTTATTATAGGCAACTGCTTCATCTTTTCCGGAGTAGAAGTTTTTTATCTCTGCAACAGAAATACCACCTGTGCTGATGGCCCCAATGCTTCCATCTGTCCATAGCAAGGGGAACCAGGGTTCAAACCGTGTAAGAAGAAAAGGTTTTACTGAAGTGTTTTTATACAGGTAATAATTGATACCATCTGCATAGGCATTCAATATTTTTTGAAGCCAGCCGGGAGCTTTTGTATAATCTTTGATCGCATCTGCAGTATCAATGACCATTTGTATCAGCAGGTCATTATATAGATCGGTTTCACCATTTACTTCCGCTAATCTTCCGAGTTTTTCAATATAGTTCAGTTCTACCCGTTTAAAATCATCCTCACACTGCGCATATAGTAATCCAAAAACAGCATCGGCATCTGTTTTGCCATAAACATGAGGTATGCCCCAGTTATCACGGAATATGGTTACCTGCTTTGCCTGCTGTTCCCATCTTGCTATCTCTGATTTTGAAAAGACCTGCGAATAAAGAATAGCCGGTGAAATAAAAAATATGGAAAGGAGCAGTCTCAACATACTATCATTTATTTTTTTCCAGTTTTTCTAATCTTTTTTGCAGGGTTTCAATCAATACTTGTTGTTTCTCAATCAATATTTGCTGGTCCTGCATTGCTTTTACCAGAACAGGTATAAGCTCAGTATAATTGACACCTAACATATCATCAGCATTCGAGCCTGTTGAAACGACCTCCTTGATAACCGGTTCTACTTCTTGTGCAATGAGTCCTATTGATCTTTTTGTATCGTTACCGGATTTCCAATAGTAGGAAACGGGCCGTAGTTGTAGTATTTCCTTTAAACCATAGGACAGTTCTTCAATATCTTTCTTTAAGCGAAAATCTGAACTATGTACTACTGCCCCACCCACAAATACATCACCACCTTCATGTTGCAGGTATAATGTAGAGGGTTGTACATTTTTACGGGCCATTATTTCATTGTTATCAAAAACAATATTCTCTCCCTGTTTGTCGCCAATGATCACATAACCCCCGGTCTGTAAACTGGCGTCGGTGCCATTTTCAATTTGAAGTTTGACCTGTGGGGTGTGTGTGCCTATTCCGGTATTGCCATTTTTTAAAACGGTGAGTGCATTACTTCGTTTATTAATAGTACCATTTCCAATTTCAAATAATGGGTCGCTTGCTATCCATTTTTCTGAATTGCCACCTCCGATATTATTGGCTCCTATCGCCGTATTGCTGTAGCTTTCTGACTTTGTGTTTGTCCCCATTGCTATTGAATATGGTCCAGAAGCAATGCTTCCATTTCCCATTGCTGTTGAATACCCCCCAGAAGCAACTGTGTAATACCCCATTGCTGTTGTAAAGGATCCGGAAGCAGTTGTGTTTTCCCCCATTGCTGTTGAAGTTCCTCCGGAAGCAGTTGTGTTTTTCCCTATTGCTGTTGAATATCCTCCGGAAGCAATTGTGTTAGTCCCTAATGCTGTTGAAAAGGATCCAGAAGCCGTAGTTTGATTTCCCAAAGCAAGAGACATAAGTCCGTTAGCTTTGACTTTATAACCAATAGCGGTTGAATGATCTTTTTTGGCTTCAGACTCCATACCCAATGCTATAGATCCTTCACCTTCTGCCAGTGTAATTCTTCCAAATGCTAAGGAATAAATACTCCTGGCCCGGGAATAATATCCCATAGATACTGAATAATCACCTTCTGCACTAGCTGCCTGACCTGCTGCAAAAGAGGCTATACCTCTTGCTCCTTCGTTGAGATTTCCTGCAACTCCAAAACTCATATCTATTGCATTTTCACCAATCTTACCAACATTTTTGCTTCCTCTTATTAATCGCCACCCAATTCCATTGCCATCATTAATGGCTCTCAGTCCACTATACATAGTGTCGTATTTTGTACTTGTATCTGCTTGTGGAGTTGGGGGAGTATTGCCAGCTGGTTGTCTTAGAAGATCTGTCCAGGATAAATTTCCATTCCCATCAGTTTGTAAAACCTGGTTTTTTCTACCGTCTGCTAATGGAAAGACATATCCCCGTCTGGCCGGGTTACCTATTTGTAACCGGCCATTTACTCTAAAAATTTTTTGTTCAAAATCACCATATACCAAAGCGGTATTAGGATTTGCATTATTATCTATAGTAGTATTGATCTTTGTTGTATCATTTGCAGGAGGTGCATCATTAGTATCAGGGTTGCCAGTAGTATTTGTGGTGCCAGAAATTCCCGAAAGCTGAATATTTTTTATACCTCTTGTAACGCCACTATCTGATAAATTATAATTACAGCCAATGGAGATCATAACAGGCTTGTAATTAAGACGGGGTATATTAAGTATTTGTATACCATCAATAGATAGTTTGAATGCACCATTATTATAACTAATGATTATTGATCTCCATGCGGCTTCTTTGTTTTCTAAGTTTTTATTAAAAACCTGGTGAGGGGAATTTTCCCTGTTGGGTTTGTAGCCTATGAATCTGGCCCCGTTTCGTTGAATTTGTAAGGGATCATAAATATAAGAGTCATCGCCGGGTGCCCTTTTGGATGAACCCGTACCATCCCAAAACCGTATGGTATAATACTGGTAATAATAAACAGCCCCTTTTAATTTGTCAAAATAGGCTGAGAATTTTAAAGTAAAATTATCAGAAAGGTAATTTTTGCTATTAAGCAAAGGTGTTATAATAGCATCATGTGTTAAAGAAATAACTTTACTCCCCTCAAAGCTTTCTATCTGGGCGCTGCCTTTTAATAATTCCCATTTCGAAGGGAAGGCCCCATCTTTTTCATTGCCCGGGTTGTCCTGGAAAACCTGGCTGTTTATACTAATGCAAAACAAAAGTGAAAGAATTATTGTTATTGTAGTTTTTTGCTTCATTTTTTTCTGGTATTTGGGTGTGGTATAATTCTAATTTCTTGGAGGAAATATTCCCTGTAATGCGATGATATAATTTAATGCTATCAGTGGCTGCCCGGTATTAGCCGTTTGTGTTCCTCCTGTTGGTGATGAAGTAGTGGTACTATTAATGGTTCCGGCATTGGCTGAAGCGGAACTGGCTGGGATCACCTTTATGCCGTACGTATCAACAAAAAAACTCCTGAGGTTCCCTGAGTTCGCAGAACTACTGGTTGTTGTATTTCCGCTTTGCTGTGTATTGTTGGTTGTTTGAGCCTGGCCATTTGTTGTTTGCCCCAGCGTATAATTGCCAGTACCAGCAACTACTCTTCCCCGCAGATCCGGTAAAGCAAAAGTAGTTCTCCCATCGCCACCATAAGTAGTTCCAAGAATTGAGAATAATGCCGTGTATTGTGAAATATTTAATAATTGTCCCTGGCAAAGTGCCCAGCCCCTTGGTGCAAAATTTCCTGCGAATAATCTTATTTCTCCTATCATTTGATCTTGTGCGAACAGGCCAGAAGTGGATGTTGATAAAACAATAACACAGAAGAGCTGAATAGTTAATTTTTTCATTGATCAAAAATTTTAGTTTTTAATTTGAAATGACGGACAGCCAATAAAAATAAACAGAGGTATTATTCGGAATAAGTGGTAGTAAGTTAACTGAATTTGCCAAACGAATCAAAACAGACTATCATCTTATTAAAATGAAGTAACTATTACTATTAATAGTTAATAAAGAGTACCGTTTGGTTTTGTTTTAAATTGAAAGAAGCTATTAGCTGTTATGCAATAGTAGAAAATAGGGATACATTATTTCAACAAGCTTTTAAAATGGATCATACAAGCCTAATTGTCTTCTAATATTTTATACTCATCCCATTCTTCTGGGCGTAGGCCTGCCTGGAAACGTTCAAATGCTTTTTTGATATAAAGTTGAAAATCATAATCGCCGGCCATTTGAGTAAAAGTGTAGGAAGGACGATATAGCAGCATAAAGCTATCCAGCTCAGGTGAGGTCAGTTTTGTTAAGCGGATGACAAGCCCACGGCTAAAGCGATGATCAATGAATTTGTCTCTTTCCTGTTGCAACAATCTTTGCTGAAAAGAATTCATGGTCCTGTTTCTTCTGAACCGGAACATATTGATGATCTCACGAAGATCAAAACCTACCCCAACTCCGGTGCCACCTTGTGGTGTAACAGTTCTTAATCCAGGCTTTCGGTAATTAAATATATCTGCATATTCTTGCCGGTTCATAATAGAATCCTGCCGGTAATTACGCTGCCGCACTTTCACTTCTTGTAATGTGGTAACATTTACCTGGATAGAAATATCAAACTGCAGCGGATTGAAAATACTTTTCACCGGGAATTTTACAGTAGGCTTACCCAGGTAGCTGAACCAGATAGAATCGTCTTGGGAAACCGGTATCTGGTAATTACCATTGGCATCGGTAAATGTTGATTTACCAGAAGTGGAGGAGACAGTAACATAAGGCATGGCATACAAACGGCTGCTATCATACACCGCACCCCTAACGGTATATTGTGCTGAAACAACAGAGCAAAAAAGTGTAACAGCAGTTAGTATTGATATGTAAGCGAACCAATTTCTCAAATTCAAGAGTATTGACGGCAAGTAACGAAAGAAAATGCTAAGAGATATATAAAGGTTAACAGATGTATGATCTTTTTTATATAACACTGATCTTTTTCATCACATCTTCAATAATCACGGGATAATGTTTGTGTTCTAACTCCTGAATGCGATGGGCAAGGGTGACTGTGTCATCACCCGGTAATACAGGACATGTAGTTTGGAAAATGATCTGCCCGTGATCATATATCTCATCCACAAAATGGATAGTAATACCACTTTCTTTCTCCCGGTTATTAAGTACTGCCTGGTGTACATGGTTGCCATACATTCCCTTTCCGCCGTATTTTGGTAATAATGCAGGATGAATATTGATGATCTTTTCCGGGTAAGCTTTTATAAGTAACAGAGGTATCTTCCATAAAAAACCAGCCAACACAATAAGATCAATCTTTTCTTTATTTAACTCTTCCACATAACCATTACCCTGGAAGAACTTTTCTTTGTCAATTACCAGGGTTGGAATATTTTCCCTGGCTGCAATTTTTAATACAGCAGCTTCGGGTTTATTAGATACGATCAAAGCAACATGGATTGTATCATGATTGCGAAAATGGTCGATGATCTTTTGGGCATTGCTGCCTGCACCCGAAGCAAAAACGGCTATTTTTTTCACGGGGCAAATATACCAAGCTATCGCTGCGGATATTGTTACTTTGTATGGGCCCACTATTTAAAATGAATTTATGATAAAGGGACTTTATGAAACACATATTGAAGTGTCTAACCTGGAAGCTTCTGTTGAATTCTATAAAAATGTACTGGAACTGGAATTTGCGATGCTGGAAGAAAAAAGAAGGATCGCATTTTTCTGGATTGGTAAGCCCAAAAAGTATATGCTTGGTTTATGGGAAAACCCTAAAAACGAACTGCATACCCGTCATTTTGCTTTTAGATGTGAAAAGGACTTTATTCTCAACCAATCTGTTTCCTGGCTAAAGAAAAGAGGATTACAACCCTATAATTTTTTAAAGGACGGAACAGAAGAACCGATGGTATTTGCCTGGATGCCTGCCATTGCAATCTATTTCAGGGACCCTGATGACAATGTGCTGGAGTTTATTGCTGTATTGGATGGTGAAGGCAAACCGGACCTGGGAGTGATCAGTTATGAAGAATGGTTGGAAAAAAAGGGCTGATCAGCCTTTTACAATCCCCATTTTCACTCCTATTTTCCGGATATACCGGCTAAAAAATGAAAACTGCCCAAAGGGTATACTGATGATAATGACTGCAATAGGCCAGATAATCGTTATTAATATAATATATATAACTGCCCAAAGCCAGTCCTCCTGAATGCTAAGACTATTCATGATCTTTTTGCCCACAAACCCTGTCATGCTGCCGCCAATGGCAAAAGTGCAGATGATAAGTGCCAGTTGCACTCCGTTTACTTTCCATTTCTTTTGTAGCTTCTCAAACATGGTGATCTTTTCAAAAAGAGTTGCAAAAGTGCAGAAAAATCAGGCATGAAATAAGGCTGTTTGCACATCTTTTAAGGTTTACCCGAGCATTTACTATTTTATGACAAAACATTTTCTACAAACACAAACAGGAGCAACAAATCGGCTGAAACGCAAGCTGGTAGCGGATTAAAAAAAAGTTAAACCATCTGTGTTTTTATAATGTTCCTGACTTATTTTTGCGGCTGAGTAAAGGATTTTATCCACATTTTTGAGTATCAACAGCTTCTATGATTCCTTGTAAACCAACCGGTAGTAAACTGAAGATAATTTTTCTCTCCTTTTTTGTTTTTTCTGTGTTCCAGGTTTTTGCGCAGGGAGATGTTGCAGCCGGAAAGGCCATTTTCAATAGTAAATGCGCCAGCTGCCACCAGGTATTAAAAGATGGGACGGGCCCTGCACTAGCCGGGGTGGAAAGCAGGCATAACTGGTCAGACCATAATGAGTTATTGAAATGGGTCAATAATCCGGCCGCTTACATGGCTAATGATTCCTATACGCAGGGATTAAAAACCAAGTTTGGTTCTATGATGACGGGTTTTGCCGATGTTACATTAACGGATATTGGCAATGTAGTAGCTTATATTAATGATGCGGCGACTCCTAAAACTCCAACAGGTGGTTCAGGTGGGGGCGAACCTCAAAAAACAACCAATAATGCCCTGATTTTTGGTATTATCTCATTGATCTTAGGAATTATAGCCCTCATTCTGATGCAGGTTAACAGTAACCTGAAGAAAATGAGTGATGATGCAGAAGGTATTGTACGTCCGGAGCCGGTTCCTTTTTATCGTAATAAGATCTATATCGCTTTATTGGCCATCATATTCTTTATTGTGGGCGGTTACCTGGTAGCCAAAGGTGCTATAGGGTTGGGTCGTCAGAAAGATTACCAACCAGAACAACCCATTTTCTACTCACATAAAGTACATGCAGGCATCAACCAGATCAGTTGCTTATACTGTCATGGTGGTGCATGGGATAGTAAGCATGCCGCCATTCCTTCTGTGAATGTGTGTATGAACTGTCATAAAGCGATCAATGAATATACCAAAGGCCCTAAACTATACCGTGAAAACGGTGATGAGGTGGATGGAACTGCTGAGATAGCCAAACTGTATAAGGCTGCTGGTTTTGATCCTAATAATCCCAATGCATGGGATCCTTCCAAGGCACAGCCGATCGAATGGACAAAGATCCACAACCTGCCCGACCATGTATACTTCAATCACTCACAGCATATCAGGGCCGGAAAAGTTCAATGCCAGAGCTGTCATGGCGAGATCACAGCTATGGATGAGGTTAAGCAGGTGGCAGACCTGAGTATGGGCTGGTGTATCAATTGCCACAGGCAAACCAAGGTTGATTTTAATTATACTGATAGTACCGGAAATAAATTTTACAGCATTTATGAAAGGTTCCATAATGATATTAAGGCCGGAAAGATGGATAGTGTGACCGTTGAACATATCGGCGGACTGGAGTGCCAGAAATGTCACTATTAATACCTTTTATTGAACATTAAAGAATTATCAAACTGATAGCATGAGCCAAAACAAATACTGGCAAAGTTTCGGAGAGGTTAACGACCCGGAGAATTTTAAAAAGATGGCACAGGATGAGTTTCATGAAGAACTGCCATTTGAAAGTTTTGATGATAAAGGACTGCTCGATGCAAAAGCTCCCCGCAGGGATTTTTTAAAGTATCTCGGTTTTAGTACTGCAGCTGCCGCAATTGCTGCCGGTTGTAAGATCCCAGAAAGAAAAGTGTTCCCTTACGGAAATAAGCCAGAGAATATGGTTCCTGGAGTGGCAAAATACTATGCTACTACTTATGTGCAGGATGGCGATGTGATACCTGTATTAGCCAAAGTAAGAGATGGCCGCCCGATCAAAATTGAAGGAAATGACCTGTGCAGCTTTACTAACGGAGGTACTTCTGCCCGTTGCCAGGCTTCTGTGCTGGATCTTTATGATATGTACCGTTTGCGCTACCCTCAGCATAGAGTGGCAGCCGCTACGGACACAGAACCGGCTAAGTTTGAAGAGTTCCCCACTTTTGAACAGGCAGATAAAGCTATTGCAGAAGCAATGACAGCAGCAGGTGGCACAACTGTTTTGCTGACAAGTACCATTGTTTCACCTACTACAAAAGATATAATCAGTAAATATTCAGGCTTAAAACATGTGCAATATGATGCTGATTCATACAGCGGAATGTTGCTGGCTAATGAAGCCTCCGGTTTTGGAAAAAAATTGCCTTCTTACAATTTTGGTGCAGCCAAAGTAATTGTAAGTATTGGAGCTGATTTCCTGGGAACCTGGTTAAGCCCGGTTGAATTTGCCAAAGGGTATTCCAAAGGCAGAAAGATAGATGAGAAGAACCCTGAAATGAGTAAGCATTATCATTTCGAAGGTCATCTGAGTATGACGGGTTCAAATGCAGATGAAAGATTTACCCACCGTCCGTCAGAAACAGGGGCAGTTGCACTTGACCTGTTGAGTATGATCAACGGTACTGAAGAAACTCAGACGATCAAAGACGAAAAGCTGGAAGAAGGAATTAGAAAAGCTGCGGCTGATCTTAAAGCACACCAGGGCCAGGCATTAGTGGTTTGTGGAAGTAATGATAAAAATATCCAGATCATTGTTAATGCGATCAATAATGCGATCGGTGCCTACGGAACCACAATTGATTGGGGCAAACCGGTAAATTACCGTCAGGGTATTGATAGTGAGATAGAGGAACTTGTTGCTCAAATGGAAGCCGGCCAGGTAGGAACTTTGATGATCGCCGGTGCTAATCCATCTTATACTTATTATAATGCTGCCAAATTCAATGCAGCGCTGAAGAAAGTAAAGGTCACTGTTTCATTCAATGGTAAAATGGATGAAACAACTGAGCAGTGTGAGTATGCGATTCCAACACATCACTACCTGGAAAGCTGGGGTGATGCTGAGCCAAAAGCTGGTGTAACAAGTTTTATACAACCCGCAATTCATCCGCTTTTTAAAACAAGAGCATACCAAACATCATTATTGAAATGGTCTGGTAATGATGCAGACTATGATACTTATTTCCGGGAATACTGGACAGGTAAGTTAGGATCTGACGGATTCAATGCTGCCCTGCAAAATGGTATTAAAGAAGATGAAGCTACATCTGGTGGTGGTTCTTACAGCGGTGCCGGATTGGCAGAGGCTGTGTCTGCTGTTGCAGCTGCTAAAAAGGGTTCAGGAACAGAAGTGGTATTATATCAAAAGGTTTCAATAGGAACAGGAGCACAAGCCGGCAACCCATGGTTACAGGAGTTACCTGATCCGGTATCAAAAGCTACCTGGGACAACTATGCATTGATCTCGATACCTAAAGCAAAAGAACTGGGTATTAAGTTGAATAATGATTACGAATACTATCCGCAAAAACCACTGGTTAAAATAACAGTTGGCGGCAAGGATTTAATTCTCCCAATTTTAGCTATTCCTGGTATGCAGGCCGATACTATTGCAATAGCAGTGGGTTATGGCCGCAATGATGCTTCAGGTGTAACAGCAGCGGGAATAGGCCAAAATGTATATGACCTTGTACAGTATAATGGAACAACAGTTGACTTTGTAGTAAGTGGTGCCACTTTAGAGAATACCGGGGATAAATACAAGATAGCCCAAACACAAAAACATAACTCTTACGAAAACCGTAAGGAAGTGGTTAGAGAAACAACTTTAAAATCATTTAAAGCTTCTCCGACTGTAATTCCTGATTTCAGTAATAAACTAGAAGAAGATTTTTATAATAATTCAGGCGGCAATTTCCGTGGTAATGCCACTTTATACCCCGATCCTGAAACAAGGATGACAGAACTGCGCTGGGGAATGAGCATTGATATGAATGCCTGCTATGGTTGTGGTGCTTGTGTGGTAGCTTGTCATGCAGAGAATAACGTACCGGTTGTAGGAAAGCGGGAAGTGTTACGCTATCATGATATGCACTGGCTGCGCATCGATCGTTATTTCATTACTGACGAAAATGATGCTGATAACCTGAAAGGAGTAGTATTCCAGCCGATGCTTTGCCAGCATTGTGATAATGCTCCTTGTGAGAATGTTTGTCCCGTTGCAGCAACTAACCACAGTTCCGAAGGGATCAACCAGATGGCTTATAACCGTTGTATCGGGACAAGATATTGTGCCAACAACTGTCCTTATAAAGTAAGAAGATTTAACTGGGCCGATTATACCGGAGCAGATAGCTTCCCGAATAACAGGGATCAGCAAATTGTCGGCAAACTTGATTCGGTGATTGAGCAAATGAATGATGATGTGACCCGTATGGTGCTGAATCCTGATGTAACGGTACGTAGCCGTGGTGTAATGGAAAAATGTTCCTTCTGCGTACAAAAATTACAGGCTGCCAAACTGGAGGCTAAGAAGGAGAACAGGA
>ERZ795053.6117-NODE-6117-length-12135-cov-9.030132_pt1 | contig 12135 bp, 5 predicted proteins | sample MGYA00375137_ERZ795053 | MGnify/ENA primary metagenome ERZ795053 (study PRJEB30182, sample SAMN05720284) | activated sludge metagenome | isolation source: Anaerobic digester | place: Hong Kong | collected 2014-12-17 ... | reverse complement strand
GCGCGAGGAGGCTCGGGCCGGGGGGCGCGTCGGTCCTCGGCCGCCGACGGCCGGACGCTGGCGCCCCCCGTTCCCAAGCCGAGCGGGGCGTGCTATCCTCGCGCCATGGCAGAAGCGAAACTCATAGGGATCTGCGGCGGCTCGGGCTCGGGCAAGACGACGATCGTGCGCAAGATATCGGAGCTCGTGTCCGACTTCGTGTTCATTCCCCAGGATAACTACTACAAGTCGGCGGAGTACGTGTCGAACTCGAACATCACCGCGTTCAATTTCGACCACCCGGAGGCCTTCGACAACGAGCTGCTCTGGAGCCAGCTAGCGGCGCTCAAGCGGATGGAGCCGGTCGAGATGCCGACCTACGACTTCGTGCACCACCGCAGGGCGGAGGAGACGGTCAAGGTCACGCCGCGCAAGCTGGTGATCTTCGAGGGCATCATGGTGTTCACGAACCAGAGGGTGCGCGACCTGATAGACCTGAAGATATTCGTCGACACGCCGGACGACATACGATTCATACGCAGGCTGTCGCGCGACATCAAGGAACGGGGCCGCACGGTCGACTCGGTGATCGACCAGTACCTGAACGTGGTGCGGCCTGGCCATTTCCAGTTCATCGAGCCGACCAAGCGCTACGCCGACATCATCATACCCGAGGGCGGCGCTAACGAGAACGCGTTGCAGGTGCTCGTCACCTTCATCAATACGATACTCAACTCCGAGGGCTGACGGCCGCCGATCCGGCTGACGCGCCGCCCGCGTCGCCGTTCCCGGCGCCGCGCGGAGTCAGGGGGAAGCGCAGCTCGACGCGGGCGCCCGGGCCGGACGACGCGCGCAGCTCGCCGCGCAGCTGGGCGGCCAGGCCCGAGACCAGGCTCAGGCCGAGCGTGGCGCCGTCCATCGAGCGCTCGAAGGCGCCTTCCGGGAAGCCCGGGCCGTCGTCCTCGACTACCACGGAGCACAGGCCGCCCTCATCGCGCGCCCGTATGCGCAGGGCGGTACGGCGGCCGCCCGCGCCTGCGTACTTGAGCGCGTTGGTCACGAGCTCGTTGACCGCCAGCCCGCAGGGGATGGCCGCGTCGATGTCGAGCGGCACGAAGCCGGCGTCCACCTGGAGGTCGACCGCGCCCGTGGCGAACTCGCCGACCACGCGGGCGGCCAGCTCGCGCAGGTACTCGCCGAGGTCTATGCTCGAGATCGAGTCGCGCTTGTACAGCTGCTCGTGGACCAGGGCCATCGTGCGGATCCGGCCCTGGGCCTCCTTGGCCACCGCCGCGAAGCGCGCGTCGGCCTCGTCCATCGCGCCGAGCTCGAGCAGGCTCGAGATCACCTGCATATTGTTCTTGACGCGGTGGTGCACTTCCTTGATCAGGGCCTCGCGCTCGACGATGGAGCCGCGCAGGCGCTCCTCCATCGACTCGCGCTCGGTCACGTCCCTGGCGCCGGCGAAGACGACGCCGCTGCCCGGCGACAGCCGGGCGCGCCACTCGACGCGGCGGTAGTCGCCGCCGGCGGTCCGGATCCGGTTGACGAAGCCCTCGAGCGCCGCTCCGTCGCCGACGCCGCGGTAGGCGCGGCTCGAGTCCTCCCGGTCGTCGGGATGGACGAACTCGATCAGGCGCTTGCCCTCCATCTCGCCCGCCCGGTAGCCTAGGGACGCCGCCCACTCGGAGTTGAGCCGCCTGATCGCGCCGTCGGGGCCGATGATCATGAACATGTCGGGGCCGAGCTGGAAGAACAGCTCCGACTCCTCGCCGGCGGCGACGGCGCTGGCCTCGGCCGTGGCCTTGGACCGGGTCAGGGAGTAGACCGCGAAGCCGAGCACGAACGAGGCCAGCGCGCCGGCCAGAAGGAAGAACTCCGGCCCGGCGTCCGAGGCCACGCCGGACACGTAGCCGGTGGACGCCCGGACCTCGACGAACCATGAGCGGTCGGCGAAGCGGAATATCCTGGGGTACGACAATTGACGGTACGGATGCGCCGGCCCGGGCGCGGCGCCGATCCTCGGCGCGTAGCGGTACTCCGGGGCGCCGGGACCCGCCTCGTAGTCGCGGATGGAGAACGGCAGGCCTGACGGAGGCTCGGGGGATATCATCGCGTGCGCCACCGTAGGCAGGCTGATCAGCCCGACGACGAGGCCGAAGCGCCGGACGCCCGAGTCGTCCCAGGCGGCGTAGACCGGCAGGCATAGCGCGACGTACGGATCGGAGCGGGCGTCGCCGAGCTCGAACAGCTCCGAGGCGCCCATGCGGCCGCTGACCCGGGCTCCGGATACGGCGTCCTCGACCGCCGGCGCGCCGAGCCAGGCAAGATCGGCGTCCGAGTCGAGGGTGGGCACGCGGTAGATGGGCCGGAGCCCGCCGCCGGAGGAGGCCAGGTCGGCCTCGTCGGCCGGGGTCGCCCAGACGATCGAACGGAAGCCCTCGACGGACGCCCAGGCGGACGCGAAGCGATAGAACTCGCCGTCGGTGACGCCGGCGGAGTTCTCGAAGAAGCGCTTGATCGACTCGAGCGCGTCGTCGTGGTGGGCGAAGGCCTCGCGGACGAGCTCGGTCCGTTGCGCGGCGTCGAACGCGAAGCCCGACTCGAGCCTGTCCCTCCGGTCGGCCGCGAGCGCGACGTAGACGCCCGCGGTGAACGCGAGGCCGGCGGCGGCGGCGACTAGCGCGTAGGCAATCGTCTTCCAACGTTTCGATGATTGTCCGGTTCGATCGCTCATAGCACCTACTATAATCGAAGATCCTGAAGGGCGCTACCACGATCGAGCGTCGGGCTCGTTCGTTTCATTAAATGATATATTGGTGTGCATACTGAAATTTCAGTATTGACAGTTCAAGTCGGCCGTGGTTCCATATCCGCGCATCGGAGACAACCACCATGAACCGAATCACCGAACATCCGGTAATCGACGCCGGGAAACCGCGGGCCGAGGTCCGCTTCTCCTTCGACGGCGAGCCGCTCGCCGGCCTCGACGGCGAGGCCGTCAGCTCCGCCCTGTTCGCCGCCGGCGTCAAGCGCTTCTCGGAGCACCGCAAGGACGGCGCCCCGCAGGGCATCTTCTGCGCCAACGGCCAGTGCTCTCAGTGCAACGTGCTCGTCGACGGCGTCGTGCGCAAGGCCTGCGTCACGGCGCTCCGGGCCGGCATGGACGTACGCACCGTGCACGGCGTGCCCGGGCTCAAGGCCGACGACGCGGCGCCGCCCGAGGCGCGGATCGAGACGATGCGGACCGAGGTACTCGTCGTCGGGGGCGGCCCGTCCGGGCTCGCGGCGGCGGCCGAGCTGGCCGAGCGCGGCTTCGACGTGATCCTGGCCGACGACAAGGCCTCCCTCGGCGGCAAGCTGGTGCTACAGACCCATAAGTTCTTCGGCTCGGAGGAGGACTGCTACGCCGGCACGCGCGGCTACGAGATAGCCGCCCTGCTCGAGAGGAAGGTCCGCGCCTACCCGAACGTGCGCGTACTGGCCAACTCCCCGGTACTCGCCGTATACAAGGATCGCAAGGCCGGCGTCTACCTGGATTACGGGCGCTACGCCCTGATCGACTTCCAGGCCGTCGTCGTCGCCGCCGGCGCCCGCGAGAAGTCCATCCTGTTCCCCGGCAACGACCTACCAGGCGTCTACGGCGCCGGCGCGTTCCAGACCCTGGTCAACCGCGACCTCGTCAAGGCCGCCCGCCGCGTCTTCGTGATCGGCTCCGGCAACGTCGGCCTGATAGGCTCGTACCACGCCCTGCAGGCCGGCATCGAGGTGGCCGGCATCTGCGAGATCCTGCCCAAGGTCAACGGCTACAAGGTCCACGCCGACAAGATCCGCCGCATGGGCGTGCCGATCCACCTGTCGACCACCGTCGTGTCGGTCGAGGGCGACGGCAGGGTCGAGCGCGTGACCGTGGCCGACGTCGACGCCGACTACCGGCCCCTCCTCGAGACGGCCCGTACCTATGAAGTGGACACCGTGCTCGTCGCGACCGGCCTGTCGCCGTGCGACGAGCTGTACCGCCAGGCGACGCGCTTCGGCTTCGCCGCGGTCAAGGCCGGCGACGCCGAGGAGATAGCCGAGGCGTCGAGCGCTATGTTCGGCGGCCGGATCGCCGCCCTGTCGCTGGCCAAGCTGCTCGGCCGCAAGGTAGAGATCGACGCCGAGTGGCTCGCCAAGCGCGAAGTTCTCAAGAGCCGGCCCGGCGACGTGATCGACCGCGAGCCGGTGGAGCCCGGCGACTCGTGGAAGCCGGTGTTCTTCTGCACGGAGGAGATACCCTGCAATCCCTGCACCACGGTCTGCCCGACGAAGTCGATCAGGCTCAAGGCGCGCAAGGGCTCGATCATGGACCTGCCGTACTTCGAGGGTTCGGACTGCAAGGGCTGCTCCGCCTGCGTCGCGGCCTGCCCGGGCCTCGCGGTGTCGCTCGTCCGCCGGACCGCCGACGGCATGGCCGAGGTCAGGATACCCTTCGAGTTCGACGCCGGCCGCTACGCGATAGGCGACAGGCTGCCCGCCCTCGACCGCGACGGCCTCCCCGTCGAGGACGCCGAGCTCGTCGGCAAGCAATACTACAAGAAGCACCGCACCTGGGTGCTGACGCTGCGGGCCAGGCCCGAGAACGCCGCCAGGATCATAGGCCTGCGCGTGCAGGACGAGGCGGTCACGAGGCCGCTCCCGGCTCCGCGCTACGAGTACCTGCCGGACAGCGCGATCGTCTGCCGCTGCGAGCGCGTGACCGTCGGCGAGATAGTCGAGTTCATCAAGGCGAACGAGGTCCGCGACGTGAGCCAGCTCAAGAGCATACGCGTCGGGATGGGAGCGTGCGGCTCCAAGACCTGCTCGGCGCTGCTGCCGCAGGTCTTCCGCAAGGCGGGCGTCGACCCGCGCGAGGTGACCGACGGCACGCTCAGGCCGCTGTACCTGGAGGCGCCGCTCGGCGAGCTGGCCGGCCGCGTCGCCGGCCCGGCGGACGCCGACGAACGAAACGGAGGGCGGGCATGAAGACCTGCGACGTACTGATCATAGGCGCCGGCTCGGTCGGCGTCCCGCTCGCCCTGTACTGCGCCGAGCGGGGCCTGTCGACGATAGTCCTGGAGAAGAACGCCTCCTGGGGCCGCGGCCAGAACCGCGCGGCCATAGGGGGCCTGCGCGCCACCCACTCCGACCCGGCCAAGATACGGCTGTGCCAGGAATCGATACGCATCGTCTCGGGCCTCGCCTCCGAGCGCGGCGTCGACGTCGAGTGGCGCTCGGGCGGCTACCTGTTCGTCGCCTACGACGAGCAGCGCGAGCGCGCCTTCCGGGACCTGCTCGTCACGCAGAAGGCCGCCGGCCTCGACATCGACTGGATAGGCCCCGACCGCGTCGCAGAGCTATGCCCCGGCATCAGCCGCGACGGCCTCCTCGGCGGCACCTTCAGCCCGGGCGACGGCTACGCCTCGCCGCTGATGACGAGCACCGCGTTCCACCGGCTTGCCAGGGCGGCCGGCGCGGAGTTCCGCTTCGGCGAGAGCGTCGTCTCGATGGCGGCCGAGCCGGCCGGCGCGGGCGCTCGGCGCGTCGCGTCGCTGCGCACCGACAAGGAAGAGTACTCGGCGGCCGTCGTCGTCAACGCGGCGGGCGCCGATGCCGCCGATATAGCCGGCCTCGCCGACCTCGAGATACCGGTGCACCCCGACTGCCACGAGGCCGGCGTCACAGAGCCCTGCGAGCGCTTCCTCGAGCCGATGCTCGTCGACATCAGGTCCGACGACCAGTCGGGCAACTACTACTTCTACCAGACCGTCACCGGGCAGATCGTCTTCTGCATCACCCCGAAGCCCCAGGTCTGGGGCAAGGACACCGACTCGACCTCGAGCTTCCTCCCGCTCGTCTCGCGCCGCATGGTCGAGCTGTACCCGCGCCTGCGGAACCTCAAGGTCAGGCGCACCTGGCGCGGCATGTACCCGATGACGCCGGACGGCCTGCCCGTCGTCGGCTACCCGCGCGAGTACTCGAACCTGCTCCTGGCCGTCGGCATGTGCGGCCAGGGCTTCATGCTCGGGCCGGGCCTGGGCAGGATCCTCGCGGACGCGATAGCCGACGGCCCCGAGGCCGCCGCGGACGTCTTCGAGGAGCTGTCGCTGTATAGGAAATTCGAGGGGATGGAGCTGCTCAAGTAGGGCGACGCGGCCGGGCCCAAGCCGCCCGGCCGCCGCTCGCGCCCCTACTCGTGCCGCTTCTCCTTGAACGTCCCGAGGCCCATCGACCGGATCTGGGCGCCGTGGAAGGCGTCGTGCGTGACGAGCCAGGCGATTACCTGGCCCCAGGGCCGCTTCCAGGACGGCATCTCGTCGGCCAGCCGCGCCTCGGGCAGGGCGCGGAGGGCGCCCATAGCCAGGTCGTGCATCACGCGGAGCAGCTCGCGGTCGCGCTCCCAGGCCTCCGGGCTCGGTTCGGGCGGGGCCGGGAACCAGGCCTCCTCGGGATACGGCCAGGCCGGCGCCTCCGCGCCTAGGTCGACGGCGACGACGCGCTTGCACTTGGCGCAGTGCAGGGCGACGCTCCACGCGCTGTAGCCCTCCCAGGTATCGTCGCGGGCGGCCTCGGCGGCCGAGAGGCGGTCGAGCGTGGCCGTCAGCGACGGCCCGTTCCACGACTTGCCGAAGAACTCGGCGTCGATCGCGTCAAGGAAATACTCGAGGCATCCCATGGCTCTACCCCCTCCGATCGGCGGTCCATCGGCGCCAGCCAGTGGCGCTCCGCCGTTGGCGCTCCGCCAGAGGCCAGTATCGCCGAGGCCAGCCGCGCTGTAAAGGGACTATCACCCGAGGCAAGCCGGAGCGAGGGTCGAGCCTTTGACCAGGCGCTTCCTCCTAAGCGACATCGGGTTTAGACTAGCGCTATGATCATCGACGAACAAGCGAAACGGCCCGCCAGGCTCGACACCTGGGAAGCCGTGCTCGAGCAGCTCGGGCGCGTCCGCGACGCCGCCGACGAGGCGGAAAAGATAGAGCTCCTCGTCGAGCTCATCGTCAACCTGCGCCTGCTCGGACAGGACCAGGCCATACCCGACCGCCGCACCCGGTCGGGCGACATGGAGAGCATCTACGCCGACCTTGAGCGCGCCACCCGGGCCATGCTCGACTCGGCCGTCTCGCCGTCGTCGCGCTTCATCTACTACGCCCGCGAAGTGGTCAAGAAGCTGCCGGTCAAGCAGGACGCCGAGGACATGATCGAGCAGATACGTATGGCGGCCGAGGCCTTCGAGGAAGAGCGCGATGAGGACGACCCGATGCGCGGCTTCGCCGGGGACCTGCGCAAGGAAGTGCACCGCAGGCTGTCGCCTCGCATCATCCACGCGTACCTGGAGCCGTACCTGGCCCTCGTCGAGCGCGGCGACCCCGAGCCGCTGGTCCGTGCCGGCTACGTGGCCCTGCCGAGCCGCGTCGACCCGGCTGACGAGCGGGGCTCCTTCCTCGACCTGGCCAGGGACCTCAAGGAACGGCTCGACTACCTATGGGACTACGGCGTCGGGGACATGGCGGCCGTCAAGCGCTCGCTCGAGCAGAGCATGCCCCTTTTCGAGCGCTGCTTCCTGCGGGCCGAGGTGTCGGGCTTCCTCGAGATGCTGACGCCCGAGCGGCTGGCCAAGCGCCACGTGGCGGCGGACATGCTCAAGCGCCTCGCCAGCTTCAAGCGGTCCATCAAGGAGTCGTTCACCGAGTCGAGGATATCGCTGTACGACATGCTGCTCGTCGACCTGTCGCTCGGCCGGCTCATCTTCCTCCTGGCCAACGACCTGACGAACAACCGCTTCCTCGAGGTGACGCCGAGGAACGGCAAGGAGGCGCTCGGGGTGCTCGCCGAGCTACTCAACATATCGACCGTCAAAGGCCTGGCCATCGGCGACGCCGACCGCAACCTGCTGGCGCTCGAGGAGCTGCGCGCGCAATCGACCTACGACTACGTGCGAGCCAAGCGCTGCCTCGGCTCGATCTGCGACGAGCTACAGGGCTACCTGCAGCGGGATATCATAGACCGCATGAGCGGCCCGCTCAACCGCGCGCTCGAGGCCTACGGCGTACCGACCTCGCGCCTGTCCCAGATCAAGACGCGCTTCTTCAATAACTTCATACGGCGCACCCAGGTCCACGTGCTGTCGGAATTCGTGGAGAAGGTGCGCTCGGCCATCGACGCCGAGCTGGAGCGGCAGAGCGTCAGCAGGCAGCTCTACGCCGACTATCGCCTGGCCGAAGGCGGAGCGGCCCCGGCCCGCGAGGCCTGCGTGGCCGCGACCTGGAGGGAGACGCACGATAGCATACGCCCGACGCTCGGCGGCAAGGGCAACGGCCTGATCGACATGGCCAGGCTCGGCCTGGCGGTGCCGCCGGCCTTCATACTCGGCTACCCCATCTTCGCGGCCTGCGACGCCGATGGCGAGCTCGACGCCGGGCTCGGGGCCATCGTCGATGAGCAGCTGGCCGAGCTGGAGCGGCGTTGCGGCCGGCGCCTGGGCGACCCCGAGCGGCCTCTCGTCGTATCGGTACGCTCCGGCGCGCCCGTGTCGATGCCCGGCGTCATGGTAACGGTGCTCAACGTCGGCTTAGTCCCGGAGGTCAGGCGCGCGATCTGCCGTCGCTCGGACTGCGACTTCGCCGAGGCCCTATACCGACGCTTCCTGGATAACGCCGCCGGGGCGCTCGCCGCGATGCCACCCCGGACCGACTCAGACCAACGGGAGCGGGCTCCGGCCGAGCTTAAGTCGGCGCCCACCGACGAGCTCGAAGACTACCTGCGCGCCTCGCTCGGCGACGGCTTCCTGTCCGATCCGCGCGAGCAGCTGATGCAGTCGATCCGCCTCGTCTACGCCTCGCGCAAGTCGAGCGCCGTGGACGCGTTCTCGAGGACGCTCGCGACGACGATACGGGCCGACACGGCCGTGACCGTCCAGCGCATGGTCTTCGGTAATCTGAACGACGCCTCGATGAGCGGGGTCGTCATCACGCGCGACCCGATCACGGGCGCCGACCGGCTGTTCGGCGACTTCAAGCGGCGGGCCCAGGGCGAGGAGGTCGTCATGGGCTCCGTCGACACCGAGTCGATAGAGCACGTAGACGAGGCCGTGGCGGCGGAGCTCGAGGCCTGCAAACGCCGCCTCGTCGACTACTACAGGCAGGACCTCGACCTGGAGTTCACCGTCGAGGACGGCGAACTATACCTGCTCCAGACCAGGGCGGCCAAGCTCGGGGCCTTCGCCCAGCTGGTCGCGGACAAGGAGTTCCTCGAGCGCGGCCTTATACGCCTCGAGGAATTCCACTCCAGGCTCGAGCGCCTCGAGATGGCCAACGCGTCGATCGCCCTGCCCCGCGCCGATTTTCGCTTCAGGCGATGGAACCCGCCCCTGGCCGTCGGCGTACCGATCAACGGCGGGGTCGTGTCGGGGACCCTGGTCCTGAGCGACGATTGCCTTAAGGAGGCCGAGGCCAGGCGCGAGAGCGTCGTGTACCTGGCCCATACGACGAAACCCACCGACTTCACGGTCATGAACGGCGCCAACGCCATCGTTACCATCTACCCGGGCCGCACCTCGCACGCGGCGATCACCGCCATGTCGATCAACAGGACCTGCATCGTCGGCGTCGAGAGCGCCGAGCTCGACCTCGCCGCCCGCCTCGTACGCTTCCGCCTGGCGGACGGCTCCGGCCACGTCACGGTGGCCGAGGGCGAGCGGGTAACGGCCGACGGCAACACCGGCGCCATCTACCGCGGCGTGGCTCCGATATCGGAGTTCTTCCTGCCCGTATCCGTCATAACCGAGGCGATACGACGCGAAGAAGACCCGGTCGAGGCGGCGCGCGCGGTCGGCGCCCTGATCGACGAGAAGCTGTCCGGCCTGAGCCGCGAGACGAGCATGCGGCGCTCCGGCCTCGACTCGCCGGCCGCCCGGGGCATGGGCCGCGTCATCGTGCGAGTCGACGCGAACGTGGCCCTGGCCGACGGCGCGGTAGCCGACCGCCGTAGCATCCTGCGCTTCGCCGACACCCTGCGGACCCTGCTCGACCGCGGCGCCACACCGATCGTCTGCTCGCACCTGGGAGACCCCGGGGCGATAACCGGCTCGGTACGCTCCCGGGAGGAGCAGTACCGCGACTATAGCCTGCGGCCGATAGCCGACGTCCTCTCGGGCATCCTCGGCGAGCGCTTCACGTTCCACGAGACGAGCGTGGCCACCTCCGGCCTCCTGGTCACCGCTTCCGACATGCTGGAGGGCAAGGTCAACCTGCTCGAGAACCTGCGTTTCGCCACGGGCGAGAAGGACAACGACGACGCCTTCGCCATGGCCATCGCCGAGCTGTCCGACGGCTGGTACGTGAACGACGCCTTCAACGTCTGCCACCGCCGCCACGCGAGCATCGTCGGCGTGCCGCGCTTCTGCCGGAACCGGCTCGCCGGTCCCCAGGTCGTCGCCGAGCTGTCGGTCATCGGCGCCCTGCTCGACGAGCCCGAGCGGCCCTTCGTCGCGGTGTTCAGGGGGACGAGCCAGGCCACCGATCTCGGCGCCCAGCTCGGCGTGATGTCGGCCATCATCAACCGGGTCGACGCGATGCTCGTGACCGGCCCGGGCGTCGAGGCTATACGGCCGCGGCTCGAGGCCCTCGGGCACCAGGCGCCGGGCCGCCTCGTCGTCCTGCCGTCGGAGGCAGAGCTGACGGAGGCGCTGGACGGGGCCGGCACCGTGCTGTGGTCGGGCGCGAGCGGCCTGTCGGACGACGGCTGGTCCGAGCCCGACGCCTCGGGAGACCCAGTCGCGGCCGCCCTCGGGCGCGCGGCGGCCAGGAACGCGTCGGTGGTCGTCTGCAGCGCCACCGACCGTTACGGCCGAGGGGCGCCAGGCTCGAGGCTACACCTATCGAGCGGGCCCGCCGCCTTCCTGGAGTTCCTCGAGCGGCTGTCCCTGCCGGGCGTCACCGCCCTCGATCCCGACTAGGCGCCGCGTCCGCCGTCCCGGACGCGCTTGCCCGAGATGAAGAAGATCCGGTAGCAGATCGTCGAGGCGAGGTACAGCCCGGCGGTCAGCGCGAAGGATGTCTTGAAGCCGCCGCGGTAGATCAGCTCGCCTGAGACGCGCGCGGCCACCGTCCAGCTGCCCGTCCAGGACAGCATCTTGACCGCGTTGAGGAGGCTCTGCCGCTCCGGCGGCACCAGCTCGAGCGCGAAGTTATCCTGGATGGGCGACGACATGTTCATGAGCACCTGCCTGGCCAGGTAGGCCAGCAGCGCGAGCGGCAAGGCGCGCACCCAGCCGAGCACCAGGATCAGCGGCACCGACAGCACCTGCGTCCAGAACACCGCGCGCGGCTTGCCTATCCGCTTGGCGATGATAGGACCGGCGACGATGCCCAGGAAGGTGGCCACCTGTCCGGCCGCCACGGCGGCGCCTATCGCCGCGTCGCTCATGCCGAACGCGTTCTTGAAGTACAGGTTGAGGTACGGTATGGTCAGTCCCGCGCCCATGCCGACGAGGAAGCTCGGGAAGATCAGCTTGAGCCATAACGGGACGTCGATTCCGTCGAGGCGCCGCAGGCCGGGCGCGCGCATCGTCCGCGGTTCGCGCGACGGAGCGATACGAGAGAACGGCCACACCGCCGCCGCCACGAAGCCCGCCCCGACGAGCAGCCCGACCCGGTACGCCGTCAGCTCGTCGACACCGAGCCCCGCGAGCCCGTCCTTGAGGCCGCCGCCGAGGAGCGAGCCTATCAGCCCCGTGCCCATCGACAGCGCGCCGTTCAGGCTGAACAGGTGCATCCGCTCCTTCTCGCCCGAGTTGCGCATGAAGAACGGCCCGGCGCTCACCTGGAACACCGTCGACAGGGCGCCGGCCATGAACACGGCCGACGATATGGCCGCGCCGGAGACGAACAGCGACTGGGCGACATAGGCGGCCGCCGTCATCGCCGCGGCGACCGGCAGGAGCCTCCTCGGGTCGAAGCGCGCGGCCAGGATCGACGCCGGCAGCGCGATGATCGTCGAGCCGAGCGCCCTCGTCGCCAGCACCGCCCCTATCCCGGCCTCCGTGTAGGACAGGCGCTGGAGGTACAGGCTGAACAGCAGGCTGATCTGGTTGGCCCCGACGTTCAGGAGGAAGCTCCCCGCCAGGAAGCGCCTCGCGTT
>ERZ795053.6115-NODE-6115-length-12138-cov-16.602003_pt1 | contig 12138 bp, 4 predicted proteins | sample MGYA00375137_ERZ795053 | MGnify/ENA primary metagenome ERZ795053 (study PRJEB30182, sample SAMN05720284) | activated sludge metagenome | isolation source: Anaerobic digester | place: Hong Kong | collected 2014-12-17 ... | reverse complement strand
TCACATGCGGCCTTCTTAACGTTTGTCAACCCCCCACATAGCGCGATTGCCCTGGATCCTGAACGCCTTGCAGGCGGTAGTGGTAGTTTTTGCCGAAGTGCAGTCGGTGCTGGGGAGTGAAGGTAATGGCCTGACCGTCGGGCGAAAAGTGGAGCGCGCCTGCGATCGTTTGCTCGTTGTCGTCGCGCAGTTCAAAACTGCCGACACCGGCGCGGAGCGGCTCGCTGAACTCCAGGGTAATCGCCGTATCGATGGCGACTTGGCGCATGCCATCCGCCGGCGAGGCGCCGACCACCTGAGGCGGTACGCTATCGGGACCAGCGGGTTGGGCCCAAACCACAGCGCTGAGCCAGAACAATACCACCAACAGGCTCCAGCCAATGAGTGGGCAGTCCCTCCGCGTTCGCGACCAACCGCTTTTCACCCGACCGTGCATGTGCTCTCTCCCGTTCGTCATCCTGCTGTGCCGCTTGCGGACAGTGGGCCAGCCGCGAGCTCGTTGGTATCGAACCCAATCACCCGTCGTGCTCTATTACTCCAGCAGCCACAACCGCGCCGTTCGATCCCCACTGCCGGTAAGCAACCGGTCGCCGGCCGGTGCCGTGGCCACGGCACTGATCTGGTCGCCATGACCGACGGCAAAAAGGAGCTGCCCGGTCGTGGCATCCCATACATACGCCACCTGCCCCGCCGCGGTCACGATCCACCGGCCGAGCGGCAGCGTGAAGGTCACCCCGGTCACTTCCGCTGGATGACTGAATACATGCAGAAGTTCGCCGGTCGCCGCATCCCACAAGCGGGCGGTTCGATCATAGCTGGCGCTGAGCAACCAAGCGCCGTCAGGGGACACCGCAATCGCGGTTACCGGCCCAGCATGAGCGGCGATCTGGCGGCGCGGGGTTCCCGCCGCCGCGTCCCACAACCGTATGCTCCCATCTCTGCCGCCCGTGATGAGTTGCTCCCCGGCCGGTGGCATCACCGCCAGGGCGGTGATCTCGGCGGTCTGCGTGACCGTGTCGCCGAGCTGGCGAGTCGCGGCGTCCCAGCGTTGGATCGACGCGCAGTCGGTTCGACAAAGCGCGGGATGTTGGTCCTGGCCCGCAGTGATGATCCAGGCGCCGTCCGCGGAGAAGGTCAGCCCGTTTACCGAGAGCCGCTGGCCCGGCAGTCGGGTCAGGAAACGACCGTTTGCCCCCTCCCATAACCGCAGGACGGTGCCCGCGCCGGTTAAGATCAGGTCGGCCACGGGCGAGACGGCCACGGCGGTGACGGCCTCCTGATGGACCAATGGTGTCCCCAGTGCGGCACCCGACGCGGTCCGCCAGCGGCGCACGGTGGCATCCAGGCTACCGGTGACGACTTGCGCCCCATCGGCGGAAAAGGCCACTGCGGTCACCCCCCGAGCATGGCCGCTGAGGGTGTGCGAGGGTCGCGGGGTCGTGGCGTTCCAGAGCCGCACGGTGTTATCGCCGCGCCCCCCCGCCGTGGCGATCCGCGCGCCATCAGGGGTGAACGCCACCGCCGTGACGGCGGCGCGATGGCCCTCGAAAACGCGCAGGAGCTCGCCGGTATCGATCTGCCACAATCGCGCCCGATCGTCCTGGTGTCCCGTGACCAGCCGCTGCCCGTCCGGCGCAAAGGCAACCGAGGTGACGGCGGCGGGAAAATCCCCCGTTCCGGTCAAGATCTGTTCCGGCGTGGCGCTCGCCCCCGCCGGCCAGAGTCGCACCGCGCCATCCCGGCTGGCCGTCACCACCCGGCTATCGCCCGGCGCAAAAGCAACGGCCGTAACGGGGCCGTCATGCCCGCCGAAGGTGGCGATCTGATTTCCGCTGTGGGCATCCCACAGCACGGCGCTGGCGTCCTCGCTGCCGGTCAGGATTCGCGTGCCGTCCGAGGCAAATGCCACGGCAGTGACCCCTTCGGTATGGTGGTCGGCGAAGGTCCACACATTTTCTTCGGTCGCCACGTCCCACAAGCGGGCGACCGGATCGCCCGCGCCATGGCCGGTCAGCACCTGGGCGCCATCCGGAGAGAAGGCGACCGCCAACACGGGCGCGGAGGATACCGGGCCGGGGAAAGTTGCCAGCAGTTCACCGGTAGTGCGATCCCAAAGTCGTGCCGTGCCGTCGGCGCTGCCGGTCAGCACGCGGGCGCCCGTCGGACCGACAAAATACGCCACGGCGTTAACTTGCGTCGTGGGTCCAGCTAACGTCCGCAAGTTCGCTCCCGTGACGCTGTCCCAGAGCTGAACCGTGCCGTCCCAGCTTCCGGTCACCACTTCGCTGCCGCTGGGAGACAACGCCAATGAAGATATCCCGTCCGCGTGCCCGCCCACCCACAGCCTTTGGGTCGTGCCCGTCTCGCTATCCCACAGCCGTGCCGTCCCATCCCGGCTTCCGGTCAGCACGTGATGGCCGCCTGGCGGCACGAAAACGGCCGCAAGCATGGCTTGGCGGTGTCCTTGCAGGGTTTGCAGGCGCTGGCGGCTGACACGGTCCCACAGACGTGCCGTACCATCTTCACTGCCCGTGAGAAGACGGTCGCCATCCGGCGAAAAGGCGACGGTGGTCACCGCTCGGGTATGGCCGAGCAAGGGTTGAGAAACGCCCGTCGCGACATCCCAAAGCCGGGCTGTGGTATCCGCGCTACCGGTCAAAATTTGGCCACCATCGGGCGCCACGGCTAACGCGAGGATCCCACGGCTGTGTCCTCGCAAGGTGTCCAGCAACTGGCCCGTGTCGGCATTCCAAACACGCACGGTCTTATCCAGGCTGGCGGTCAGCACCCGCGCACTGGAAGAGCCCGGCGTGAAGAAAGCCACGGCGGTCATCGGGGCCTCGTGGCCGGTGAACCGCTGCAAACGAGCGCCGGTGACGGTATCCCAAAGCCAAGCGGGATAGTCCGCCTCCCCAGCCATGACCGACGCCACAGTCGCGACCAGCATCTGCGTACCATCCGCCGAGAGCGCCAGGTCGGTCACCTGAAAGGAGCGCCCGCCGTCATGATGATCGAACATGCGTAGCAGGGTTCCAGTTGCGGCGTCCCATAAGCGTGCCGTTGCGTCCAGGCTCCCGGTCAGAACCCGCTCACCCGATTCAGTAAAGGCCACGGCGGTAATGGCGTCGGTATGCCCGTACAGGCGTTGTTCGAGGGCGCCCGTGGTCAGATTCACCAGGCTGGCGTAACCGCTGCTGCCGCCCAACAGCGCCTTTTGCCCATCCGGGGATACCGCGACTGCCGTGATCGCACCCAAACCCATCAGCGCCTCGAAGGGAACGGACACGCCCGGTGGCGGGGCTGGCAACAAGGTACCGCCCGTGCCGACGAATATGGCGGTCACCGCCGTTCCGACATTGACGCGATCGTCTGCCGCCAGGGCCTGGACGACACGCATCCCGCTTGGACCGGTGAGGTTGCCGAAGGTGGCGGTAAAGGTATTCTCCCCCATGGCCGTGGCTTGAATCTTCTCGTTGGCCCCTTGGGCAACGCCATCCCCGTCAGCATCCAACACAACCACCACCGAGCGAATCGCACCCGTGTCGCTGGCCTTGACCGTGACGGACAGGGAATCGTTGACGGGGACCCGTGTGCCGAGGCGAGGTATCTCAATGCTGACCAATGGTGGGTGATCATCAGCGCCCTGGGCAACCGCGAAGCCCATCGAGAAAAGCGATATCGACAGCATCCATACGAATCGTCGCACCGTTATCATGCCTTGCAACATGACGTTCTCCTTTGCCAAGCAGTTAACCTGGCGAGTGGCGGCAAGAATAATTCTACGTTACGGTCTCACCGCCCATACTTGCGCGGTTCCATCATCGCCGCCGGTGAGCAGTCGTGCGCCGTCAGCCGAGAAAATCGCGGCATTAATGCCGAGCTTGTGACCCACGGCGCCGAGCAACGCACCACTCGCAGTATCCCATACGTATGCCGTTTGGCCAGCCGTCGTGACCACGCGATCGCCGCTAGGGTCGAACGCCACGGTCTCCAAAGCGGATGGATGGAGAAATATTCGCAAGGGCGTCCCGGTATCGGCATCCCATAAAAGCGCGGTTTGGTCTTGGCTGCCAGTCAGGACCCAGCGTCGGCTCGGGTCGGGGGAAAAAGCCACGCTGGTAATGAGCCCGGCATGGCCGACGAAGGTCTGCATCACCGTCTCGCCCGCTATATTCCAAAGCCGCGCCAGTCGATCTCCACTCCCTGTCAGCAACTGGCTACCATCGGGCGAAAAAGCAATCGCCCGGACGCCAACGGGGTGTTGGAAAAGGTGTTGCTGGATGCCGGTTATGGCGTCATAGAGTTTGACCGATCCACAGTTTTGAGAACAAGAAACGGGATTGATCTCCTGACTACCGGTCGCTATCCAGGCACCGGTGGGCGAGAAGGTAAAAGCGTATACCGCATACTCGCGAATTGGAAAATCCCGTACTTTGTTGCCACTACCCTTATCCCACAGCCGGATTGCATTACCGTAATTTGTTAGTACCAGAGCATCATCTGGCGAGAGAGCAACCGCTCTTGGGCAGTCAGGGGAATTTTCATACAGTGCCTGTAACAGCTCCCCAGCTGTGTTCCACACATGCACGCTACCTTGTGTGGAGCCGCCAATCCCCCCACTTCCTTTGCATGTCGCAGTAAGAATCTGACCGCTATGGGCGGCTGAGGCGATCCCCTGAATACCTCCATCCTCGGTTATCGTCTGCTGTATTGGCCAAGTCGCGCTACTCCACAAGCGTGCGGCGTTGGAGCCATCGTTGGTCAGTACCCACTGCCCGTCGCCGGACATCTTGGCTGACTTCGGGGTCGATCCAGCTGCGTTAGGTCCATAATGCTCGAAGGGTCGCAGCAAACGACCCTGCTCATCCCATAATCGAGCCGTACCATCGGCACTGTTGGTTAGAAACTGACGGCTGTCAGGGGCGAAAGCTACTGAGTTAAACGCAACTGGATTGGTACTCCCTCCCGTCCGCGGCGTGCCGTAGTAAACTCTCTGCAGGGGAGATGTAGGCGCCGATGGATCCCACAACTGAGCGGTGCCGTCGTCGCTACCCGTTAATAGGCGCGTACCATCCGGGGAGAAGGCTACTGCGGTCACAGCGCTTGTATGGCCGAAGCTGGCTTGCTGCGTCGTGGTTGCCGTATCCCAAAGCAGGGCCACATGATCTTGGCTACCCCCAGAAAGCACTTGGGCGCCTCCCGGCAAGGAAAAGACGGCCGCATTGATTCCCCCTGTCCCTGTATGGCCCGTAAATGGAGCAAGCGGCGTCTCGCCTCCAGTGGTCGCCCATTGATAGAGGCCGTTTTTGTTGTCACCGGTCAGAAAGCTCGCGCCATCCGGCGCAAAATTCACTGTGCTGATAATCGGGTTGTTGCCCGGTACGATGACAGTGTGTAGTGTCGTTCCGCTGCCGCGATCCCAAACTCGGGCTGTACCATCGCCGCTGCCAGTTAATATTCGGGTGCCGTCGAGCGAGAAATCTATGCTGTCAACACGTGTTGTGGCAGAAGTATTGCTCACCTGATGACCTCGCAAGGTCTTTAATTGCTCGCCATTCGCTCGATTCCACAATCGAACAATGACATTATTCCAGCTACTGGTGGCGATCTGATCGCCATCGGACGGAAGTCCGATGGCGGTAATCCCTGTGATATCTCCGCCCTCAAAGATCAACGAGGTCATACCGGCATCAGCTGGGCGCGCGCGCGCCATGCCATCGGCGCCGACGGATAAAACCTGATGGCTGTCCCTGGAGAAGGCCACGGCGTTCACTATGCCGGTATGTTCTTTAAATTGGTTGATTCGATTTCCAGAAGCGGTATCCCATAGCTCGATGACTCCAGTTATGTCGGCGGTTAACATCTGGTTGTCATCTGGCGCAAAAGCCACGGCCTTAACGCTACTCCGATTGAGCAAAGCGCGTTCGGCACCGGACGCCACCTCCCAGATACGGGCAGTCGAATCTTGACCACCGGTCAGCACATAAGTGCCATTCTCAGAAAAAGTGGCGGCTAATAAGGAACCGCGATGACCGGTAAATGTCCGCAGTAGTAGGACTGGATCGGTATTTAGACGCCAAAGCGTGACGGGCTTGAACCGACTATTGCTTGGATCCGGTGATCCATCTCTTAGTACCAGAGTTCCATCGGGAGAAAATGCCATGACTTGAACCGTTCCTCCGGGGAGCGTTAACGTCGAAACCGGACTTGGAGGATTGGTGGTCAAATCCCAGATTTTCACGGTACCGGTAGCCGTACCACTAAGTACTCGCGTGCCATCGGCGGAAAATCCAATGGCGCGAATTTCTCCGTCTTCCTTCGGGAATTCATAAATTGGCACATCCGTTGCCGTATCCCAAAGGCGAATCCTTCGATCTCGAGAACCGGTGGTGCCGGTGAGGACACGGGTACCGTCAGGCGATATCGCGACAGCCGTGACGGCTGTCGGATGTCCGGGAAAGGTTCGAAGAGTAACGCCGCTCGCCGCATGCCACAGCCGGGCCGTACCGTCGGCACTGCCCGTCAACCTCACTTCGGTGCCATCCGGCAGGAGACCCGCCACCACCGCGTTGATGGCTGCGGTATGTTCGGTATAGGTCAGAGTGGTTGCATTAAGAGTGATATCCCACAAACGCGCAGTGCCGTCGGCGCTGCTGCTGAGCAGTTGCCGGGGGCCGACGCCAGAAACAAAAGCCAGCGCCAACACATCGTCCTCATGCCCTTCAAAAACCTGTAATTCCCTGCCATCAGTGGTATCCCACAGACGGATTGTGTCGTCGGCACTCGCGGTCGCGGCAAGAGCACCGTCGGGAGAAAAAGCAACCGCGTTAATATTGCCTCCATGTCCAGTTAATAATTTAAATGCCCCCGTAGCTACATCATATAATCGTACGGTGTTGTCGCTTCCTCCAGTCAGGAGTTGCGTGCCTGAAGGAGAAAAAGCGACGGCTTGCACTGAACGGGTATGGCCTGAAAAAGTGCTGATGGGATTGCCCGTGGCGGTCTCCCACAACCGGACCGTTTGGTCGGCACTCCCGGTGGCAACCCGTTGACCATCTGGTGAGAACGTCACTGCCAGCACATGTCCACCATGCCCGGTAAAATGATGGATTAGTTGACCGCTATCAATCTCCCAGAGCCAAGCTAAAGGTGGTGTACTACTGTTAGCACGTTTAGTTCCTGTTAAAAGCTGAGTGTCGTCTGGAGAGAACGCCACCGCATTGATTTCTGGCAACCCGTTTCCGTAAAGATGCGTAAAGATACGTCGCAAACTGCCCGTTGCCGTATCCCATAGCAGTGCCTTGCCATCCTTGCTGGCCGTGACCGCAAGGGGTTCGTTGTGAGCGAACGCCGCCGAGGTTATGGCCTCCGTGTGACCAAACAAATGCCGCACGATGTGGCCTGAAGGTAGATCGATCAACACGGCGAAACCCTGGCCGCCACCGAGCAAGGCGCGCGTCCCATCTGGCGAGACCGCCACGGCGGTTATCTCGCCCATGCCGAAAATCATTTCGAAAGGCCGGGAGACCCCGATCGGCGGTGACTCTTGAGGAGACAACGCGATTCGACTGACCGTGCTGGCGGTGTGCAGGGATGAATCTGCGGCGATGGCCTGAATAGCACGGATTCCCGATGAGCCGGATAAGTGCTCAAAGGTCGCCAAAAAGGTATGTGAAGCCGTTTGCGGGAGGGCCTGACGAACTTCGTCAGGCGCCTCAATAACGCCGTTACCGTTGCTATCGAACGCGACCAGGACTGAAGCAATGTCGACATCGCTGGTGGCGGTTATCCTGACCGGAAGCGGATCGGCGAGGGACTGGTAACTACCCGGTGAAGGCGCATCGATCCGTACGCTAAGCGGGGGATTGAGCCCTTGAGCCGCTGCGGATAGATTTAGCAGGAGCAAAATCCCTATTGCTACGCCACTGATCGATCTAGGCACCATCTTGAAAGACATGGCTCACTCCCTCTGCTATTCAAATATACGGTCCGGCGTGTCGTGCGTGGTCAGCCTTCGCGGCGCAGAACCACGGCGCCGTAGGGCGGAATGGAAATGCCGTCGTCCACGGGCAACGCCTGATCCCCGCCACGCGAGCGTTCCAGCACGCCACCGACATTGAATTTCGGCCAACTGGTATTGGCCAACTCGCGGTAGCGTCCTGATACGCCGACCTTGTATTGATCCCAGCCCTTTCCCTTGAAATTGAGAACCACCAGGTACTTTCCGTCGTTGCGCGTAAAAGCAATGACGCCGTTGCCGTCGTGGATATGGGTGATCTGAATATTGGGCCAGGCGAAGCTAGTTGGATCGTTTTTGCGGATCTCCATCATCCGCGCGTACCACTCACGCACCTTGGTTCGTCCGCTGTCGGTTTCATAGTCGTTGAGAGGCAGGCGTTTGTCGTTATGGTCAATCTTGAACTGTTCCCGTTCGCCGCTTTCCTGACCCATGAACACCATGGGAATGCCACGGGCGAGCAACGTCCCCGCGGCGGCAACCTGCGATAACGGCCAGCCTTTACCATCGCGGGCAATGCGGGCGACCCGGCCGTCTACGTTGCCGGCCTCGTCGTGCGACTCCGTGTACACGACCGCATCCTGCCAGCTATCGCCATAGGACGCGAGGACGGCCTTCATCTTGTCGAGGTGCCCGCCTTTGAGAACCTCCTCGAATTCGTCGTGGAACGGGTCCGACCACTGCGCATCGAAGGGAGCATGCTGGTCCCCGGGTATTGTGTCGTCGATGTCCTCGCGGGTGACGTACCAATCGTTCGGCAACTCTTCGGCGATTAGGACGATGCCGGGATCGACCGCCTTTACCTTGGCGCGGATTTCACGAAGGAAGTCCCAGCCACCGCCAGAACCACGCTTCGTAATATTCCAGTCATCGTCAATATGAATCGGCCGCGTGAAGTCGAAACGGATCCCGTCGAGATGGAACTCTTTTGCGAGATACGCGGCGTTGTGGGCGAAGAAGTGGCGGGTGACGGGATTATCGAAATTGACGAGTGGACCCCATTGCGTTTTACCGTCGTAATATGTGCCGTCGTGTATATCCTTCTGCGCGATGACCCACAGAATGTTGTCATCGTTGCCACCGTGGTTGTAGACGACGTCGAAGATGACGGCGATACCGTGGCGATGCGCCGTGTCCACCAGCTCCTTGAGTTGATCGGGCGTCCCATAGTTGGATTCGATAGCGTAGAAAAAGGACGGGTTGTACCCCCAGCCCATCCAGCCGTTGAACTCGTTTACCGGCATCAACTCAATCGCGGTTACGCCCAGCCGATTCAGATAGTCTCGGGTTCCGTTGTGGTTGAGTTCCTCGGTGATCTGCTGGAAGGGTGTTAACGGTTTACCGTCTGCGTCCTGGTTGCGGTCGGTAAAACGCAGCGGGTGGAGTTCGTAGATGATGTGTCGGTACCAGGCCGGCCGAGTCCACTCACCGTCGTGCCACGAGTAAGCTGTACCGAGCGTTACGATCGAGCGCGGTGAGTCGAGCGGGATGCCACTCTGCTTCGCTCGATCGGTGTCGATCACTCGCCGTGCCGCTGGATCTTGGCGGATGACAGTATCCGGATCCTGACCGATCAGAAAGGCGTAACGGTCACCCGCCCGCGGCGGCCGGGCGAAGCTCGCATCGGAACCAAGGAACCACCAATACTGCTTGTCCGGCGTTTGGGTTAAATCGATGGCGTTGGCGCGGGCATTGGTGAAATCGCCGAACAAACGGACCCGCTGGACGGAGGCTGGCACGTGGATGATGGCGTACCACATGTCTCCTTCCTTGTAGAAACCGGGCGCCTGTTTTTCGATCATGGCGGAAGAGCATTCTTGATCTTGTTGGCAGTCCTGCCACTCGGACAGATGCCCGATCCGTTTTGGCGATGGGGCTGCCCGATAGTCGCGGATGAAGCTGGCGTAACCCGCCTTATCCGTCCCCCAAGGACTGCCGGCGGCATCGCCCGGGCATCCTCGATCGACAAGGCGTAGCAAGGTGAAGCCCCGGTAGGATGCATAAGAGAAAACGTTGCGGATGCTTTCCCAAGTTCGGTCGTCACCGGGCTTGTCGATGCAGGCCAGGGCATTTTCGCTCTTATGGTGGATGTTGCGATCCCGCGCGGCCTGCGAAATCCAGAAGACGAGCGCCTCCGCCATCGAGTTTCCGTCGCCACAGGCGGAGTCGTTGTCCATCTCGGCGGCGGTGAAATGAAGGATGACGTCACGACCGGTCTGGTGCTTGACGTCGGCGATCATATCCAGGATCCGCCGGTAGCCGTAGGCATCCGCCCGCGCGGACGACTCCGGCTTGAGGTCGAGCGTCGTTTGGACCAGCCCCGCCGTGACCTCGGCGATGCGCGGATGCGGGGCACACGACATCATCTGCCAGTGCACCCCAGGGATCTTCATCCCGAGGGGAATCGATTGAAAGGCGCCACCGAAGGCGGCGTCGGCGACGACCAGCATCCGGCGCCCGTGCTCCACCAGCGATTCGTTGTACCAGTCGATGAAATCCCGTCCGTAGGGGGTATCGGCGTAGTCGCGGTCGTTGACGAATGTTTCCGCCCGCTTGCCGGCTGTCGGCGGCAAATGACCGCCTGGAGCCCGGATTTCGGCGGGACTGGCGAGCGGGATTCCCCACCGGTTGGCCACGCCGGTCAGACCGCCGAATTTACCCAGCGCCCAGTTGCGGAAGCTGGTCTGGGCCAGTGCACTGTAGGCCTGGAAATATCCCCGGTCCGGATAATTCCAGCCGTCGGCAGTGTTGTAGGACGGATAACGGAGTTCGCCGGTCGGCCCGAAACTGATATTGAGTTCGACGAAGTCGCTGGAGTGGGCAGCATAATGCGTGGCGAAGGCTTGCATGAATTCACGGAACTGATCGAGGACGGCCTGCTTCTCCGTCGCCCAGGGGACGATCGCGTCGTCCTGCAAGCGACCCGTCTCGCTTTCATACTGCAGATCGTTAGCGGCGATGCCCACCTGACCGAAGTGCGTGGACAACCATGGCGGCAATGGAATAGCGCAATCGTCGCCGGGGCCGCCACCACATTTATGAAAGGAGAGAATCGGCACGATTTTCAAGTCTCGGGCGCGGATTTTCTCGAAGACTTCATCGTAATAGCTCCAATCGAATTGCTGATCGCCCTGCTGTTCGACCTTGCCCCACCACACGTCGACGGTGACTGTATCAACGCCGATCTGCTTTGCCTCATCGAGTAACTGCTCGAATGCGGGCATGCTGATTTGGCGTGGAATGTCGAGTGGCGCCATGACAGCCGCCGTTTCCAATGCCGCCCTTGCCTCCACCGACCATCCTGAAAAAGTAGGGAACCCCAAAAATAAACCGATAGTTATCCTCGCGAACAAGCGCCCTAAAATTGTAAAATGTGGATGTAACATCGTTTGCATTTAATGTCCTCTCCTCATTATTGATACGAGTTACGCAATTGCTGGAAGGTATAAAGCGGAATGGCTAAATAGATCCGAGCAGAGCGGATGATGGCGGTTTTGGCCTCAAACCAACTCACTCCGGCACGATAGCAATACCCTTTCAGACGCAGAAAGGCTCGCAGCGTCAGTCCGATGCGATGGCGCTGGGCGCAGGCGGCACGGACCTGATGGGCTTGACGCCACAATATTGTTTGATGCCGCGATGGTCGTGTTCAAGGGTCTAGGCATAACCGGCAAAACGTATCCGAGCCAGAGAAGTCATGTTCAGGTCGTTACTGGCCCACCCTTCCCTGTCACCGTCTGGGGCAACGATCGAGAACAGCCGAATAGACCATACCCTTTCAGATGGACGACGGCATCGTGAATGTCGGTGTCCACCCGCGCCGCCAGGCACAAGCCACTTTGGTCGGGGTTGACCAAGCGCTTTTCTTCGGCGTGGCGATCAGAAAATCGATGTAATCTTGATCATTTACTTTGGGTGGGTTCATCACACCTTATTCCTAACTGAGTAACAATGACATCACCACTGTGGGTTGTAACGACATCAAAATGCCATTGCCATACCATCAAGCTACTAAAATACCCAAAAAATTTTTAAATATTTGTTAGAAATGATAATTTATGAAACCTTCCTCTTTTTGAAAAGAAGAATTAGGAATCGAATTGTTTCAAAATGAAACAGTC
>ERZ795053.6112-NODE-6112-length-12142-cov-4.768429_pt1 | contig 12142 bp, 12 predicted proteins | sample MGYA00375137_ERZ795053 | MGnify/ENA primary metagenome ERZ795053 (study PRJEB30182, sample SAMN05720284) | activated sludge metagenome | isolation source: Anaerobic digester | place: Hong Kong | collected 2014-12-17 ... | reverse complement strand
ATTTCTAAAATCCTAAACAAGCTTCGATTTTAGAAATTCTTCTAAAAGAAAAAAAAGATCTGTAAGAAAAAGACCTTTTTTTTCTTTTAGAAGAATTTCTAAAATCGAAGCTTGTTTAGGATTTTTGGAGATCAGTTGTTGCGTAATTAAAAGAGCATTTTTTTTCGTGATATTCAAACTAATGAACTGTTGGGTTTTTTGTTTGATGTCTTCACGGATACTTGAAGGAATCATTGCTTTGAAAACTTTGGAGAGTGAGCAAACATAGTATTCGCTCATCCAAAGCGCTAATTCATACAAATCTTTTGTAAGGATGGAAGGAGAGAGTAATTTATGAATAGGTAAAGGATTGGGATAACCTGGTTGTTTTTTTAACCCGATGACATATCCTTTTTTGAAGTAATTTTTTAAAGGGATTTCAACAAGTGAACCGATCGAAATATCGGGATGTAATTCTTCGGGAATTAAATAATCTAATGGTTTGTCTATGTTGGATTCTAGGACGATTGAGGCGTATTTTTCTTCCATAAAATATTCAGTTGACTAAGCTCAAGTTTTAAGCTGTTCCATAGGTATTTTTTTTCTTCAATGCTATTACTGTATATGTTTGTATTTTTTATAAGGAAGAGAAAAGTTCGATTGATATAAAGCTTTTTGCTTGGGAGGATTTTCGTATTGCGACGAAGCTTTTCTTGTTTATCGAAAAAGGTTTGGGTGGTAAGAATCAAAGGGACTGAATGTTTTTGAAAAAGAATTTCATATGAAAAATCTTTTTCTTCTATCACATAAGTTTTTAGAAAATGGGTATCCAGAGCTTTACCAAGTTTTTTCATAAATCCAAGATCAGTTTCTTCAGATAGGATGATTAATGCTTTTTCTTTGGTTTGTAAAGAGGTTGGAATACTATCGATAATAGGGATTTCTGGAGCAATTTTTTGGAAAATAGGTTTGATATCGGAAAAGGATATGAGGGGTTTTTCAACTTTATAAGAAGGTTTTGTTTCTTTTTTTATGTCTTGAGGTAGTTCTTTTTTGATAACCTCTGGTTGAGTAGGTGGTTTAATGGAAGGGATTTCCTCTACAGTTTTAGGTAATTGGGGTTTGTTTTCTAAAACAGGCTTGGGGATATCTTGATGTTTGATGCAAGAAGTTGTCTTCTCTAGGGTAAAAAGATTTTGATCTTTTTGAGATAAAACAAGATAGGAAGCATGATGATAATCAAGATGCTCTAAAAAGCTTTGAATAAGAGGTTGCAGATTAGAAAAACTCATGTAATTTCTATTTTTTGTTTCATTTTCAAAATAGAGCAAAACGTCTTTGTTATAAAGACGTTTCTTCATTCAGTGATAAAAGAGCATCAACAAAATCTTCTGGATTAAAAGGAATGAGGTCTTCTTCTTTTTCTCCAATGCCTACCCAAAGTACGGGTATTTTTAAAAGTTTTTGTATGGCTACAATGATGCCACCTTTGGCACTTCCATCTAATTTTGTTAGAGCAATTCCGGAAAGAGGGGTATATTCATTAAAAATTTGCGCTTGATCGACTGCGTTTTGTCCTGTAGTAGCATCCAGCACTAGAAGTGTTTCATGAGGTGCGTCGGGTATGACTTTGTCGCAAACGGTTTTGATTTTTTTGAGTTCATGCATCAAATCCGTTTTAGTATGGATGCGACCTGCTGTATCTAAAATTAATATATCTGCTTCGCGTTTGATTGCTGCCTGACAAGCATCATAGGCAAGAGCTGATGGATCTCCTCCGGTTAAGGATTTGATGATGTCGATATTTAATTTTTCTGCCCATTGAGCTAGTTGTTCAACGGCTGCAGCGCGATAGGTGTCTCCAGCACCGAGAAGAACTTTTTTTCCTTCTTTTTGGAATTTTTTCGCAAGTTTTGCAATCGTAGTTGTTTTACCACTTCCATTAACACCGACAACCATGATCACATGAGGCTTTTTATAGGATATTTCCTTAGGCTCTGTAAAAATGGAAAGAAGATATTCTTTCATTTTCTGAAGGATTTTTAATACATCGGATGATTTTTCATTTTGAGCGATTTCACAGAGTTTTGTAGCTGTTTGGACTCCAAGATCCGCTTCGTATAAGATTCTTTCTAATTCATCATATGTTTCTTCATCGATTTTTTTAGAAAAGAGAGAGCGGATTTTTCCTCCAATGCTAAAGGTTGGAGCAAAGATGGATTTGGTAATTTTTTTAAATTTGTTTTTGATGAAAGAAAACATATTTTTCCATTTTTTAAGTTGCTGGAAAAAAGAATCTATCACATAAGTGAATTCTAAAGAAGATTAAAGGATATGTTATGATTCGATTTGGAAAAAGATTACCGGTACGTATTCATCCGTTTTTTTGGATTACTGCAGCCCTTTTGGGATATATGATTTCCCAATCATTTGGAGGAATGCTCATTTGGATGGTGATAATATTTTTTTCTGTATTATTTCATGAACTTGGGCATGCGTTAACGGCTATATTATTCAAAAGATCTCCAAAAATTGATCTTGTGGTACTCGGAGGCCTTACTTCTTATGATAGCAAAGGTCTAAGTTCATGGAAGCAATTTTTGATAACCCTTAATGGTCCAGTTTTTGGGATTTTGCTTTTTGCTATCTGTTATCTTTTGACATCATTTCAAATTGTAACAAATCCCAAACTTGTAATGATTCTAAATTGGACAGCAATCATCAATATCTTTTGGGCAGGCATTAATCTTCTTCCTGTGTTGCCACTTGATGGAGGACAGCTTTTACGGATTGTTTTGGAAGGAATATTTGGCATTAAAGGGTTTAAGATAGCTTTATTTATCGGTATGGTGTTTGCTTTTGGTATCAGCTTTTTCTTTTTCGCTTACCGCAATATTTTAGGGGGAGTTTTATTCTTTCTTTTCGGTTTTCAAAGTTTTGATATGTGGCGTAAATCCCGCTATCTTTCTAAAGAAGATCGAAACGATGAAAATGCTAAAAAGCTTATGCAAGGGGAGCTTCTTCTGGAAAAAGGCAATAAGGATGAAGCTAAAAAAATATTTGAAAATTTACGTGAAAATATTCATGAAGGGATGCTTTATGTAGCTGCTACTCATTATTTGGCGATGATTGATTATGAGCAAGGAGATCATCAGAAGGCTTATGAAATGTTGCGTCCTATCAAAGATTTGCTTCCTGATACGGGTAAATGCTTTTTGCATAAGCTTGCTTTTGAAGCCAAAGATTATGAAATAGTGAAAGAATATTCCAGCCTTTGCTATCAGATGAACCCAATCAGTGAAGTAGCTTTAAGCAATGCAAAGGCATGCGCTTATCTTAAAGAGGCTCAAGCAGCTGGTGGATGGTTGCAAACAGCTACAAGTCATGGACAGTATTCTTTAGAGTCGTTATTAAAAGAGGAGCCCTTCATGGCTCTTGCAAATGATCCTGTATTTGAAGAATTCATTAAAAATGTAAAATAAATATTTAAAAAATCGATAGGATCGGCAATAGTATAAAAAAAGCGGGTTTGTTATGAAAAGATTATCTTATTTGACTATACTTTTACTCTGTTCTTGTTCTGGCATCAATAATTCTATGACAAGTTGTGTTGATACTGTATCGCAAAAAACTTCTCAAATCAAACTGGCTTATTTTCAAAATCGTCTTGATAATGCAACTAAAAAACTGCAATCAGCGGAACAAAAACGTATTACGGCTATGGTGAAGCTCTCTCAGGAAAAACTAACTTTTATTTCAAAAAAAATAAATGAATTCGAACGTTTTATCTCTAAAAAAGATCCAACTTCACTACGTGAAGAGCTTCAAGGATGTGATGTTTCTTCGCTTTTCTTTGAAGAACGCGAGGAGCTTTCCGATATGATGAAATATGATGATGTTCGTTTTGATGCTCAAGAGATGCTCGATAAAATATTATCGATGATTACCTCTCTTAATGATCAAAAGAATTATCGAAGATAAGTTTATTACGTTTTATTGCAATTTATAGGAATTTTTATTATAATATAAATCCCCTTTGATTAAATATGGGATTATTATGAGAATTGATTCATGTCATGATGAAAGATGTGCAATAGTTAATAGCTCTCCATTTGAATTTTATTTTAAATTGGATGAGGATTTTATAAATCTATTTCTACAGGGATTAACTCCTGATCAGATAGAGACTTCTTCTCATAGAGAAGTGTTCGATTTTATAGATGAAAATCCTGATAATTCCGAAGATCACAAGGTTTTAAATAAAATCGCTGAAATTCGAAGAAGAATCTTGGTCCAGAAGGATAACCTTTCCGCATCAGAAGATATTGCGTATTCTGAAAAAATTCCAATAAGGGAATCATTGGTTAAAGAGCTTTCATATTTAAGCTTTTTAGAATTAGTGATTTTTAGTATTCGATCAATGATTTCTAAAGGTAATTATTTCTTTTGAGAATTTTCATAATCTATGATGAATGGAATTAAAATTAGAGGAGCCCGAAGGCCCCTCTTTTCGTTTGTTATTGCTGCATGCGAATTGTGATAAAATGAGTTACATTTTGTTGTTTTACAAGCAGAAGAATGTGTTTTTTCTTTTCAACGTCTTTGAGGCTTTCTTGAAAATCATCAGGAGTTAGAATTTCTTTTTGATTGATTTTCAAAATTACCATACCCGGTTTTAATCCTGCTTTATGGGCGATAGAGCCGATTTTAACGGATGTAATGACTACACCTTTTGTTTCAGGATCGATGGCGTAGCTGTTCAAGATACGTGGTGATAAATCTTTTGGAATGGCAACTTCGATTCCAAGTGCATTGGTTTGTTTGGTAATTAGTTTTTCTTTAGGGGATGCTCCTAAGGTAATTGTAAGTTGTTTTTTCTTATCACCCCTTAGCACAGTAAGCTCTACTTTGTCTCCAGGTTGTAAAAGAGCCATATCATTACGGAAACTTGCCATATTTTTTACTTTCTGACCGTTATATTCGATGATGACATCGCCTTGCTTTAAACCTTCTTTTTCAGCTGGAGAATCTTTAATAACCTCTGCGACAAGAGCTCCGTTGGTATCTGAAAGACCTAAAGCTTCAGCCATTTCTGTATCGATGGATTGTAGGTAAATTCCTAGGTGGCCACGTGAGACGGTACCATTTTTGATGATTTGTTCAATGACATGTTTGGCCATATTGCTGGGGATGGCAAATCCAATACCGAGGTATCCTCCAGAGGTGGAAGCAATAGCTGTATTAATGCCGATAACTTCGCCTTTTAAATTCAGTAAGGGACCACCGGAATTTCCTGGATTGATGGCGGCATCTGTTTGGATAAAATCTTCATAATCTGTGATGCGAAGATTGTTGCGTCCTTTAGCGCTGACTACTCCAACTGTTAGAGTGGATTGGAGCTGGAAAGGACTGCCAATAGCGATGACCCATTCACCAATTTCGAGAGTGTTTGAATTGCCGAATTTTAAATAGGGAAGATCTGTTTCATCGACTTTGATAACAGCGATATCCGTACGAGGATCTGAACCGATTAATTTTGCTGGATATTCTTTACCATTATTGGTAGTTACAGTGATTTCATTTGCATTTTGAATCACATGATTGTTAGTAATAATGTAACCATCGGAAGAAATAATGAAGCCGGAACCGGAAGCGATTTGTTGTCTTTGAGGAGTGTTCTCGGATGGAGCTTCTCCGAAAAATCTTCTAAATTCTTCGAAAAAGTCATTTGGGGAATGATAGGGTTGGCCTTGTGAACCATGAGACCCTGCGACTTGGCTTGTATCATAGCTTGCTTGAATATAAACAGCTGCCGGCATCGCATTTTTTCCAATTGCAGTAAATGCTTTTGAAGTTTTTTCTAAATAAGAAATATTAGCATTTGCATGGGATGCCAGTGGAATAATCAGCGCAAAAAATGAGATTGATAGCGCTTTTTTGATCGAAGATGAAAAAATGGTCATACGAACCACTCCTGTTTCATTAATTTTTGAATCTATTTAAAAAGTATAAACCCACTTCCTAATAATCTACAATATGGAGATTTCAATTTTTATTGGAAGTTTTTTTGTTTCATTATTTATTAAATTTTCATTTCCAAAAGTTACAAAAGTGCCTTTTTCAAAATTGGGCAAAATATATTCTTGGATGGCGGAGATAACTTCTTCTTCGGTGATGCTCAGGATTTTGTTTTTAACTTCTCTTCTATTAGCATCAGAAATGTCGGATCGTATTTTTGCATAAGTATAAAGTGCTCTAGATCCCGGTGAGATGGGGCTTTCCAAATCTTGCAGAATACATAATTTGGCTTCTTCTAAATCTTCTTTGGTGAAGTTCCTTTCAGAGATCATTTTACAAGCTTTTAGGAAGGCTTCATAAGTTGATGCTATATGAGGATCACGGAATGAGTAAAAGGTGTAAGTTCCAAAAAGAGGATTATATTTGGCTCCGCTTCCATATGCACCGCCTTTTTCTCTGATTTCTTTATGCAGGGTGATGTTTTCAAAAAGTTCTGAGGCGACCATGATTGCGGGCGCTTTTTCGTGCAGGTAGGGGATTGTAGGGACACTATAAGCGGAGAAGGAAACAGGAATTGGAAGGATGTAGCTTTGATGAGGTGTTGAAGATAATTCATAGTGATATGCGGTAGAGTTTGTATTTTTTAATGATAGCTTATTTAATTCGTAGAAATGATTTTTCTCAAGTTCCGCTAAATAACTTTTTTCGCATGTTATCACGATATGTGCAGGTCCTGTTTTGAGGATTTCAGCTTTGAGTTTGCTTAGCTTTTGAATTAAGGACGGGATCATTTTTGGGTCTTTGTATTTACGGAGAAAATGGAGATAGGGAACGCTGTATAGGTGATATTGTAGCATTGCTGGAATACTGTGACTTTTAGCAGAGATTGCTTTTGCATAACTTAGAGGGTTTTTTGTTAAGCTACTTTCAATGATTGTATGTTGTTGTTTGATTAAATCTAAAAGTCTATTTTCATTGGAAAAATTGATATTTTCAATAAGGTCGTAAAGAAGGTGAATCAGTTTTGCTCCGTTGCGGTATAAAGCTTTGCTTCGAATGGCAAAAGAGGGTTTGATTTGATTGAAATCTTTTCCATTTGGATATAGAGGTATATGGGCATCGATTCCGCCAGTATAAGCGCTGATTTGTTTTAAAAGCTCTTCGTAAGAGTAGCTTTTTGTGTCGATTTCTCCAAAGATTGAAGCAAAAAAAGATAGATAAGGAAGGTCTTCGGTAGCAATGTTTGGTAGATTCAATTCTAAATCTAGATATAAGATATTATTTGTAAAAGTATCATGATGGTAAAAAATGGCATTAGAAGATTCTATGGATTGAACTTCGAATTTTTTTACATGAGGGGGAATATGAGATAGATCCAGTTTTGGAAGACAATCGATAGTAGATGTTTCAAGTTCCTTTTGAAAGGCTTCCAATTGGAGATTTTTTTCGATGATTTGCTTTTTTTGATCTTCTGTTAAGTTTTTTTGAATGTTTTTAAGTCTCTTTTTTTCTTCTAGTTCTTCTTCTTGGTTTAAGCTTTCGCTTGGAATCATGGTCAGTTTGATAAAATGGGTATTATTCAAGAGATGCTTTTCAATGAGATGTTTGATGTAGTTTGGATCTTTGAATTTTTCTTTTAAGGATTTAAATAAGGAATGAATTTGCAAAGCTTGTTCCGGAAGAGCTCCGTGCTGTTTGAGTAAAGCGGAACGCATGAATAAGGAAAGGCCATACGGCATATCATCAGAGGAAATTTCGGATCTAGAAAATTCAATTTGATGGAGAGCTGTTTCGATAAGAGTTGGATCGATTCCATTCTTAATAATAGTTTTAAGAGTCTTTTGAATGATCTCCAAAAGAGTTTCTTCAGCTTTTTTTTCGCATCCCTTGCAAACGATGATATAGGGGATTTCGCTCATTTCTGTATCTAGATAAGCATCGGCTGTTGTAATCAATTTTGAATTCAAAAGCTCCTTTTTCAAAAGAGATCCATCATGATCCATTAAAAGATCATCTAAGACTTGTAAAGCTAATAGCTCTTCTTGGTCTTTTATCGAGCAGGTTAGAAACCCGAATGCGATCATGTCTTTGTCATCATAGGGAGATTTGGGAAAACTTCCCTGAACTGTTTTGCTATGAGTAAATCTTTTTTGCACAGGGATAGGGGGAAGATTTTCTGTTCTTGTAGCTTCTTTTAAAAGATTTTGATCTAAAAAGAGAAGGTGTTTTTCGGTAGGGATGTTTCCATAGAAAAAAAATAGCGCATTTGATGGCGCATAATGTAGCTTATGAAAATTTTGAAGTTGTTCATACGAGAGGGTTGGGATTTCTTTTGGCTCTCCACCGGAATTATGATGATAGGTAAGATCAGGTGTTAAATGAGCCATCATGGTTTGATAGAGTCTGTAATCAGAGGATGCCATAGCTCCTTTCATTTCATTGAAAACAACGCCTTTGTAAACAAGGTCTGAGGAAGAATCGGTTGGGTTTTCGAAGGCAAGTCGATGTCCTTCTTGTGCGAAACTTAAAGGTTTTAAAAGAGGGAAAAAAGTGGCATCGATATAAACGGAAAGAAGGTTGTAAAAATCTTCTTCGATTTGGGAAGCTGCGGGGTAACAGGTGAAATCGCTTCCGGTAAAAGCATTCATAAAAGTATTCATGCTACGTCTGAGCATAGAAAAGAAAGGGTCTTTGACAGGAAATTTTTTTGATCCACATAAGACTGTATGTTCTAAAATATGGGCAACTCCGGTTGAGTCGCTTGGACATGTTTGAAATGAGATGGAAAATACATTTTCCATATCATCATTTTCAATATGAATGACTTTCGCTTGAGTTACGTTATGCTCAAGTTCAATATAGGTTGCTTTGATTTCCTCTAAAGGAATTTTTTTTACTAAAGAAAAACCGTGGTATTGATCGCCTATGTCCATTATTTATGCCTTGTAATAGTTCAAAGTATTAATGTAGACAACTGCTTAGTTTTTTGTCAGCAAATAGGCAATCAATAGAAAATTATTTTAATTTTTTGTGTGTAAATTTCATTTCACGAATCAGGTAATTGCATTCGCCAAGTAGAATCATCATCTCTTGAGCCTTTTTTTCGATTTCTTCAGGCGATGACTTTTGAGCAATGGCTTCTTTTAGTTTTTTGGAAGCTTCATTGATTCTATCTTCAAGTTCATGAAAAGCTTTTTCATAATTATTTTCTTCGATGGACATCCTTATCTCCTAAGTTGATATAATTTTTGATATATCACATCGTAGGATTTTTTTAAAAAAATGTTTTGGTTTTATTGGTCTTATTTTTAATGTTTCATTTTTTTTGATAAATTTATTGATCTATTCTTTAGAAATTGAATAACCTTTCCTCCTTTTTGATAAAATGAGGAAGTTTTGATGATAGATGTAAATGTAGAAGAGTTATCAAGTATAGGACGAGTTTGTGAATTTGATACTAAAGTAACTTGCAGGATTAGATCAAAGGATCCACTGCATATAATTGCTGAAAGAGTTCAGGATTTTTTAAAGAAAAATCCATTGTTAGAGCCTGATTTTGATACAGCTAATTTAGTTACTTTATTAGAAACTAGAAAGCTTTTGATTATTGAAAGTGATAATAGAGTATTTCTAGAAGTTCCTCGATCATTTGGAGAAGTAGCTATAGATTTAATTTTTTTGTTTGTTGCTGTGCTGATTTTGCCGGATCTTTCTCATTCAAAATCGTGATTTCAGAAATGAGTTAATTAGAAATTATTGGGATTTAAAATGTAAGAATTTCTTTTGAAAAGCCCATGGATTTGTTATGCTGACCTTTTAATGAAATGAAAGGTGAAATGATGAAAAAGATATTTTTAATTCCCAATATGATTACAGCTTTCGGGCTTGCCTGCGGGCTTTTTGTGATTTTTAAAGTGAATATGATTGAGCCGGGCAGTGGCTATTACGAAGTAATGGTCAAATCGGCTCTTTTGCTACTTTTAGCTGCATTTGCTGATTTTGTTGATGGCGCTGTTGCTAGAGCTTTTCGTGCGGAAAGCGAATTCGGTTTCATGTTTGATTCACTTGCAGACTCCATTTCTTTTGGTGTCGCACCTTCGGTGCTTATTTTAAAATCCTTATCTGTAGAGCAAGGAAGCGTTATTTCTTTTATGATTGCCTCAGGAGCGATGATTTATTCTCTTTGCGGTGTGCTAAGGCTTGTGAGATTCAATATTCAATCCAGAAAATCCGAAGAGGACATTATTGAAATGAATGCTTTGCATAAGCATTTTACAGGTCTTCCAATACCTGCGGCAGCAGCTGCTGCAGTTTCTGCTAATCTTTTGCTACTTTCACCTTTTTTTGATAGATTCTCCTTTTCTCTTGAGATGAGGGCGATTATTTTAACAGTAGCGCTTGTGATTTTGGGATATTTTATGCTTAGTCGTTTGAAGTTTCCAAGTTTGAAAGCATTGCATTTTAAAGTGCCATCATTTCATTTAGCTTTCTTATCGGTATTAGTGGCTGTTGTCTTTTTATATGGTATATTATATTTCTTCCCGATTGTGTTGGCAATTGTGTCCTGGGGATATTTTGTTGTTGCTTTAATTCTTTCAACAATTCGTTTGATTGCAGGTAAAAAATCAAAGACATTGATTGATTTCGAGCCTGAAAAAGATGATTTCGAATAATTTTTAAAAGGATTTTATACGATGAATATCTGGTTGATGTTTGGGGGCTTGATTATTGTAGCTGTCTTGATGGGAGCTTTTATATTTCTTTTCTTTCAAAAAAAAATGACGCAGTTTATTAAGTCCGCATCATATGAAATGATGGAAAAGAATAATCGTTCTTTTTTAGATTTAGCGAAATATGCCTTTGAAAATGAACAGGAAAAATATGATGAAAAAATGAAGCATCAAGAAAAGAGTTTTGAATTGATTTTGAAGCCCTTGCAAACCTCTTTGGAAAAGATGCAATCGTATCATCAATCGATCGAAAAACAAAGAGAAGGCGCTTATGAATCGTTGAATAAGCAAATTGAGCTTTTGGTGAATTCTGAAAAAGATTTAAGAGTGGAAACGGCTAATCTGGCAACAGCTTTAAAAAATCCGAATATGCGAGGAGCGTGGGGACAGGTTCATTTAAAAAGAGTAGTTGAAATCGCAGGTCTTGTGGAGCATTGTGATTTTTCAGAGCAGGTAAATGTACAAGGTTCTGATCGATCTTACCGTCCGGATCTTTTGGTAAGGCTTCCTGAATGCCGGGAGATTATTGTGGATGCTAAAACTCCGCTTGCAGCATATTTGGAGGCTCATGAATCGATGGATCCCAACATTCGAAAGCAAAAGTTTTTGGATCATGCAAGACATGTGAAAAATCATATTAAAGATCTAAGTCGTAAAGAATATTGGAAGCATTTTTCAAAATCTCCTGAATATGTGGTGCTTTTTTTGCCAGCCGAATCTTTCTTTTCATCAGCTCTTGAAGCTGACCCAACACTTTTGGAGTTTGCAGCGAAAGGGGATGTGATTATCGCAACACCTACAACATTGATTGCGATTTTGCGTTCGATTGCTTTTTCCTGGAAACAGGATGCAATCTCAAAAGAGAGTCAGAAAATTGCCAAAGTTGGGCAGGAGCTTTATGAAAGGGCGGGTGTCTTTGCTTCTCATTTGGAGAAAATCAAGACATCATTATCCCAAACAGTGGATGCGTATAATCAAGCTTCTTCTTCCTTGGAGTCCAGGCTTTTGGTTTCAGCAAGAAAGTTGCAAGAGTATGGAGCTGTACAAGGTCAGAAAGAAATTAAGAAATTGGATACTATTGAAAAGATTTTGAAATAAGAAATTTGCAATTTCAAAAAAGATAAAAAAAGGGGCTTTTTCAGCCCCTTTTTTAATTTATTCTTAACGAATTTCGGTTACGAAATACGCAGGATAAGCAAAATTATTGTTCGGTCTTGGAGATACAAGAATTTCGATATTTTTATTGATGTGTTTTGATAAATCTACTTGTGTTGAATAAAGATAAGCCATTTGTTTGTTATTCATTTGAATCAAGTAGTTTCCAGGCTTATTGGAGATATTATCATCATAGCTCACAATTTTACCCAGATCGGAAGAGCACACGTCTGAACTCCAGTCACGTTCGGTTATCTCGT
>ERZ795053.6108-NODE-6108-length-12148-cov-10.682792_pt1 | contig 12148 bp, 9 predicted proteins | sample MGYA00375137_ERZ795053 | MGnify/ENA primary metagenome ERZ795053 (study PRJEB30182, sample SAMN05720284) | activated sludge metagenome | isolation source: Anaerobic digester | place: Hong Kong | collected 2014-12-17 ... | reverse complement strand
CAATCAATCAATCATCATTTACTTAAACGCTTTTTCTGGAAGTCCGTCGCCAGTGATGCTTAAGCGTTTGAAATACTCGGGAACCGGCTTGCCGGTAATTGCATCAACGTACATTTTTGCAAGTCCCTGACCCAACATGAATCCTTGACCGCGAAGTCCGGTAAACAATCCGTGCTCAGGATCTATAAACATGCGAGGTTCAACGTAGTAACCAGCCCAAACTGCTTGGAATCCCACTGAGCTAAGTTCTGGAATCCATCCTGAGAAAACTTCCGATGCAATTTCCATGAAATCCTGCGAGTTGAATTTCAGATTCTTATCAGCCTCGCGTGGATCAACCGCTGGTGAAGCACAACCAATGATTTGGCCTGTTTCGGCCAATTGCTGACCGTAAACTGCAACAAATCCTTTGTAATTTCTACGATCGATAAGCATTCCTAGTGGAGTACCATTAATTCCCATCCATGGCAATCGTCTGGTAATAAATGCCTGGTGTTTTACCGGATATATTCCAGTGTTTAACCCAAGTTGACGAGCAAATTTTTCGCCTGTTGGTCCTAGTGCGTTTACAAACTTTTTGGCGTGGAATTCAATGTAGCTTTTGTCGTGGTCGCGCACCAAAGCAACATACCCATCACCGTTACGATGAACGCTGATGAGTTCACAATCCTCCTTAACAATTCCGCCATTCTGCTCTCCAATACTGCGGAGCAAATCAACAACCTTGCCGGGTGTAGCCTGCCAGCAATTGCTGGTGATTAATGCAGCCTGGTAAGTTTTTAGATTTTGATTAAAGTATGGAGAAATTTCCTTCTGAAAATCTTTCGGCTCAACCATTCGTGCATTGCTCCATGCGCGGGAAGCATCCAGCGCTTTGTAGGTTGCATCGTCGTGAGCAAAGCTTACGTAGTTGATTAACCGATAGTCGATATTGTGGATTTCATGTAAATCACGGAAAATTTTATGATTCGCTTCAGCAATCTGTGAAATCTCGGGAAGTGAGAAAGCGGTTCGTCCGCCGGCAATATTTCTCCAGCTGGCACCACGGCCGTAGTTGAGCAGAACGGGTTTTAGTCCGGCTTCGGCCATGTAACGGAAAAGAGCGCTACCGCCAATTCCTCCACCGGCAACAAGTACCTCAACTTTTTCAATTCTGGCTTTTTTCCCGTTTATTCCTGTAATGTAAGTTTCAGGAACATCCTTTGGGTAGAGTTCGCCCATGTTTACCTGATTGCTTAGCGGTCCACGGGGAGTTGCATCGCCAACAATTTGAATTCCTTTCGGAATTAACGCAGTTTTCAATCGCTTAATACAACGTTTTCCGCGGCAAGCACCCATTCCCAAACGGGTTGTATGCTTAACCTCATCGGCCGAGATAAATTTGCGATCGCCGATGGTTTCTAGGATTTCATCCATGCTAACATCGTCGCAGTGGCAAACGTAGGTTTTTTCCTCTGGCTTGTACGATGTACTTGAAATTTGAATTGACTCTGGATAATTCTCCTTCACAATAAAACCACGAACCTTTAAAAGATCATCGTTGTGAACATCTTTACTCTTTACCCTTGCAACGTTTGTTTTATTGGGTTTGCGAAGAATTTTTTCAATTACGCCCTCACCAAGTTTCTGTCCGTTGTTGTCAACCAAAAATACTTCCGAACCTTCGGTTGCTTCGTACTCAATTGGCATGAAAAGCCAATCCTTTGCGTAATGGTACCCGAAGATTGCCAAACCGGGACACTGGTAAACGCAATCCATACATCCAATACATTTCTCAAAATCGATTTGAGGAACCGTGCTGGTTGAGGTTTTGGTGATTGCACCATGAGGACATGCGAATTCGCATGGGTTACAGGCAAATCCGTATAAACAGTCGATTTGCACGAAAGGTTTTTTGGTTTTCCTTTCATCGCTTGGTTTAAAGGGCTCCTCGATAACTCTTACAGGATGCTGCTGGCTGTCGATGTACTCCTTGCTAACATTCAGGAATGTATCGTAGTTGAAGCGTTCGCCCATTTCCTGCAGAATTTCGAAAGCAACCTGCTTTCCGCGTAGAACTGCGCTGGTTCCCTCGCCAATACGAATGGCGTCGCCGGCACCGTAACAAAAACGACCAAAAATTTCGTTTCCTTTTATCAGAAGCTGATCGTCCTGAACTAGGCCAGTACAAATGTTAATTGCATCAATTCCTTCAATAATTTGCTCGGTTCCGGGGATAGGTTTGAAGTTTTCGCAATCGGCAATAATTGCGCCAACAACTCCGGTTCTGTCCTTATTTGGAATTGCTTTTATCAGAATTTTGCTGAGCATCACGGGAATTCCCAAACGCCTAACTCTGTTTGCCTGAACAGGGAATCCGCCTTCGCGAGGCATAGCTTCAATAATTGCTTTAACTCTTGCACCGGCTTGCATCAGCTGGTAGCTGGTAAGGTAACCAATGTTTCCGGCTCCAACGGTAAGCACATTTTTTCCAAGAAGCGTAAACTCCTGGTTCATCATTTTTTGAACAACGGCTGCAGTGTAAACACCGGGAACATCATCGTTCTCAAAGGTTGGCATGAATGGAACGGCGCCGGTTGCAACTACCAGATGATCGGCCTCAACAAAATATATTTCGTCGGTTTTGATGTTCTTTATGGCAATACGTTTTCCTTCAAGGATGTCCCACACGGTGCTGTCGAGGAAAATTCCTTCGTGGCTGTCGCCAGCGAGAGTTTTGGCAATATCAAATCCCCTCATTCCCCCGAATTTCTTCTCCTTCTCGAAAAAGAAAAACTGGTGTGTTTGCATGTTGAACTGCCCACCAATGGTTGAGTTATTGTCGATAACAATATTCTCAACTCCATGCTGAAGAAGAACTTCGCGGGTAGCCAAACCTGCAGGACCTGCACCAATAATTGCAACGGTAGTTTTGAAAACTTTTGCTGAATGCTTCTTGTCGGGTGCTTTCACGTCGGGGGTGTATTCCTGTGGAATTTCCCTTACTTCTTTCACACCGTCGACCGGAGTAATACAAATACGTTTGATTTGTCCATCGACAAGCATTTCGCAGGCACCACATTTGCCGATACCGCACTCAAGGCTACGTTCACGATTCTCAATGCTGTGGCTATGAACAGGAAATCCTGCCTGATGCAAAGCAGCAGCAATGGTAAATCCCTTCTCACCCTCAACAACTTTACCCTGAAAGTTGAATTTTACGATTTCCGGTTTCGGAACATCGAGAATGGGGTGTTTACTTATTTTTTGCATTTTATGATTTTTGAATTATGGTACAAATAAGAAAATTAGCAGCAGCTAAAGTAACAAATGTTGCAACTCTAATCAATGATGTTTGTCAGAAATGAAATTTTAACAATATGTTTTATAAAACATTTTACTTCCCAAGAAGAAGGTCGGTAAACTCACTTGATACAATGGTTTTGTGTACAGTATGAGTTGATTTCGATAAACCGTTTGGAGTGGAATGGATTGTTATTGTTATCAAGTCAGTATTATCATCAATAAGTCCATATATGTATATATCGGGAATGGTTCCGGTGTTTTGAAAAATTTGCTCACTTAACTCTGTAAAGGTACTATAACTTTGGCTTTTCTCAAGGTTCCACGAAACCGACTCGGTAACTATATCAACCGAATTTTGTTCAATTACCTCAAATTTATTGCTCTTGCTGTAAACTGAAATAAGTTCGTCCTGAATAAAGTGGTTAAACCGGGTAAGTGAATTCTGGTTTGTACGGAACTGAAGAATGGCAACCTTCACTCTTTTACTATCGGAGTATATTGATTCAAGTTCAATTGCCATTGTTTTTATAATATCCTTAACTTCCTCCTGGTTCTTTGCAAATGTTGAAAGGGTTGAGAGTGTTAAGCAGCTAAGAACTAAAACAAATTGGCGCATTACAATTTTATGAGATTTTAAAAGGGTAACAAATTTAGCTTAAAAAATGAATTATCCAAACTTATATTGTTGAAATTTACATTGAACGTAAATGATTTAATGAATGTTTTTTTCAAGTTAGTATATTATAGCAGGTTCCTTTAAAATAAGTATTTTTGCGAAAAGTAAACCGATGGCTATATTTAAACTCTTTATACTACTAGTACTGTTATTAGCACTTGTTTTTGTGTTAATGGGGATAAAAGTTTTTTTTCATAAATCTCACAAATTTCCTGAAACATCTACGGGGCATAACAAAGAAATGCGAAAGAGAGGAATCAAGTGCCCAAGGCATGAAGAAATGAAGCAGTGGAGCTCGAAGCAAAAAAAGGTTGAATGTGCTTCATGCTTTGAGCATGCGCGTGATTAATTGAACTTTTACATTATTGATTTGTTTCGATTTCAACAAAAATATAAATCGAAACTATGCTTAAATTAATTCTTGTAAGTGCTGGATTGATGGTGATAATATTTGGGGGACTATTTCTAGCCCTTGTTTTTGGAAAAAAACAGAAGGAAGCGGATTCATGTTCATCCGAGGGTATTGCTCCATCATCATTTGGTTGTGGCTGCGGGAGTGGAGCCTGCGGATTACCTGTGTCTAAGGGATAAGGTTGATGCTTGGATAGTTCAACAAACTCAACGCATCGCAGTTAAGCACAGGGGTTTAGGTTCTTTTTTTTGTCACATCTGCTTGCAGAAGTAGGCTCAATGCTCAATTTTTTACTGTTTTATCATTTTTCTAACTCCTTCCGACATCCAAACCTCGTAATCCCCTTTAGTATTAGAGTAAATTAGGTAAACTTCAACGCCGGGATTTCTTGCTAACCAGCTTTTGGTGGAATCAACACCCATTACCATAAACGCAGTGGCCAGGGCATCGGCGCGGGCTGCCGTTCTGTCTATAACCGTTGCGCTAAGCAACGAGTGTGTGACAGGGAAACCCGTTTTGGGATCGATGGTATGGCTATACTTCACTCCATCGCGAACAAAGAATTTTCGGTAGTTTCCCGAGGTTACAAGTGCCGAGTTGGAAATTGACAGTTTTACCTGAAAGGATTCTCCAGGGGCAGCATTATCAACCGGCTTGTCAACTCCAACAATCCACTTATCGCCCCGTGGGCTTTGGCCCGAAGTGATGATTTCGCCACCTAGCTCAATCAGAAAATTGTTTACTCCCTTCGCTTTTAGGAATCGGGCAAGTACGTCAACCGTGTAGCCCTGTGCAATTGCGTTCACATCAATCATTACATCCTTCGATGTTTTTGAGAGGAATTGATTGTGTAACTCAATTTTCGTGGAGCCAATGCTTATTAAAATGCTATCAACTTTCTCCTTTGTGGGCATTTCCCCCTTTTTCATGTGGAATCCCCAGATGCTTACCAACGGCCCAACGGTTATGTCGAAAGCACCGTAGGTTTCTTCATTAATGCTGGATGAAAGTTTTACAACTTCTGCCAGCATTGTATCCACCTCAATCCCCGATTCGCTGTTGTTGAATGCGTTTATAACCGATTCGGGATTGTAAACCGACATGGATGTATCGATTTTAAGTAGGATTGATTCGATTTCATTCGAAAAGTTTCTGCCCTGCGAATCGTAGTAAATAACTCCGTAGGTTGTTCCCTGGGTGAAACCTGTAAGTTTGATGTAATCTTTATTGGTTTGTTTTATACATCCAGAAAAAAAAATGAAGGCAACTATTATTTTTAACAAACTGAAACGTTTCATTTTTTCAAATTAGAAGTTACAATTTAATGTGTTTTACCAAACTAATTGTCTATACAAAAGTTAATTGGGAATGTCATGTGAAACCTAACCGGAATGCCATTTATTTTGCCAGGGCTTCTCCATCGGGGGGACGATTCTACTACTTTTAAGGCATACTTGTTGAAAATTTCATTATTACTCTTTTCAATGTAAGCATCAACTAAATTGCCTTTTTCATCAATATAAAACCCTACGGAAACAGTTCCTTCCTGCCAATCTTCGAATGCTTTCTCAGGGAAAACTAATTTTTTGGAAATATATGTTCTAAAACTTTTCTTTTTTTTAAATATTGGCATCTCAAAAAAAGGGAAGTATGTTGTGTCTGAACCATCAATTGAATAACATGCTCCATTAACTAATTTGTCATTTTTATAGAAATCTTCTCTTAACTTATTTCCATTACTATAATATGATAATGCTTTTCCATCTAATTCCTTGTTAATTCTTGTATACAAATTCTTTAATTGTCCATTTTCATACCATTCTTGAATGATAACACAATTTTTTAAAGAATCATTGTTAATAAATTCATAAGTGCTTTTTAAGTTGCCATTGGGATAATAATACTTGCTTACTCCTAAATAGCTATTTAGATGATATGATTTTTCAGCCGTCTTGATTCCTAGTGAGTCCCAATACTCAAACAATCCTTCCTTCTTATTATTTTTGTATGTTCCTCTAAGCATAATATTACCATTTTCATAAAAATATACAATTGGTCCTTCTTTCACATCAGGATTTGTTGATTTAAAAGAGCCATGGGATTGTAATTGTCCATTCATATAGTAATCAGTAAATAAAAACAAACCTACTGAATCACTAAAATGCATTAAGCGATAATATTTTGCCTCGTTTATGTTATTAACTACCTTCCATTTATTGTTGTAAAAGATTGTATCCTGTGATTTTGCGGTGGTAAGGGTAATCAAAAAGAGGAGAAATAGAATGATTTTTTTCATGTTATTGTTCCTTATAATCTAATTTCAAGATTGTTCCATAATAATTTTAAATCATTTATGAAACTATAATTTTTAGCATATAGAATATTCATTTTTTCTTTCGCTTTTTCGTCAAACTTAGCAATTTCAGAACTACCCAGCGGTGCAAAAACAGCTTTCTTCAATTTTGGCAAATCAGTAGACTCCTGTTTTGTATTTTCAATGTAGCCAATCCAGGTTTTCCGATTAAACATTACGCTTAGCAATGGACGGAAAAAACGTTTGGGGTTCTTAATAAAAATTAGCACAACAGGGAATAGTAAGATAAGAATGAGCGAGAAAGCAACATCGAAAATTCGTTTGCTGCGTCGGTTTTCAGGTTTGGAAATGGCGCTAATGTCAACGGAATACAAATCGCCGGCGGTATCAATGGAGTTGCTTCCAATTACCGAAAGGCTGTCGGGAGGCGCTATTTTATAGTCGGTTCCGGCGCCAACCAGCAGGAGCATGTTACGGATGATTTGCTGCGATGAGATATCGCTGCTGCAGAAAATTACCTCGTCAATTCCATTCACCCGTGAAAACTCCGGGAGCTGGTCGATGGTTGCTAGCTGATTGGAATCGGTAATCTCTGCGGTAGGCGATATTTCCCCAACAATTATGCTGTCAACCCCCGCTTCGCTGATAATTTCCTGTACTCTTCTCGATTCAACCGGGTTGCCAACAATTGCGATGCGCTTCTTCTTTCGTAGCGAGGGGAAAAGATCTTTCTGGAAAGTTGCCAGAATAAAGCGTAGCGTTTGAACGGTAACCAGCGACCAGGCAGCGCTTAAAAGAATGATTGCTCGTGAAAAACGCATCGTATCGGGCAGAAGTGCATACCCTGCCAGTATAACAAGAGTTCCAACGCCAACACCTTTCGCCGCAGCGAAAAGCTTCTGGGGCTTATCGTAAGCGCCAAGCATCCAACACGAAAGAATCCAGGTTGCAACGTACGAAACGGTAAGAATGGCAACTAAATCGTCGGGGTAAGCGTTGGTTGTGTGAAATTTCGCCTGCTCCCAGAGAGGAAGAATAATCCAGAAGCCAAGAAACATTAGTATCGCATCGAGAACGGGAATTGAAATCCGTTTAAAAAACCTTTTTGAGATGCTCAGAAATGCCCGGAAGTAGATTGCAATGTAGATTAAGAAAATGTACATCGAGGCATTCTTCCTGGTAAAATGCTTGCGGGCAAAAATCATCATGGCTTTGTAGAAAACCAGCACGTAGTTAATGCTTCCCTTCTTTGTACTTTCCCCCTTGTAGTGAATAATGGTGGTTTCGGGAAAGTAATAATTTTTGTAACCACCCTTCAGAATTCGGAACGAAAGGTCGATATCCTCGCCGTACATAAAGAAGGTTTCGTCGAGTAGTCCAACCTTATCGAGCGCCGATTTTCGCATGAACATGAAGGCTCCAGGCAGAATCTCAATCTCGTGGGTTTGGTTCTCATCGAGGTACCCGAGATGGTACTTTGAGAAGATTCTCGATTTTGGGAAAAGCCTTGCCAAGCCAAATATTTTGTAGAACGAAACCATGGGCGAGGGGAGAGCACGCTTCGATTCGGGCAGGAATCGTCCCTTACCGTCAATCATTTTTACGGAAAGGCTACCTGCCTCAGGATGAGAATCCATGAAGCTAATGCATTTGGAAAACGTATCCTCCTCAACAACCGTATCGGGATTCAGAAGAAGAATGAATTCTCCTGTTGCCCTGCGAATTGCCTGATTGTTTGCATAGGAAAACCCGTAGTTCGTTTTGTTCTCAATAAGCTGAACGCTTGGGAACCGTTGCTTTACCATTTGGCACGAACCATCGGCCGAAGCGTTATCAACTACAAACACCTCGCTGTCAATTCCTTTTAATGCCCGGTAAACTGAAATGAGGCACTGCTCAAGGAAAAACTTCACGTTATAGTTTACTATTACTACCGATAGTTTCATGGCCCGTAAAATTACTAAAAAACAGCACCTGATGTTCAACTTAACTGTAGGAAAAGATTTTTATTGTTTCGGTTGGGGGGCAGTAAATTTCATATTTTTGAAACGATACATTGTCGTACGCAACAAAAATGCTATAAATAAAAAAAACTATTTTACTTTCATTCTGTTTGTTACGTGCTTAAGCTGGCAGCTGACGGCTATTTTTTTCCAATTATTTTTTGCTACAATTTGACTTCTTAGTTATTGAACTATTCGCCTTTTAGTCTTTTAATCTCTCTGTCAAAATCAGATTCATAATTTTGGTCTTGAATTACTCTAAATTTTTCATACTCATCTACTGCTAATTTCTTAGCAATTTCAGCAGAGATTGAACCTGCATTATTAAGAACGGAGTAGTCGTTGAATTGAAGAAAAGCATCTAGCTTTTCCACCTATCTTTCATTTTCATCGGGATTTGCTTCTCGGCTTGATTCTCTGCATAATCAAGATACATTGTTACAATACGATTTAGATCTCGTACTTCTTTTTCGTTAAGATAGTTCTTTGCTATTGTAACATCTGACTTTAAAATCTTACCTTTTGAAGACTTTTTCCAAGTTGTTAATCCCATGTTGGGTAACTCTGAATTTGCTCTCGATGAAATTATTTCTGCTGCTGTAAGTCCTGTAATTGCCCAATGTAATTTATTCTGAACCGTTTTGTAAAAAGTATGTGTGATTTCTGCTTGTGGGTCATAATCAATGCTACATTCCGAATAGATATCAGTAATTTTTTGATAGAACCTTCTTTCACTTGCACGTATTTCCCTAATTCGTTCAAGTAACTCATAAAAATAATCCTTTCCGAAAAGTTTTTCCCCTTGTTTTAATCGCTCATCATCTAGTATAAATCCTTTGATAATAAATTCTTTTAATGTTTTTGTTGCCCAAATCCTAAATTGTGTTGCTTGCTGTGAATTAACCCTGTAACCTACTGATATTATTGCATCAAGGTTGTAAAAATCAATGTTTCTTTGAACGTCTCTGCCTTATTCATTTTGAACTGTTCGGAATTTCCGAACAGTTGCCCTTTTTTCTAATTCACCGCTTTCGTAAATATTTGATAAATGTTCACTGATTGTGGACTTCACAACACCAAAAAGCTCACCCATTGCTTTCTGTGTCAACCAAACTGATTCATCCTTCAAAATTACTTCGACCTTAACATCTCCGGCATGGGTTGTGTAAAGTATAATTTCTGATTTGTTCATATTGATTTAGTTGCTTTTCAGTTGTTTCTTTAGTTGCTAATGTACTACTAAAAAATGCGAGTTTCAAATATAAAAAATGTAAACTTTATTTTTGAAAACCTAACAATTGAATCAGAATCAATTATTTTCGAATTCTTCTTCTGATTGTTATAAACTTTCATTTCTGGTTAATCCTTGATAATTCGCTTTAGTCTAACTAATTTTGAGAAAATTAAATCCTTACATCTATGAAGAAGATTTTCGTATTATTCACGTTACCAATACTTTTCGTTATGGTACAATGCACAAATACGGCAGAGCCCGATGGTAATGCCCAGAATATTTCACAAGCTACAATCGATAAGGCAGTGAGCGGTTTGGTGTCGAAGTACGGCGACGAGGCCCGTTTTCGAGCCGAAAGAGGAGTTTCACAAACAGCAAACCTTTGGCGAGCTAGCGATGGAACCGAAAACGAGTTTGAAACTTTTGTTGACGAGAATTTCATCTACGATGAGAATGAGTTAAACGTTCTTTTCAACAAGCTTTCCTACGGGTTCGAAGTTCTGAACGGCTACTTCATGCGAATAACCAAGGACTTGAACCGCCCAATTCACCTCGATATGGGCGAAATAACTCCAATCGACATGATGTTTGGCGGTTTCAGTGCCGGAGCGCACCTCGATGAGGATTTGTACTCAAATCGCATAGCGTTCGTAACTACGCTTAATTTCCCATTCTACAGTCTGGAAGAGAAGAATAGTATGGGAGCCGATTGGAGCCGCAAGCAGTGGGCGTACGCCCGTATGGGAGAGGAGTTTATTTCGCGCGTTCCGGCTGAGCTGAGCCAAAAGTACTCTGTGCTTTCAACCAACGCCGATACCTACATCAGCGAGTACAACATTTGCATGGATAAGCTACGCAACGATAAGAACGAGCAGCTGTTTCCCGATGGAATGAAGCTAATAACCCACTGGGGCTTGCGCGATGAACTGAAGGCTCAGTATGCGAACCAGGATGGCGGCCTTGAAAGGCAGCGGATGGTTTACCAGGTTATGAAACGAATTATTGACCAGTCAATTCCGCAGGAGGTAATTAATAGTAACAAGTACCTTTGGAATCCAGTTTCAAACGAAGTTCAAAGCAACGGAAGTAACGTTGAACTTTCGCCCGAGCCAAACACTCGCTACCAGCAAATTGTTAACTTTTTCAATGTGCTTCGGGAAATTGATGCGTATAACCCCAGCATGCCCAACTTCATTCAGCGAACCTTTGAGGGAACGTACGAGATTCCCGTTGAGGAGGTTGAGAAGCTATTCACCGATTTTGTTTCCTCGAAACAAGTGCGCGAAGCGGGCAAATTAATTAGCCAAAGGCTTGGCCGTCCGCTGGAACCGTTCGATATTTGGTACGATGGGTTCAAGTCAAGAAGCAGTATCCCTGCTGAAACCCTCGATAACGCAGTAGGTAAAAGGTTCACTTCTTCTGAAGCGTTTGAGAATGAAATTCCCCGAATTCTAACTTCGCTGGGCTGGGGAAAGGAGAAGGCAAACTTTTTCGCCTCCAGAATTAAGGTTGAGGGAAGCCGAGGTGCAGGCCACGCATGGGGAGGCGAAATGAAGGAGGATTTCGCCCTACTTCGCACCCGAATTGGTGAAAGCGGAATGGACTACAAGGGTTTCAACATTGCCATGCACGAGTTTGGCCATACCGTTGAGCAAACCATTACCATTCACGATGTTGATTACTACATGCTGCGAGGCGTTCCAAACACTGCATTTACCGAAGCAACAGCGTTTCTATTCCAGAAGCGCGATATGGAAGTTTTAGGAATTCACGAAAATAACAACGACAAAATGCATCTGCAGGCGCTCGATAACCTCTGGTCGTGCTACGAGATTATGGGCGTTTCCTTGGTTGATATTAGCCTGTGGAAGTGGCTTTACGAGAATCCCAATGCCGATGCTCAGCAGGTTAAGGAGAACGTAATTCGCATTGCGAAGGAGGTTTGGAATAAATACTACGCCGATGTGTTTGGTAGCAACGATGAGCCAATTCTGGCTGTTTACAGCCACATGATTGACAACCCGCTTTACCTGTCGGCGTACCCAATTGGTCACCTAATCGATTTTCAGCTGGAGCAGCACGTTGAAGGGAAAAATTTTGCGGATGAAATTCAGCGCATTTACGAGCAGGGAAGGTTAACCCCACAAATTTGGATGCAGGGAGCCGTTGGTCAGCCCCTTTCCATTGAGCCAACGCTTACTGCTGCGCAAAAAGCGATTGAGAA
>ERZ795053.6106-NODE-6106-length-12149-cov-7.392674_pt1 | contig 12149 bp, 12 predicted proteins | sample MGYA00375137_ERZ795053 | MGnify/ENA primary metagenome ERZ795053 (study PRJEB30182, sample SAMN05720284) | activated sludge metagenome | isolation source: Anaerobic digester | place: Hong Kong | collected 2014-12-17 ... | reverse complement strand
CCGAACGGCGCCGGCAAGACCACGCTCTTCAACATGATCGCCGGCGCCTTCCCGCCGACGGCCGGCGGCATTCATTTCCAGGGCGAGGACGTCACCGGCCTGCCGGCGCACCGGCTCTTCCACAAGGGCATCGTCCGCACCTTCCAGATTCCGCACGAGTTCGGCCGGATGACCTGCCTCGAGAACCTGATGCTGGTGCCGCCCGGTCAGAGCGGCGAGCGGCTCTGGGGCGCCTGGCTCGGCTGGGGCCGGGTGCGCGACGAGGAGACGGCGATCCGCCGCAAGGCGCTCGACGTGCTCGACTTCCTCAAGATGTCGCATCTCAGGGACAAGCTCGCGAGCGACGTCTCGGGCGGGCAGAAGAAGCTGCTCGAGCTCGGTCGGACGATGATGACCAAGGCGACGCTGGTGCTGCTCGACGAGCCCGGGGCCGGCGTCAACCGCACGCTGCTCGCCGAGATCGCCCATGCCATCCGCACGCTGAACGAGGAGCGCGGCTACACCTTCTGCATCATCGAGCACGACATGGGCTTCATCGCCGAGCTCTGCGACCCGGTGATCTGCATGGCCGAGGGCCGGGTGCTCTGCGCTGGCACGATGGCCGAGGTGCGGCGCGATCCCCGGGTGCTGGAGGCCTATCTCGGTGCTGCGGGAGAAGCCGCTTGAGCCTGCTCGCCGTGACCGGGCTCAGGGGCGGCTACGGCGACGTCGACATCCTGCACGGTGTCTCGCTCGCCGTGGAGCCGGGCCAGATCGTGGTGATCGTCGGCCCCAATGGCGCCGGCAAGTCGACGGCGCTCAAGGCCGTCTTCGGGCTGGTCAGGATCCGTGGCGGCAGCATCGTCTTCGCCGACCGTGACCTCACCGGCCGCCGGCCCGACCAGATCGTCGAGGCCGGCATCTCCTTCGTGCCGCAGACCGAGAACGTCTTTCCGACCCTGACCGTCGAGGAGAACCTCGACATGGGGGCATATCTCCGCAGGGACGACATCCGCCCGCAGCGCGAGCGCGTCTACGAGCTCTTCCCGCCTTTGCGCGAGAAGCGGCGGCAGGCGGCCGGCACCCTCTCCGGCGGGCAGCGGCAGATGGTGGCGATGGGCCGGGCCCTCATGCTCGACCCGAAGCTCCTCCTGGTCGACGAGCCGACGGCCGGGCTCTCGCCGCTCTTCATGAACCAGATCTTCGAGATCCTGGTCGACATCAACAAGACCGGCGTCGCCATCATGATGGTCGAGCAGAACGCCAAGCAGGCCTTGGGCATCGCCGACCGCGCCTATGTGCTGGCGATGGGCGAGAACCGGCACGAGGGCACAGGTGCCGAGCTGCTCGGCGACCCCGAGGTGGCCACCATGTTTCTCGGCGGTTGATCGCATGATCGAAATCCTGCAGCTCCTTCTCTACGGCACGCTCCTTGGCTCGATCATCGCGCTGGGTGCCGTGGGCGTGACGCTCACCTTCGGCATCCTCGGCTTCGCCAATTTCGCGCATGGCGACCTGATGGCGTTCGGCGCCTATGTCTGCTTTTTGCTCTACACGCAGCTCGCCATGCCGTTCTGGCTCGGGCTGGTGGCGGCCGTGCCGGCGACCATCCTGCTGGCGGTGGTGGTCGACCGGGTGCTCTATCGGCGCTTTCGCGCGAGCCGGCCGATCATCAGCCTGATCTCGTCCTTCGGCGCCGCCCTGATCATCCGCTCCTCGATCCAGATCATCTGGGGCCCGGGCACCTGGCTCTATTCCAGCAAGCTGGTCATGGCGCAGCGCTTCGAGGGCATCCGCTACAAGCCGGACCAGCTTCTCATTATCGCGGCCACCATTGTGGTGGTCATAGCGCTCCATCTCTTCCTGCAGCGCACCCGGGTCGGCAAGGCAATGCGGGCGATGGCCGACAATGCCACGCTGGCCCGGCTCTCCGGCATCGACACCGAGCGGGTCATCCTCTGGACCTGGGTGATCGGCGGCGGCCTCGCCGCGCTCGCCGGCGTCTTCCTTGCCATGGACACGCGGCTGCAGCCGGAGATGGGCTGGTTTTTGCTCCTCGCCTGCTTCGCCGCCGCCATCCTCGGCGGCATCGGCAAGCCCATGGGGGCCATCGCCGGCGGCTACATCATCGGCATGATGATGGAGCTGAGCACGCTGGTCCTGCCGGCCGAGTACTCACCGGTCGTGCCGTTCGCCATCATGGTCCTGCTGCTGCTCGTCCGCCCGACCGGGCTCTTCGCCGGACGGAGCACCTGACATGAGCCTCGTCGGTCTCGCCAGTTATCTCGTCTTCTTCCTGACGCTGGCCGGCATCTACGCGCTGATGGCCCAGGGCCTCAACGTGCAGTGGGGCTATGCCGGCATGCTGAACGTCGGCGTCGCCGCTTTCTTCGCGATCGGTGCTTATACCAGCGCCATCCTGACCACGGGTGCCTCGGACGGGCATCTGGGCGGCTTCGGCCTGCCCTGGCCGCTCGGCTTCATCGCCGCCATGGCGGTGGCGGGGCTGCTCGGGCTCGGCATCGGCATCGTCACGCTCAAATTGCGCTCGGACTATCTCGCCATCGCGACGATCGGCATCGCCGAGATCGTCCGGCTCGTGCTCAAGAACGAGGAATGGCTGACCGGCGGGGTGCGCGGCATCGCCGGCATCCCGCGGCCGCTCGACGGGCTGATCGCCGGCCAGAACGCGCTGCTCCTGCTGGCGCTCATTGTCGCCCTGATCCTGGTCGTGCACTGGGCGCTCGAACGGGCGCACCGCTCGCCCTGGGGCCGGGTGCTGCGCGGCATCCGCGACAACGAGACGGCGGCCCGGGCGATGGGCAAGGACAGCCTCGTCTACCGCATGCAGGCCTTCGTCATGGGCTGCGCCATCATGGGCCTCGCCGGGGCGGCGTACGCGCATTTCGTCGGCTTCATCAGCCCCGAGGCGTTCGATCCGGTGTTCGCCACCTTCATCGTCTGGGTGATGCTGATCGCCGGCGGCAGCGGCAACAACAAGGGTGCGATCCTGGGCGCCGTGGTCATCTGGGCGGTCTGGTCGGGCACCCAGTTCCTGACCGGCCACTTCCCGGCCCAGTACCAGACCCAGGCGGGAGCGCTCCGCGTCCTGATGATCGGCGTGCTGCTCCAGGTGATCCTGATCTTCCGCCCCGAGGGCCTCCTGCCCGAGAAGCCGCCGGCGCCGATCTGGCGCAAGGAGTAGGGTGGGGCGTTGCGTTCGCGGCGGAGTTGGGCTCGATTCCGGTCATGATCCGGAGCAGCGCAGATGACCCGTGACGACGACGATCCAGCCCATGCAAGCACGGCACGTGCAACGGCCGCGAAGAAACCGGTGCCAGTTCGGCGCCCGCTCAGGGAGCGCATCGCCGAACTGGCGGCGGACTATCGCCGACATCCGCTTAGCGGGCTCCCTGCCGACAAGGCTTTCTTCGACGGGCTCAGCGACAACGGCTGAAATTCGTCACCGAGGCCGCCGCCCGTGACCAGGATACGGGCGGCGGCCGGTGCCACTACTCGATCATTTCGACCGAGACGATGGTGCCGTCCTTGACCGCCCAGTGCTCGAAGATGCCGGTGACGTCGCCGTTCTCGTCGAACTCGTGGTTGCCGGCCGCACCCTGGTAGTCGATGTCGGTGCCGGCGGCGATCAGCTCCTTGGCCTTGGCGAAGTCGCCGGGGCCGACCGGCTCGCCCGGGGCGTTGGTCACCTCGCGCATCGCGTCGCGGATGGCCGGGCCGTCGGTGCTGCCGGCCTTCTCGATGGCCAGCGCCAGGATCATCGCCGCGTCGAAGCCGCTGTCGATATAGGGCAGGGGCGGCATCTCGCCGTGCTTGGCCTCGTAGGCGGCGGCGAAGTGGGCGCTGGCGTCGTTGTCCACCGCACCGGCAGCCGTGCCGAAGACACCTTCCATGTACTCGGCACCGATGTCTTCGACGAGCTGGGCCGTCTTGAGGCCGTCGGTGACGACGAAGCGGTCGAAGAAGCCCTCCTCCAGCGACTGGCGGAGGATGAGCAGGCCGCCATCGTCGGGGTAGGCGATGAGCAGGAGCGCCTCGGGGTCGCCTTCCGCGGCGGCCTGCAGCTCGCCGCGATAGGAGGCCTTGTTCGGCTCGAAGGCCGAGGACGAGGTGATCTGGCCGCCATAGCCGGCGGCGAAGCTCTCGGCGAGGCCGACGCCGTAGTCGTTGTTGATGTAGAGGATGGCGACGCTGCCGATGCCGGCGGCGTCGGTGAGCCCGGCGAGCACCGCACCCTGATAGGCGTCGGACGGGACCGTGCGGAAGAGGAAGTCGTTGTCCTCGAGCGTGGTGATCGCCGGGGCGGTCGATGCATTGGAGATCTGCGGGACCTGGTCGACCGCCGAGACGCTGGTGGCGACCGGGATGGTGTTGCCCGAGGAGAGGGCGCCGAGGATGCCGGCCACGCCGTCGACCGAGACCATCTTCTTGGCCGCGTCGATCGCCGCCTGCGCCTTGGTCTGGGTATCGCCGACGATCACCTCGACCGGCCCGCCGAGCACGCCGCCGGCGGCATTGACCTCGTCGATGGCCAGCATCATGCCGTCGAGCGACGCCTCGCCGTAGGACTGCAGCCCGCCGGTCAGCGGGATCAGGGCACCGATCTTGGCACCCTCGGCGAGCGCCGTGCCCGCCATGAGGAAGGAGCCGAGCGTGGCGAGCGCTGCGACATGCCGAACCGATTTGGCCATTGCGAACCTCCTTGAGCCGGTTTGTCGGCGGTCCGGCGTGGTGCTGCTTGCCAGCCCGCCCCCGCCGCCGCACATTCGTCTACTGTCTTAGGAACTTGCCCCGACCGGCGCAACTGGGAGCCATCATGCCGATCGTCAACCGTATCGCCGAGTACAGCGACACCCTGACCGCCTGGCGCCGTCACCTGCACAGCCACCCGGAGCTCGGCTACGAGGAGGTGGAGACGGCGGCCTTCGTCGCCGCCCGGCTGCGCGAGATGGGCGTCGACGAGGTGCACGAGGGGATCGGCCGGACCGGCGTGGTCGGCGTGGTGCGGGGCGGCACGGGCGGCCGGCGCATCGGCCTGCGCGCCGACATGGACGCGCTGCCGATCGAGGAGGCGACCGGCCTGCCGCATGCCTCGACCCGGCCCGGCAAGATGCACGCCTGCGGCCATGACGGGCACACCACCATGCTGCTGGGTGCCGCCAAGTACCTGGCCGAGACCCGCAATTTCGACGGCACCGTCTGCCTCGTCTTCCAGCCGGCCGAGGAGGGCCGCGCCGGGGCCAGGGCGATGCTCGAGGACGGTCTGCTCGAGCGGTTCCCGGTCGAGGAGATCTACGGCCTGCACAACTGGCCCTCGCTGCCGGTCGGCGAGTTCGCCATGTGCACCGGCCCGGCGATGGCCGCCTCGGACGAGTTCCGCATCACCATCAAGGGTCGCGGCTGCCACGCGGCGATGCCGAACCTGGGGCTCGACCCGGTCTTCGTCGGCGCGCAGATCGTGATCGGCCTGCAGGGGATCGTCAGCCGCGAGACCGATCCCGTCGACAACGCGGTGCTCTCGGTCACCCGCTTCCATGCCGGCCAGGCCTTCAACGTCGTGCCCGAGACGGCCGAGCTCGTCGGCACGGTCAGGACCTTCGAGCCCGGGACGCGCGACCGGATCGAGCGGCGGCTCGGCGAGGTGGCGCAGGGCATCGCCCGGAGCTTCGGGCTCGACGCCGACATCGCCTATCGCCGGGGCTACCCGCCGACGGTCAACCATGCGCGCGAGGCCGTCATGGGCGCCGATGCGGCGGCCCTGGTGGTGGGCGAGGAGCGGGTCGATCGGACACCGCGCCCGGTGATGGGGGCGGAGGATTTCGCCTTCATGCTCGAGGCCGTGCCCGGCAGCTACATCTGGATGGGCAGCGCCGCCGGAGCCGACTCGCCGCCTTTGCACAGCGCGCATTACGACTTCAACGACGAGGCGCTGCCGCTCGGCGTGAGCTACTGGGCGAAGCTGGTGGAGAGCCGGTTGCCACGCGCGGGCTGAAGGTGGCGAGGATTAACCCTAACGCGAATGTCCACTAGCCCGATGCATCCCATGAGATGTTCGGCAACCATGTTTGACGATTGAGCGCCCCGCCACATACGTTAAACTCTGGTAAGCAAGGGTCGGAGCATCCCTCCGGTCGGCGCCGGTTGCGGCCGGCGCGGCTCGGGATCGACCGGCCCGCTGTTGACTGGCCAGGTGTTGACGGGAACGGCAGCCTCATGACGCAAGAACGCTATCCCGGCGAGCAGCATGGCCTCGGGCTCTTCCTCGAGGAGCTGCAGCCCGTGGTCGCCCGCGAGCTCGGTCAGGACAGCCTGCTCCATCATGCCATCCGCCGCGCCCTGGCCACCGGCCGGCTGACGCATCTGCGGCATGCGCGGGGGGTCTTCAACAGCCTGCCCCGCGACCTGCGGCAGACGCTGCAGTCCGGCATCGTCGCGACGCCGGAGCGCGCCCCCAAGCGCGAGCGGCTGCTCGACACCTATGGCCGGCGGGAGCCGCAGCCCTTTGTCGCCATCGACTGCGAGATCGGCCACGATGCCTCGCCCGAGCCGCAGATCGGGCTCCGTCACGAGCTGCTCGACGACGTGGCGCTGCGTGTGCTGGTCCGCCCCGGCTCGCTGCCGTCCGGCGTGGCGGGCCGGCTGCGCGAGATCGCCGACCTCATCGACCAGGACCGTCGGCTCCTCTCGGCGCGCTACTGGCGTGCCGCCCGTATGCGGGTGGTCACCGGCGACGGCTGCGAGAATGCCGAAAGCGGCTAGCGCCGCCCCGGCTACTCGGCTTCGCCGGCTTCCACGGGTTCCTGGATGACCGGGGCCTTGGCTTCGGCCGGCCGTGCAGCGGCGGCCTTGCTCGCGGCCCGCTCGGCGAGCTTCTCGGCGTCCGCCTTGGCCCGCGCGATCGCATCGTCCAGCTCGATCTGCTGGCAGAGCCCGAGCAGCACCGGGTCGCGCGGGCGGATCTCCTGGCTCTTCCAGTGGGTGCGCTCGCGCACCGCCTCGACCGTGTTCTTGGTCGTGCCGAGCAGCTTGCAGATCTGCTGGTCGCCCAGCTCGGGATGGTGCCGGAGCAGCCAGGCGATGCCGTCCGGTCGGTCCTGCCGCTTGGAGAGCGGGGTGTAGCGGGGCTCGCGGCGCTTCGGCGGCTTGACGTCGGCGGCCACCGACCTCGCGATCTTGAGGCGCAGCTTGGGGTCCTTCTGGCAACGCTCGAGCTCCTCGCGCGTCACCATGCCCTGGCCGATGGGGTCGAGGCCGCGAATGCCGGCCCCCACCTCGCCATCGGCGATGCCCTTCACCTCGAGCGGATGCAGGCCGCAGAAATCGGCGATCTGGTCGAAGGTCAGACCCGTGTTGTCGATGAGCCAAACAGCCGTGGCCTTCGGCATGAGCGGCTTGTCCATGCCAGTCTCCTCGGTAACATGCAAAATCGGATGAACGCCTGCGGGTAGGGCCTTAGCCGCCGCCCGTCAACAGGCGTGTGGCACCAGCGGTCGGCTCAGTCGGTCACCGGCACCGTGTAGTTCAGCGCCATTCGCCCGCCATCGGCGGTCACCACCTCGCCCGTGATGTAGCTCGCCTCGTCGCTGGCGAGGAAGAGAACGAGGCGGGCGATCTCCACCGGCTCGCCTGCCCGGCCGAGCGGGGTGCGCGAGAGGATGGTGCGCCTCGCCGTGTCGTCGGTCATCACGGTGCGCAGCATGTCGGTCATGATCGAGCCCGGGGCCACCGCATTGACCCGGATCCCCTTGTCGGCGAGGGCGAGCGCCATGACGCGGGTGAGCTGGTTGATGCCGCCCTTGCTGACGACGTAGGGCACCTGGCTCGGAATGGCGACGGTGGCGTTGATCGACGACATGTTGACGATCGCCCCGGGCGACTTGCGGCCGACCATGGCGCGCGCCGCGGCCTGGCCCATCAGGAAGGCGCCCTTGAGGTTGACGCGCAGCACGGTGTCGAAATCGGCCTCGGTGAGCTCGAGGAAGTCCGCCGTCCGGAGCACGGCCGCGTTGTTCACGAGCACGTCGAGCCGGCCGGCCCATTCGAGCGTCGCGTCGACCAGCGAGCCGCACTGCACGGCGTCGCCGACGTCGCAGGGCACGAAGAGCGCCGAGCCGCCGGCGGCGGTGATGGCGGCGACCGCACCGTTGCCGCCCTCGGCATCGATGTCGGCGACCACGACGGCCGCCCCTTCGGCGGCGAAGGCCTCGGCCGCGGCCCGGCCGATGCCACGGCCGGCCCCGGTGACGATCACGGTTCTGCCGGAAAAGCGCACTTCGTCGAGTCCCTCCTCGATGAGGATCAGGCCAGCTCTTTGAGCAACTCTTGCAATGTTTCGTCCACGCGCCATGCTTGGCGTCGCGCCAATCCCCAGAGCTCCATCATCTGCGATAAAGCAGGCGCTCGCTTGATCCGTGTCTCATCAATGAGCATTCCGGTATCGTTGTAAAGGCGTAAACGATATCCGTCCTTATCGTCGACAATTCCGACGGACGAGCTGGGAAAGCTCACAGTGTACTCGTTCGGTCGCACGGATTCGCGCCAACTGATTTCACCTTCCTTGGTCTTCATGAGGAGTCGTTCGACAAGAGATTCAGTGAGTTCGGTCATCTTGCCTAGCCTCTTGAGCGCGATTTTCGAGATCGTGCAGCAGGACGGTCAGCTCGTCAAAAGCGAGCGATATGGCGCGATTGAGGTGTGCAATGTCGACACGTCTCTCTCCGTCCTGAGCCGCCAGATCGATCTCGTATTCCATGCCTCTGAACAACAAAACCGATTGCTGAATGATAGCCTGTTCCCTGGCGGTTAGCGACGGGTTGCGCGAGCGGATCGCCATCAGGTCACCCGCCAATGCGCTGTAGCGCTCCGGCATGTGGTCGATGCGGCCGGCGCGATGCAGCACTTTCAGCGCTTCCATGCGAAAGATAACACTGGCCAAGCTGGTCGTGGAGTGAAAGGTAAGAATGTGCTCGCGCGCTTGCCGTGCCGCGTCGGCAGCCGATTCAGCCGCCGTTTTCGAGCGCCATGCAGCCCACACGGTCAATGTCAGGCCCACCAGTCCGAGCAGGCTCGCCAGATCGCCGAGACGGTAGGTATCGATCAGCGCGAAGAAATCAGCCATCCAGCGCGTCTCGGCTCAAAGCGCAAACTCCGCGCGGATGACGGGGCCGTGCTCGTCGAGGCCGGGGACGGGGCCGACGGCGAGATCCTCGTCGGTGACGGCAGCGCCGGGAGCCAGGAGCTCGACCGGGCTGGCCGGCGTCTCGACCAGGAGGTAGCGGTTCTGCGGGTGCGCCTCGAGGTCGTCGAGCGTGCTCAGCCGGCCATAGGCGATGCCCGCCGCGTCGAGCCTCTCGATCACCGTCTCGCGGTCGAACGGGGCGAAAGCCTGCTTGATCAGCCGGTCGAGCTCCATCCGGTTGGCGACGCGTTCGGGATTGGTCTCGAAGCGCGGCTCGACGGCGAGCCCGGCATTGCCCAGCACATGGGTGCAGAGGCTCTGCCATTCGCGCTCGTTCTGGATCGAGAGCAGGACCGCCTTGCCGTCGCCGCAGATGAAGGCGCCGTAGGGGGCGATGGTCGGGTGGCTGAGCCCGGCGCGGGCCGGCGTGTGGCCGCCATAGCGGTGCTGCAGGTAGGGGACGTTCATCCAGTCGGCCATGGCATGGTAGAGCGAGACCTCGATGGCCCGGCCCTCGCCCGTCCGGCCGCGGCCGATCAGCGCCTGGAGGATCGCCTGGAAGGCGGTCATGCCGGCGGCGATGTCGCAGACGGAGACCCCGACGCGAGCGGGGCCCTCGGCCGTGCCGTTGATCGAGGCGAGGCCGCTCTCCGCCTGCACCAGGAGGTCGTAGGCCTTCTGTCGCGCGTAGGGGCCCTGCTCGCCATAGCCGGAGATGGAGCAGTAGATCAGCCCCGGATTGGCGGCGCGCATCGCCAGGGGACCGACGCCGAGCCGGTCGGCCGCACCCGGCGCCAGGTTCTGGATGACCACGTCGGCCCGGCCGATCAGCCGCTGCAGCAAGGCCAGGTCGTCCGCCGCCTTGAGGTCGAGGGCGATCGACTGCTTGCCCCGGTTGAGCCAGACGAAATAGGCGCTCTGGCCATTGACGTAGCGGTCGTAGCGGCGGGCGAAGTCGCCCTCCGGGCGCTCCACCTTGATCACCCGGGCGCCGGCATCGGCGAGCCGGCCGCTGGCATAGGGGGCGGCCACCGCCTGCTCGACGCTCACCACGAGGAGGCCCTCGAGATCCCTGGTCATGACGGCCGGCTCCTTGCTCGGAAGCCGCCTTGGAGCCACAACGGTGTCGATTGCGCAAGCCATGCGGAGGGGAGGCTCTGATGCGCCACTACGACTGCCTGATCGACGGCCTGGAGCAGCCGGCCGCCGACGGCCGCGCCATCGAGATGCTCTGCCCGTCGGACGGCCGCGCCATCGCCAGCGTGGCGCGCGGCGGGGCGGCGGAGGTCGACGCTGCCGTCGGGGCCGCCCGGCGGGCCCTCGAGGCGGGCGCCTATGGCCGGCTCGCCGCGGTCGAGCGCGGACGAATCCTGTCGCGGATGGCGGCGGCCGTGACCGCCCGCCATGCCGAGCTCGCCGAGCTCGAGGCCCGTGATTGCGGCAAGCCCATGGCGCAGGCGAGGACCGACATCACCTGCCTCGCCCGCTATCTCGAGTTCTATGGCGGGGCGGCCGACAAGGTGCACGGGCTCCAGATCCCGTTCCTCGGCGACTGGCTGGTGACCGGCCTGCGCGAGCCGCATGGCGTCACCGCGCACATCATCCCCTGGAACTACCCGGCGCAGATCTTCGGGCGGTCGGTGGGTGCGGCGCTCGCCATGGGCAATGCCTGCGTCCTGAAGCCGGCCGAGGATGCCGGGCTCACCTGCCTCGAGGTGGCGCGGCTGGCGCTGGAGTGCGGCCTGCCGCCGGGTGCCCTCAATGTGGTCACCGGCTACGGCGAGGAGGCGGGCGCGGCGCTGAGCCAGCACGGCGATATCGACTTCATCTCGTTCACCGGCAGCCCCGAGATCGGCACGGCCATCCAGACCGCGGCGGCGCGGCGCACCATCGGCTGCACGCTCGAGCTCGGCGGCAAGTCGGCGCAGCTCGTCTTCGCCGACGCCGATCTCGACAAGGCGTTGCCGATCATCGTCAACGCCATCATCCAGAATGCCGGCCAGACCTGCTCGGCCGGCAGCCGGGTGCTGATCGAGGCTACGGTCTTCGACGAAGTGGCGGCCCGCCTCGCCGAGCGGTTCAGCGCCCTTCGGGTCGGAACCCACGCCATGGATCTCGACCTCGGCCCCCTGATCAACCGGCAGCAGCAGGCGCGCGTGCAGCGCTTCGTCGAGCGCGCCGCCGACCTGCCGCTCCTCGCCGAGGGTCGCTTGGCGCCGGACCTGCCGGCAGGCGGCCACTACGCGGTGCCGCGGCTCTACGGCCCCGTGCCGGCGGATCACGCGCTGGCCCAGGAGGAGGTCTTCGGGCCGGTGCTGGTGGCCATGCCGTTCCAGGACGAGGCCGAGGCGGTGCGGCTCGCCAACGGCACCGCCTTCGGACTCGTCGCCGGGGTCTGGACCAGGGACGGCGGCCGGCAGATGCGCGTGGCGCGGCGGCTCCGGGCGGGGCAGGTCTATGTCAACGGCTACGGCGCCGGCGGCGGCATCGAGCTGCCCTTCGGCGGCGTCAAGCGCTCCGGCCACGGCCGCGAGAAGGGCTTCGAGGCGCTCTACGAGTTCAGCCAGCTCAAGACGATCGCTTTCAATCACGGCTAGGCTGACGGACCGGGTACGGGCACTTCAATAAGCCGACGCGACAGCGGTATCGACGACTGGCGTTCCGACGGCTACGAGGCCGGCCAGCAACAGGGAGAACGAGACCATGCGGCTCAAGGGGAAACGGGCGCTCGTTACGGGCGCCGGGTCGGGGTTCGGGCGGGCGATCGCCGAGACCTATGTGCGCGAGGGGGCGAAGGTCGCCATCCTCGACATCGATGGCGACGCGGCCGAGCGGGTGGCCTCGCGGATCGGCGACCACGCGCTGCCGATCACCTGCGACGTGACCAGGGGCGACCAGGTGAAGGCGGCGGTCGAGCGGACGATCAAGGCCCTGGGCGGGCTCGAGATCGTCGTCAACAACGCCGGCGTGA
>ERZ795053.6105-NODE-6105-length-12151-cov-4.430556_pt1 | contig 12151 bp, 8 predicted proteins | sample MGYA00375137_ERZ795053 | MGnify/ENA primary metagenome ERZ795053 (study PRJEB30182, sample SAMN05720284) | activated sludge metagenome | isolation source: Anaerobic digester | place: Hong Kong | collected 2014-12-17 ... | reverse complement strand
TTTACAACAAATGTAACTCAAATTATCAAAAACAGCGTCTCCCTAGCTCTGCCCATAAATTTTAACCGAGGCAATGAAGTCAGATTACCATTTGTTAACGTGATTTTAAAGGGAGATCTGAAACTAAAAAACGAATTTGATGAGCCCGAAACTGTTGAAGTGACTGTATTCAAACTGGCAGAACACGAAGTTGTTGTACGCAGTTCAGGCAATCATATTGATGACAACCGATGTGAAATATTTTTCACGCTAGAAAATTTCGCAATAACAGCACCAGCACGAATCATTGCCGAAAAGACTGTTTCGGAAAACGATGTATCATATTATACCCTTAAATTTATGGAATTAAGTAAACCCGCAGAGAAGGTTATACGAAACTATATTTACGAACATATTTGATAACAGCAAAAAGTTTAAAAAAACAATTTGGAGTTCTTATGCCTCAAAATATATATAGTTCCAAGAATGACTACATTCAGCAAAAAATAAAGAATGCCGACGATATTAAATACAAACTGCAAAAATATTTCTACGAAATGAGTGACTTATCGTACGAAAACGGATCACGAAAAGGTGACTACCAAATACGTGACGATGTTGACCAAATAACCGAACAGATTAATAAGTTTTACGAATACTTACGGCTGTTTGAAACAGTTAAACAGGGCAATATGCATGCACTGGAAGATATTTTAGTCTTTTTTCAGAACAATTTTACTAACACATGTACCGTTACAGATGCTATGGAAAAGGTTCTATCATCGCTTGAATATCAGACCAGCCTTGACATTCAACACAACAAACAACTTGATGACCATCGTTTAGAAAGAAAGAAAAATATTTTTGTATCGGAACTCAAACAGAAGATCAAGCTCTTTGAAGTGAAATTTAGTACTGTTATTGCTCCTGCTCTAAAAGAATTTCTTAATGATATTAACTCACTCTATTTTTTTTACTCGGTGGAAAACAACATACAAAAGCCCAAATCCGTATCATCCGACTTAAGCCTGACACACAGCACTCCTATAGAGAGCGAGCTTTATACATACATCTGGATTTATATTAAGATAAATACAAAAACACATACTCCAACAGAAATAACTGACCTTATTGCCTCCGAAATTAACAAGATGGGTATGTATAATCAATTATTGAATATGTCCCAAATGACCTCAAACCAGTTACGTGAACACATAAAAAATATCATTATTGATATACCTAACAACATAACAACCAATCAAAATCCACTATATGTTAACTACGAGCCTAATAGACGCAATGAGGAACTACAAACTCATATTGATGCAGTTGTGCATCTTAAAGCTATAATTAATAGTCTCTATAATCTTAATACCGGATCTCCATCCAAGTTTTTAAACGATTTCAGTGACGCAAAGGATCTTTTAAAGGCAAAACATAACCAGAGATTCATGTTTCATTCGACATCTCATTCCGAGATTACTCTAAAAACAATCTGTGACTACCATTCAAATTCTCTTATGTTTATTGTCAGCTGGATATTAACCGAATCAAAAAACAAAAATGTATTTAGAACACATATGGGGCCCTTAATCAAGATCATGAATGAGATAGAGTCATTTATTGCTCTTACAGGTACAGCTCTTTTACTAATAACGGAAAAAACAAATGTTCAATTACCTGTGTTAACAGGCGATATGAAGATGTACATCCCGGCAGCTCTAGCGAAATTGATTACTGAAACAGTTATCAGTAATTGTGAACACCTTGATCACGCGTTTTCTGAAATAAGTGTTGATTGCTCATTAAAGGGGCTTGCTTGCGATCCGGTCTTCAAGAAAAAAACGGATATCATGTGGGAATCCCATAGAGACACAGTAAGAAGAATCATGAAATATCTAAAAAGATATCTTTGAAACTTCATCATAAAAAAACCTCCCTAATAGGGAGGTTTAATCAAGACAGTTATTTGTTATTTAACTTTTTTGTTTACAATTCTATTTTAACTTCTCTTCCATTTTTGCAATATAGTCGAGAACAATAGGATCCTTTTCCTTACGTCTTAGAGCTTTAAGACGATCTTTTTGAGCATCTTCTTTAAGTCCCAAACGGGTTATTGACAATATTATAGTGTAACGTACATCAGCCGAACTCTCTTTTTCTAGTTGATCAATTAGAGGATTAACGGCTTCTACATCTTTCAAAAGACCAAGATTAGCAGAGGACCATATTCTAACTGATTCATCGCTATGAGATACGAGTTCTACCATTTTCGAGAAACCTTCTTTGTTTTCATTCTCGCCAAACCAGTTACATGCCTCGATTATCTTGGCAGGATTTTTGCTGGACAACATCCGTACATAATCCGACGCAGACATTTCGGAATCCTGTGAAAAGAGAGTACCGAACGATACAGTAACCGCGATAATTAATAGAAGTGCCTTTTTCATTTTAATACCTCAAAGTTTTTATAGAATTAACGCAAAACAGATATATGCATCATAAAATTAACAGGCTGCCTTTTTAAAAGACAACGACCTTTCATTCAATAATAAATATATTGAACGGCGACTGTCAACAATTTATTTAGACTTAACATCAAAAACAACATTTTTTATAGAATATTATGGTTAATAAGCCCATTTGGGCTTTAACCGATAGAATCTGATACGATACGGTTAAATTTTGGCAATCGGAAAATATTCTGTTTGATAAAAAGATTAACAATGTTAGTTTTGGCATATCGACGATTTATTGTCAAAGCACTATTCGGAGACTATCATGGATAATGAAATCACTGAAAATTTTGAAGAACTACTAAACCAGTCTTTCAGCAAACTGGACAATAACTACGAGCCGGGAGATCAGGTAACTGGGCTTATTGTTAATGAAGACGATGAACTTGTTTTTGTAGATATTGGCTACAAACACGAAGCAATAGCTCTTCGTTCAGAATTTTCTGAAGATGATCTCTCGATTTATACAAAAAAAGCTGCGAATTTCATTATCAGCCAGACCAGGGGCACGGAAATAGAGCTTACGAAAAAAATTGGTGCAGGATTCGTATCCGATGACCTGATTTTGTACGCTATTGAAAATCAGATACCCGTTTATGGTCGTATCGTTTCATCCTCCGATGCAGGTTACGATATTCTTATTGGTGAACTTAAAGCATTTTGTCCTGGTTCACAACTTGGTAAATCAGAACTATCACTCTATCAAGCAAATAAAAATTCCCTGTTGCCCTTTGCGGTAATTGAAAAAAAGAGAGGCAACTATCTTGTATCTTCACGCGTTCTGCATGAAAAAGAACAAAAAATTGTTATCGAAAAGCTCTCTAAAGAGCTAAAACCTGGACAGAGTGATACCGGAACAGTAACAAGAACTGAAGAGTACGGAGTATTTGTAAAACTTGATTGCGGTCTTGAAGGACTTGTTCCCCGTCGTGAACTTGACCATTCCAGATTCATTACCCCAGAATCTTTCAATGTTGGAGATACGGTAAAAGCCGTTATTACATCTCTGGATTGGACAACCAATAAACATACCCTAAGCATAAAAGCATCCATAGAAGACCCATGGACCACACACGCATCACTTATCAGTGAAGGAGTGAATTTGACCGCAAGAGTATGCGGATTCATAAAAGATGGCGTTTTCGCAGAAATTTATCCCGGTGTTGACGGTTTTATTCACAAATCGCTACTCTCGAAACAGAAGCGTATTAACGATCCAAAAGATATTTTTACAATAGGACAGCAGATCGAAGTTAGCGTGATTTCAGTTGATATAGCCAAAAAAAGGATTTCCCTGGACTATATGTCGGGAGAGAGTGATCCATGGGACTCTATTGAATATACGAGTAATAACCGGGATACTGCTACAATTGAAAGTAGTATGCCAGCCGGGCTTGTTATAAGATTGTCAAACGGGCTGGAAGCCTTTGTACCTAAAGGAGAACTTTTAGGTCGCAGTGAAGAACCACGTTACATTGTTGGCTCAAAAATTGATATTGTTCTTATTGAAACCGACAAGAATAGACGTCGTGCGGTGGCCAGTGAAAAACAGCTAGGCGAAGTAGAACAAAAAGAACAACTAAAAGACTTTATTGATGGCCAAAAACAGGCAGAGCACGGCTCTTCCCTTGGAGCACTTTTGGGGGATAAATTTAAAGAACTTCAAAAAAAAGTGGATGCAAATGATAAAACTTAAATCGGGAAAAATAATTGAAGTTGAACAAGATTTTGATCAATTCTTTCAGACCATCATGACTGAAATAATCAATGAGTCTGTAACAACAGCTCAAAATGCCGGAGACAAGGTCAAAGAGCAGGATGCATTTAACAAGGTTCTTCTAAAAGAGATAATGGATAACAGCATTTTTGTTACCCATCAGATTTTTGAACTTGCAAAGGTTAACAAAAATCTTTCAAAATTTCTTGTTACTGGTTTTCTGTTTAACAGCATTGTTCTATCGGTACCAGATTTATCCAGTCAGTTTCTTGATACAAACAAAACAATACATTAAAAACAGGTAAAAAATAATGTTATTAATACAACAGTTCGCCCTGCTAGCCGTGTCAATAGTACTGCTATGGTTTGGAGCTAACTATCTTGTAGACTCGGCCGAAAAAATAGCAAACCGCTTCGGGGTCTCTCAGCTTGTTATTGGTCTTACCATCGTCGCATTCGGAACCTCCGCACCCGAATTTGCTGTAACCGTAAATGCAGCACTTCGCGGGCAAGCAAGCATTTCTGTCGGAAATATTGTCGGATCAAATATTTTCAATCTTGGTTTTATACTCGGTCTTGTGGCACTTTTTCACCCGGTAGCTGCCAACCGTAAACTGGTATACCGTGACGGTATATTTATGGTCGGATCGGCTGTAATACTTCTTGTATTTTTCTTAACAGGTGGTTACACCCTATCAAGAATCGAAGCCGCTGTCCTTTTTATTCTTCTTGTTTTTTATCTTGGTTTTCTTTTTACCAAAAAGGATCCAATAGATACCGACGAGATATCTAACGAAAAAGCGAAATGGTACGATTTTTTAATAGCTCCCCTATCTGTTATCGTTATTGCATCGGGCGGACAGTTGCTTGTAACATCGTCTGTATCCATCGCCAAGTTTTTTGGCATATCTGAGTGGGTAATCGCAATAACAATCGTTGCAGCTGGAACATCGGCTCCCGAGCTTGTAACCTCTCTTGCAGCAGTTCTTAAGGGCAAACATGATATTTCGGCAGGAAACCTTGTAGGTAGCAATATATTTAATATTCTTGGAGTTTTAGGTGTTGCCGGAATGATAAACCCCCTCACAATTGACGCCTCTTCGTTTGAATCGCTGATTTTGCTTGTGGGAATGATTGTATTATCAATTTTATTTTTCAGAACTGGCTGGAAGGTATCTCGAAAAGAGGGAATAATCCTGATACTTTGTGGTTTGGCTATGTGGGCTGTAGATTTTGTAACAATGTAGCTGATCAAAAGTGTGTTTTTATAAAGAATGTGACATATTAATCCATATTAATATGTTACTTCTTAAAATATATCTAAAAACCAAAATTACTATAGCTTGCTAAAAATATTTCGTCTAATAAATTGATATCTGTTGCTCACAAAAGATGTTTAACATCTATTACTTTAACCGCCAACAAATGGTAATTCCGTATCGCAACAAAATAATTAACGGCTAACTTTATTGTGAAAAGAAGTCATACAACAGCAATGTTATTTCACATAAAGTGTCACTTTTTCATGATACGCATTACTATTGGTATACTCAATACTGACAATTTTGCAATTAAGATAAATAATATCATCTTTGGATAAATTCATGGCATAGTCTTTATCCTTTGTTACATAATTAATAACTATATCTAGAGTATTATATTTGTCGAAAGAAGATTCGTTCGAATTAAGATATAGACCATAATTATAGGAACCATAACCATTAGGAAACGGAATATCCATTTGAATATTATAGGCTCCAGTAAAATCATAACAATCTTCACATGACTCAGTTTCTGTATTAATTTTAACAAGAAGAAAAAATAAGTCTACTGTTGAATCATGGCTTAAACCATACAATTCTTTTAAAATATATATTTCTTTTTTGGTCAAAAATGGAGTATTTTTTTTGTTTATGTCATCAATATCGACTAATTTATAACCTTTTAAAATCTTGTTCTTGTATATTTTTTTTACTATAATTTCAATATCGTTATCAGTCGCAATTTTTTTTCTGGTTTTAGTATAATAGTTATTTAAAACCGACATAGAAATTCGCATATGTTTTTCATTTTTTTCTTTAACTTCTGTAATATCAACAATATGTGCTCTTTTTAAAGACAATGTTTTTCCAACATAGCTTTTATTTAAAGATTTACTTATTTCTTTTTGTTTATTTTTTTTATATTCAATCTGTATTTCAGTATCTTTATCATTAATTTTATATTTTCTTATTTCAGCTAAAATAGGAACTATTTTTTTACTATCACTTTTCCATATTTTTATGTCATTTATATTCTCTGTATTTTCCTCGGAAAAGAGTAATATATTAAAAAACAAAACTGTAAATAGAACAACTACATTTTTCATAACATCCTCCACATGAGACAAAACACGTTTTATCTACAATAACAAAAATACAAAATTTAATATCATTAGTCAATAATAGTACCGTAACAGAGCTTGGTACGCGTTTTTTTCTCATTGAATTAAAATTCCAGTTTACAAGATCAGCTGTTTTCATTATGAATTGTATTTTCTTATCTTCAAGTGAAGAAAATACTGTATCAATAACTATTTGTCAGTAATATTCCTGATATATTTTCGGAGTTTTATGCTGGTTTAAACCGCAGTCGATAAGGCCTTTTTATTTACATGAAAAAAACCGTATCAACTGCGGCCTCTCTTTTTGTGCCCAAAATTGTCATGATAATAATCATTCATTATTGAAACAGAACAAATTACTTATGATAATTCATACAACACTAATAACTGTTTTGTATAATTATGTCCAGAGATATAATCGATTGTCAAACAGCACAGGGCACATGTATAATTTTTACCAATATAAAACTAATGGAGATCAAGATGAAAACAAATAACACTCATATAATAAAAAAATGCTCTAATGATACAGACCGAAGAAAGTTAATAGATTTTAACAGCCTGATTCACGGTGAAGACTGTGGACGACTAACAGAAAAGTTGCTCAAAAAACACCCACAAATTCATGATGAAAATTTTATATTTATACAAACCAGCAAGAATGAAATTATCTCATCTGTGGCTCTTATCCCGTGGCAGGTCGACTTCCACAACATCAAGCTCAATGTTTTTGAATTGGGAATAGTAGGAACAGATCCTAAAGAGAGAGGAAAAGGGCTAAGCCGTGAACTTACAAATTTTTTTATAGATATGATAGAAGATCTTAACTATGATATTTCAATAATACAGGGCGTACCGGGCTTTTATCATAATTTTGGATTTCATTATGCCATACCTCTCGATATACATCTGAATTTACCGCTATATCTTGTAGATGAACCTTTTGATAACAGCAATTACAAGATTAGAAAGGCCAGTAATAATGATGCGATTTTTATTGCAAAGCTATTTAATCAGCATGTTAAGAGTTATGATTTGCACCCGATCATTAGTGCAGATATTGTTGAATACTGTATGGATTGCACCACAGATTCAGAATACGACGCGGAGTATTACATCATAAAAACTAATGAAGATGATGCAGGATACTTTAAAATTAATCTTCACGGTTTCGGGGCCGGACTAATTGTCAGTGAAATATCTGATATGAGTTATAGTGCCTGCATGCAAATTATTGCTTATTGCAGCAAATTGGCCAAAGAGAGGAAAATGGGATATATCAGGTTCAACCTACCCGATTTTCATCCGGTATACAAGATAGCAGAAAATCTCGGAGCTACATGTGATCAAAAGTATGCATGGCAAATCAAAATAGATACTGTAAGGTTTTTGAACAAAATCTCTCCGGTTTTAGAGACTAGATTACAAGGGACTTTTTTAGAAAAAGAAAGTTTTACTGTTAAGATTAATCTCTATCGGTACTATCTCGAAATTGATATCACCAAAGGTAAAATTAGATCTATTATAAGAAAACCTCACTCTGGAGAATTCGATGAAATGTTTGCCCTAAGAGAGTGTGATTTTTATAGTTTAATTACAGGATATGAGTCGGTCAATGAAATCGATAAAAGAGCGCATGACTTTTTTATTAACGGATACAACCGTTCAATAGCAGAAGTTCTTTTCCCTAAGCAAAAAGCATTTTTGTACTACAATATGTAATAACTTTTAACTGCTCAAGTTAACGGAAACTGTGAATTAAAAAATATGGTTACCGTTTTTAATTAAGCTAAAATAAAGCACTTTAGTTAAAGTGCTTTATTTTAGCGGTTTTTCGAGTAATAACGGGAAAAATTATCTTATTATTAGGAGAGGATGTTGTTAAAAAGAACTACAGACTCTTGATCAAACGGCCGCAATAGTTATAGATGGCTTCACATTTTTCTATTGTATCGGCTTCAGCTATTATTCTGAAAACAGGCTCGGTATTGGATGGCCTTAAATGAACCCAGCCATTTTCAAATTTCTCAATAGTTTTAAAATCTATTCTTATTCCGTCAATATCTGATATCTTCTCATTTTTAAATGTCTTTTTAATTTTTGCGTAAAGCCCTTTCAATTTGGCTCGGCTAAAAGAGACCTTCCCCTTGCGCATATGATAACGGGGTAGCTCATCAAAAAGCTCTGAAAGAGTCTTTTTCCGCTCTGCCATCATATCCAAAATATAAGCTATACCGGCGAGGCTATCACGCCCCAAATGAACATCAGGAGAGATAATACCACCGTTTCCCTCCCCTCCGATTCGTGCACCTCGTCGCATCTCTTCGACCACATGAATCTCACCAACCGGTGTACGCACACACTCTACACCATATTTTGCTGCTATATCTTCTACTGCTTTGGTTGTAGAAAGATTAGTCACAACGCGGCCCTTCATTTTTGATAACAGGTGTTCCGTCACAAGGGCAAGTGTGTACTCTTCAGATAGCGGAGCTCCCATTTCGTCAATCAGCGCCAGACGGTCGGCGTCAGGATCCTGAGCAAAACCGACATCACACTTGTATCTTAGAACTGCTTCTGACAGATCAGACAAGTTTTGAGCCTGTGGTTCGGCCACACGGGGAAAGGTACCCGTAATCTCACAATATACAGGCACGGTTTTACAGTTAAGATAATTTAACAGTTCAGCTGTAATGTACGACCCCGAAGCATTTACAGAATCAAGGGCTACCTTGAAACGGCGTCGCTTGATCGTTGACACAGAGACATTATTTACAACTCTTCTAATATGAGAGGTAAATGCGTTATCAGTTGTATATGATTGACCTACCTCATCCCAAACTTTGGGACGGTTACTGCCTTTTTCCAGTATATCAAAAAAATGCTCTATTTCACGACTGTTTAAAAACGTGCCGTCGTTCTTGACTAATTTAAAGGCATTCCACTCAATTGGATTATGTGAAGCCGAAATAATTATTCCTCCGGCAGCATCAAGTTCTTCAACCATAATCTGTACAGTCGGGGTTGGAACTACTCCCAAATCGACAACATCACATCCATACATAGTCAATACCGACTCTGCTATCGCAGATATAGCGTGTCCGGTACATCTTCCATCTCGACCAATAACGACCTTTCCGCAATGAACATATTGCGCGAAGGCACGAGCAATATTTAGCACTAGTTCGGGGGTCATGGTTTCACCCACAATTCCCCTTATACCTGAAACGCTCTTCATCAATTCAGAAGCCATTATTATCTCCTGTTACGGCGGGATTTGACCCTTTTCGAACCACCGACTACAGGTTCGGATTTAGTCCGGTTCTTATTCGGATTGCGGTGTTGCGACTGCCCTGTCGGGATACCGGCACCTGCACCAAACTGCTTGACCTCTTCATGATGTTCACTGCCAACAGGCTTATACTGAGCGGGAGCCTCTTCTCGAATTGATTCTGTAATCTGAACTTTAAGAAGAAACTCGGCTATATCGGCCTTTAACGCAGCTACCATTGACTGAAAAATATCATAGCCCTTAAGCTTGTACTCCACAAGAGGTTGCTTGTTTCCGTAACCTACTGTCCAAATTCCGTCACGTAGCTCATCCATCTGATAAAGATGCTCTCGCCACTTTGTATCAATAATTTTCAAAGAGACCATACGTTCAAGTTGGCGCATATTTTCTACACCAATCTTCTCGGCCTTGCTCTTATAAATAGCCTCAAATTTTTCAAATGTTTCTTCAACAAAATCGTTAAAACTGATCTTTTTCCGATCTTTTGGATTAAAAGAAAAATCAGGAATAAACTTGGATTTAATAAAAGACACAAGTGAATCCATGTCCCACTCATCAGAGAATCCCTTGCCCATAGAATGAGTCTCTACAGCATCCTCAATCGCCTCGTACATATAATCCTTAATTGTTTCCGAAATATCTTCACCTTCAAGAATTTCATTACGCAAAGAGTAGATAAATTTACGCTGTGAATTCATAACATCATCATATTCAAGAAGATGTTTACGTATTTCGTAGTTACGACCTTCGACACGTTTCTGTGCTCCAGCAATCGCGTTAGAAACCATTTTGCTTTCGATCTGCTGGCCTTCTTCCATCCCAAGACGATCCATAACCTTGTAAATACGCTCTGAACCAAAAATACGCATAAGGTTATCTTCAAGTGAAAGATAGAAACGTGAGACACCAGGATCTCCCTGACGCCCTGATCGACCTCTTAGCTGATTATCGATACGGCGCGCTTCATGACGTTCCGTTCCTAGAATATAAAGGCCACCTGCATCAAGAACCTTTTTGTGGCTAACAAGCCACTCTCTTCCACCGCGAATTATTGCCTCGGCCTTATGCTTATCCTTGCCTTCAAGAGAATTAATAAAATTATCTGCATCATCAAAACGGTTCGATAGAATCAATACCTTGAATTCATCCCAAAGCTTCTCATCATGTACTGGCTGATACAGTTCCATTTCATCGACATGTTTTTTACTTCCACCAAGCACAATATCCGTTCCACGTCCTGCCATATTGGTTGCAATTGTAACCATTCCGGGACTACCCGCTTCGGATACGATTTGTGCTTCACGCTCGTGGAACTTGGCATTCAACACATTATGACCAATACCCTTATTTTTAAGCATTGCCGAAAGCACTTCAGATTTTTCAATAGAGACTGTACCAACAAGAATCGGTTGCCCCTTCGCGCTACAGGTTCGTATATCTTCTGCGATTGCGTTAAACTTTTCACGCTCGGATCTGAAAATCATATCGGGGTGATCTATTCTTCGCATAGGTTTATTAGTCGGTATAACAACTACATCAAGTTTGTATATACTGTGGAATTCTACCGCTTCGGTATCGGCAGTTCCTGTCATACCGGACAGTTTATTGTACATACGGAAAAAGTTCTGAAAAGTAATCGAGGCGAGGGTCTGGCTTTCACGAGCTATTGTAACTTTCTCTTTTGCCTCTAAAGCCTGATGAAGTCCGTCAGAAAAACGCCGTCCTTCCATCAGACGTCCGGTAAACTCATCAACGATGACAACCTTGTCGTCTTTTACAATATAGTCGACATCTGCCTCAAAAAGAGTATGAGCCTTCAAGGCCTGGTTCACATAGTGAACGGTTTCAAAATTTTTATTATCAAAAAGGTTGTCGATACCCAGGAGATGTTCTACCGAGTGCACACCCTCTTCTGTTAACGAGACATTACGGTCTTTTTCGTTTACCTCGTAATCCTTGTCTTTTTTAAGACGCGGAATTATCTTGTCTATTTCGTAATACTTCTTGGTGCTCTCTTCAATTGAACCGGAAATTATAAGTGGTGTACGAGCCTCATCTATAAGTATCGAGTCAACCTCATCGACTATACAGTAATTCAGCTCACGCTGCACCTTGAGTGAACGATGCTGAACCATATTGTCACGCAGATAATCAAATCCAAATTCGTTATTTGTTCCATAGGTAATATCAGCGCCATATGCTTCTTTGCGGGCTTCATGATCCATGTTATGTTGAATAATGCCAACGGATAATCCCAAAAATTC
>ERZ795053.6103-NODE-6103-length-12156-cov-8.361045_pt1 | contig 12156 bp, 7 predicted proteins | sample MGYA00375137_ERZ795053 | MGnify/ENA primary metagenome ERZ795053 (study PRJEB30182, sample SAMN05720284) | activated sludge metagenome | isolation source: Anaerobic digester | place: Hong Kong | collected 2014-12-17 ... | reverse complement strand
TGGTTTTAAAGATTGATTCTTAAATATACAAAAAAACCGCCATAAAGGCGGTTTGTATTGTTTATTTTTTAAACTATTAACCTTCCTTTAAAAGGTTCAAATGTCATAAAGTCGGCATGGTGAACTATAAAAGCTTCGGTAGTACGTTTAACCATATTTCCTTCGCCAGCATGTGTAGCAATAATATGGCACACTTCGGCAGGCACTCCGCACTCTTCTGCCAGCGATACACCAGAAAAAGGATGGCGCAGATATTTACCATAACTACCCTGAACCGATTTACCATCAACCATTTCGTATTCCAACAATTTACCAACATCGGCTAAAATAGCTCCTGCTATTAAAACATCCATATTTACAGGTAAATCATCTTTAAAAAACTCATTGCACTTAATTCCTGAATCGCGCGCGATATGTACAACGGCTCTTTTATGAGCCATAAAACTTACTTTTGTTGGTGCTAATAGAGTAAATGGTATTGTATTTAAATCCTGAGGGGTTAATACACTTCTTTCTAACGCTATTTCCCAGGTTTTTGCTGTTTTTTCCCTTAAATCATGATCCTGAATCCATTCCAGTTCGGGCCATAATTCTAATACTGTTTTGTTCATAACTTATTATTTTTTGATGTAAAAAAGAGGATGCACTTATGGTAAGTAACATCCTCTGTTTATATTTTAATTAAGCTAATTTTGCAATAATAGCATCAGCCATTTGTTTAGTAGAAGCAGCACCTTTCTGAACAACATCAGGACGTCCCGACATTTTCATCATATCGTAGGTTTTTACTTTTCCTTCAGCAACAACTTCAGCAACAGCTTTACGTATTTTGGCAGCTTTATCTTTTTCGCCGATAAAATCTAACATCATACAAGCCGATTCAACCATTGCGATAGGGTTAACAATAGAAACTTCGTATTCGGCATATTTAGGAGCAGAACCATGAGTTGGCTCAAACACAGCTATACCTGTTTCTTTGTTCATTTGTGCGCTGGCAGCAAATCCTAAACCACCAATTAATCCTGCGAATCCATCAGATACAATATCGCCAAACATATTACCGGCAACAATTACTCCATAAGTTTCAGGATTTTTTGTTAACCACATCATTTGTGCATCGATATTGGTATTCCATAACTCGATTTCAGGAAAATCGGCTTTTTGTATTTGTTGCGCCATTTTATACATCATACCTGATGTTTCGCGAATAACGTTTGGTTTTTCGCAAACAGTTACCGATTTATATCCGTATTCCTTAGCATGTTCGAAAGCTGCTCTTAAGATTCTTTCAGTAGCTTTTTTAGTAAATATACGTGTAGATACAGATATTTCTTCTTTTGGTGTTTTTCCAAAATTGCTAACAAACTTTGGATGAGTCATTAAGGCATTGTAAACCGTTTCAGGAGGATTGCTCCACTCAACGCCACCATATAAACCTTCGGTATTTTGACGGAAAATTACCACATCTACCTCTGGCTCTTCGATATCGTTCTTAGCACCTCTTCTGATAAAGTTTAGAGGATTACCTTTATACGTTCTGCATGGACGCATACAAATATCTAATCCGAAATGCTGACGTAAACCAACAATCGGGCTTGAATATACCAGGCCTTTATTCTGAAGTTCAGGAGCTAACTCAGCTGCCGCTTCATCTTTAGGTTTAGAAGTAATTGCACCAAACAATCCAATTTTATGTTTAGCAATTAAATCCAGGGTTCTTTGCGGAAGAGGATTGCCTTCATTACACCAGAAGTCCCATCCAATATCGCCATTTACATAATCAGCTTCGAAACCTGCAGCTTCGAGAACACGTATTGTTTCTTCTAAAACTACTTTTCCGATACCATCGCCCGGCATCGCTACAATTGTCCTTTTTGCCATATGATCAATTTTTGTTTTGGTAAATAATTTTCAAAATTAATTTCCGTAAAAATAAAATAAAAATTAAGGATTAAAAATGTTAAATACTTTTTTAAAACGCTTTTTTTATAAATCTTTCAGACAAAACTATTGTAAAATATAGTATGATTATTTAATCAAAATTAAGTTTTAGAATTTAATTCATTTTTTGTTTGGATGTTTTTTATTGTTTTGTATGTTTACAAAAAATAAAAATTAACCGAATTAATTACAATAAATACTTAAAATAATGAGAGTTTTAGAAAAATTAGAACCCAAAGTGGTTTGGAATTATTTCGAAGATATCTGCCAGGTACCAAGGCCATCCAAAAAAGAGGAGAAAATTATTGATTTCCTTTTGGATTTTGGTAAAAAGAATAATCTTGAAACCAAGCGCGACGAGATAGGCAACGTTTTAATTAAAAAGCCTGCTACACCAGGGAAAGAAAATCTGAAAACTGTAGTTTTACAAAGCCATATTGATATGGTTTGTGAAAAAAACGAAGGAACACAACACGATTTCGACAAAGACCCCATACAACCATATATTGATAACAATTGGGTTAAGGCTAAAGGAACAACACTAGGCGCTGATGATGGTATTGGTGTTGCTGCACAAATGGCAGTTTTAACCTCAACGAATATAGAGCATGGCCCTATAGAATGTTTATTTACTGTTGACGAAGAAACAGGATTAACCGGCGCTTTTGCATTACAACCAGGTTTTTTTGATGGTAAAATTTTAATTAACCTCGACTCTGAAGATGAAGGAGAATTATTTATCGGATGTGCTGGAGGAGTTGATACACTGGCAAATTTCGATTTCGATAAAGAAAACATCCCAGAAAACCATGTTGGTGTTAAGTTAAGTGTAACCGGATTAAATGGTGGCCATTCAGGTGACGAAATTGATAAAGGTTTAGGCAACTCAATAAAAATAATGAACCGCTTTTTATGGAACGCATTCGACCATTTAGATATAAGGCTTGGCAATTTTGATGGTGGTAAAGCCCGTAATGCTATTCCTCGCGAAGCTTTTGCCCATATTACTGTACATAAGGAAGATAAAGCTGAGTTGTTTGAATTATTCAATGAATATGCACCTAAGGTAAAAAGCGAGTTTTCAATTACCGAACCCAAATTAGAGCTTGCTATAGAAGATGCTGATTTACCGGAGTTTGTTATCGACGAAGATACCCAATTTGCACTGTTAAACGCCCTATACGCATGCCCTCACGGAGTGTACGCCATGAGCCGCGAAATTATTGGGCTGGTTGAAACATCAACCAACCTGGCATCGATTAAATTTTTGGAAGATAATAAGATTTTTATTACTACAAGCCAACGCAGCTCTGTTGATACAGCCAAATTTGATATTGCAAGTAAAGTAGAAAGTGTATTCCGTTTGGCTGGTGCTAAAGTAGAACACAGTGATGGTTACCCGGGTTGGAGGCCAAATACCAACTCCGAAATAATGAAAATAACTGAGAAATCGTACGAGAAATTATTTGGAAACAAACCAGTTGTAAGAGCTATACATGCAGGTTTAGAGTGCGGGCTTTTCCTTGAAAAATATCCTTATTTAGATATGATTTCGTTTGGACCGACTATTAAAGGAGCACACACACCAGAAGAAAGAATTGATATCGAAACAACCAAAAAGTTTTGGGATTTATTAATTGATGTACTGATAAATATTCCCAAAAACTAAAAATAATACTAAAAGAGGCCGTCTCAAAAGGTCTGAAAATGTCATTCCGAGCAAAGCGAAGGAATCCTTATATATTGATTATTAAAAGATTGCTTCGTTCTCCCGATAGCTATCGGGACTTCCTCGCAAAGACTACGAAAATTTACTTTTGAGACAGCCTCTTTTTTATTTGTTATAATAATTGGTACTCTCAAAAATTTTATCTGCCGATTTTGCTATAAACCCACTGTACAAATGTCCGTCTGTATCAGGATAACGTTGCGCAAACTCATAATAACAGCCCGGAATACTTTTCTTACCTTCAATAAAATCAACTTCAATATGGTTTGCCATTATACTCGATTGTTGTAGCAATTCTTCTTTAGTGCCTTTTATTTCTCCTCCCGAAGAGTTTAATTTAAAACCATTATCTTTTAAAAACTGATTTACTTTCTCAATAGTATCATATTTTTTTAAGGCATTAATATTTACCGTAAAATGATTTGCCCTAAAACCATATACATAAACCCAGGCTGCATATTCCGATTCTTCGCGCAAACGCAAATACGTTTCGTATGATGGCATACCCCAAATATTACCAGAGTAAATAATATCTTCAGAATGCAGCTTATATACCGGCACTTCTGATACTACTTGTTTTATTGTTTTTTGTAAGAACTCGCTAAAATCGGCTGTAATTAACTGGCTGATAAAAACTCTCGGGGCATCTTTCAATTCGGTATGTTCGTAATGTTTGGCGAATAAGTGCTTTTCTTCAAAAACATAATTCCCCTTTTCTACATAGCCATTCTGTAAAAAAGGTTTTGATAACACATCAATATTTACCGCAGGAATATCAAATGTACGGAAAGCAATATGGTCGTTTAATACCTTTTCTCCTTCCTTTGAAAACAAATCATACACTTTTTGAACCGAGGGGTTTTGTTTGGTATAATCTAACCACAAGCGGTTAAAAATATTTTCTAATGCCATAATTATAGGGTTTAAATGATTATTATGTACTTAAACAATAACATTTATTTTATGTTCAAAATACAATTCTATAGTATTTAAAATAATATTGAATCATTTTTTTTACCTTTAGGTGTAATAAAAAATACTTTAATGTGTCAAAGCTAACAATTGATACAGAATAGACATTCATGGATGATTTACATTTAATTGAGCGTATTTCACGTAAAGATGAAGAAGCATTTCGGATATTTGTTGAAAAATATCATCAATTGGTATTAAATATCTGCAATAATATTTTACACAACCACGATGATGCTATGGATGTATCACAAGAGGTTTTTATTAAAATTTATAGTTCAATAGACAATTTCAGGGCTGAATCAAAAATTACCACATGGATTTACCGCATTGCTGTTAATAAATCGCTGAATTACCTGCGTTCAAAAAAAAGGCAAAAGTGGTTTTCGAGTATTGACATATTATTTGAAAACAACTCCAAAAAAAATGAACCAGAGGATAATGAATTAAAACCAGGAGAAAACATAGAACTGGATGAAAATAAAAAAGCACTTTATTATGCTTTGGCAAAGCTACCAGAAAAACAAAATATAGCTATAAGCTTAAATAGTTTTGAAGATTTATCGTATAAAGAAATATCAGAAATAATGAATATAAGTACCAGCGAAGTTGGGGTTTTAATTAACCGCGGGAAAAAGAAATTACAGCAACTAATAATAGAATACTTTAAAAAAAATTAGGTAAAAATGTAATAATCATAAAATTAATGTGTCAAAAAATAAAATCGATATAAAAATGAAATGCAATGATTTTGAAAAATTATTGCCGGATTATATAGACCAAAAATTAAATCCGGAATTAGCCGATAAGCTTAAAATACACCTTAGCTCGTGTGCTACATGTGAGGCATTACATAAAAAGCTTTTATCAGCAGTGCAATTTCTGAAACCAACCCAGGAGATTGAAGAACAACCATTTTATTATACCCGGTTAAAACAACGGATGCAGAATGAAAGCAATACAGGTTTTTCAATTAATCTGAAACGGTATTTACAGCCTCTTGCTTATGTTGCTTCGATAGTTATTGCAGTATATATTGGCATTCTTATTGGTTCATCATCAGTAAATCAGAATCAATTTAGCGATGTTGCAGAAGCCGAAAAAGATTATCTGGAAACATTTATGGATTATCAGTATATTAACGAACTGGAAATTGAAAAAATTGAATCAGTTTTTATAGAAGAACCTGAAGCTGATACAAATTAAAACTTAAATTAATAACAATGAAGACTTTAAATACAAGAAACATTTTAATAATAGCACTTATATTGTTGATAATGATTAATATATCGGCTTTATTTACCATTGTATATAAAAACAGGGTAAAACAAGCAGAATTTTCCAAATATACCGAAATGCAGGAAAAAGTGCGTGCAGAAGGTATGAACCGCTTTTTCAGGGATGAACTCAGGCTTAGCGAGGATCAGTTTATTCAGTTTCGAGAAATAAATGAAAGTAATATGTTAAAATCGCGTGAAATTGTCCGCAGGCTAAATGAACTCCGATTTGAGATGATTATGGAAATTACAAAGGAAAATCCTGATAATGAAGCGTTAGACCAAATTGCCAGGGAAATTGGGGAACAACATTACCAATTAAAACAAAATACCATAGGGCATTTTATGGAACTTAAAGCTATTTGTAATCCCGAACAACAAAAAGTACTGCATGGTATGTTTATAGAAATGCTCGACCGCCAGGATAATCAAGATATAAACCGTCGAGGGATGCATAATAGAGGAAAAAGAGAAAGGCCTCCCCGTTCACGAAACTAGGAAAGCCTTTACTGCTTTTTATTCTATATTACAGTTTAATAATTTTCGTTGTACCTGAATAATGATACCCATCATCCAGTTTTAAGAAGTAAATACCTACGGGTAAATCATTTATATTAATATTATAATCTTTTATATCACTTGGTAAATAAACGGTTTTTACCAAATACCCAGTGTTGTTATAAATATTTAATTTTAAATCGCTATTACGGTTTCCGATAAATTTTAGATTAACTGTTTCGTTAGCCGGATTAGGATAAACCAAATAATCCAATTCGCTTAAACTTTCTTTAAATTCATTATCGGATGTTAATACGCCAAATTCGGAAGTATAAGCTGCCTGATATATTTCTTTACTATCTTCATTCTGAATAAATGCAATAACAAATAAGCTATCGGCATTTAATTCAGAAGGAATTACCCAAGAATGGAATAGTTTTACTGAATCATCTGCATTCCAGCTTCTTTCGAGCAATGTTCCTGCCGGATCGGGTAACATTGCCCTGAGTATGTTATAATAATTGAAATTGTTAGATAACACCGACTTTTCGCCTACTAAAATGCGTACACTATAATCAGCTTGTTCTATATTTTCAATTGCTTTAACAGTAGTTGAAATATTAAGGTTTTCGCCTGAAATACCCTGTTTTACGTCCAGGTAAAATACAGAGTTTTGAAGCATTCTTTTCTTGATGTCTGATCCATCCAGGGTATTTGTACTCGAATAATTAAATTTACGGTCGCCTCCATCAATTATAGAATAAGGCACTTGCGAAACACCATAATACAACGAACGTGCACTAGGCCCGGCAGCGTAAAACTCGCTTATTTCATTCACCTTCGGAAAACTCGTAAAATACTGTATGGTTGTCACGTCGTTTTTGTTTTCACTGCTAATATTTTCGATTAAGGACTGCGTATTTTCGAAATCATTTTCCTCCGGGTTGGCAAAATGTTCCAATAAAACTAAACGATTACGTTCACCTATCTGGATATTGTCGAATCCAAACCCTTCACCCAGTGTACTGTTATCGGTACCCAACACAAATCGGAACTGCACCCCGGCATGCCCTTTTAAATCGTCTAACCAATACCTGGCATTATTCCATGTTGGAACAAAAGATGTATTTAATGATTTACCATCACCTGTCCATCCCGAAGATTGCCCAAGCACACTGCCTCCAATACCAAATGAATTATACCAGTTAACACCTTCGCCATAAACCCCGACTGTATTCCATTCATCCTTAGTAACCGAATACTCCAGAATAACACCATCTTTATTTAATTCCAAATCAGAGATAAAATCAAACGAAAGCATCGGTTTTTCCATTTGAGTAAAATCAAAACACGGACTCGATACGTAAGAAATCTCATTATTACTATAATTACCGTCTAAATTTGTTACGTAAGCATTTAAACCACTGGCAGCTGTATCAATTTTTTCTCCAGATGGAATACCCCATTGCCAAGAATAATTTTCAGAACTATTTAAAATATCTACAGCCCAACCTGTTATATTCGTTGGGGCTTCAAAATCTTCAAAATATGCACCTAATTCCATATCAATGGATGGGCGTATATTAACACTTTTTGTTGTTAAAACAAGGCCGCAATTTGAGGTATACTCCTTATAAACAACATTATAAACACCTGGGCTTTGATATAGGAAAGAGGGATTATATGCATCAGACGTATCTGCCGTTCCAACACCTCCAAAGGACCATTTTACACTATCAACCCCTATAGGATCAGTAAAGCTAGTTGCTTTGAAATTTACCTCTTCGCCAAAACACTCATTATCCCACTTAAAATCAAGCTCAACAACAGAACCAATAAATATACTTTTATCTATCTCAGCAGAACATCCTTTATCGGTGGTTACAGTTAAGGAAATAAAATTTTTAACTTGCTCAACCAACGAGAATTTAGGTTTTTCAAGTTTACTTGTCCTATTGGTTATTGTATTATCAACATTCCACGACCATTCCACTACATTATCGGCATATAATGTATCTGAAATAAGAGTAACTGAATCTTGCCTGTTTACGATACATGTTTTATCCACATCAAAATCAATAAAAGGAACAATATTAATTGTAGTTACAGAATCGACACTTTTAATACATCCGGAATGATTTCTGACAAATGTATATGTTATTGTATTATCTCCTAAATTAGCCTCCGTTGGGATAAATTTATTCACTAAAATACCATTCCCCGAGAAAATACCCACTCCAGGTTCTCCGGGGGCAATTCCTGTTAATAATACTTGTTGTCCATCATCGTGGCAATAACTTTTAGATAAACCAATTATTTCTAAATCTCCTATGGAATCTATATTAAATGATGTTTCAATAAAGTAATCTACACCATTCTCAATATATGTATATTTTAATTCATGTGTCCCAGCTTTCAAATCAACCGGATTAAATAATATTGTATCGGTACTATAAAGGTTTTGCTCCGCTTCATCAATATAGAATTTACCATTTGACCACGATGCTGCAACAACATCAACAGTAATTGTATCAACTTTACTATTGAAATAACAATACTGGTTATAATTTTTACTTTGATATGTATACTGGTCGATCCCTACAAAAGAAGCATTTGCTTCCGTAATTGTAAATATTGCGGTATCAGTATTTGTACAACCATTACCATCAGTATATCTATAATATACTGTATCCCTTCCCAAACCTGCTATCTGAGGATCAAAATCAGCACTACTTGAAGTGATGTTACTCCAATATAATAATGGAGAATAGTCACCGCCAGGAACTGAAGGTATAACTGTTTTATTTCCTCCATCTATATTATATATTGCGTCCATTGGTAGATTAACTTCAGGTAAAGAATTCACAACTGTTGAATTATCTGTATATTTGATACAACCCGTATTATCTCTGGTAAATTGCGCTGTAATTATATGATTACCTGCAGTTGCAAGGCTTGGGACAAATGTATTGGCAACTATACCATTACCAGAATATACAACGGTTCCTGTATTTCCCGATGGTGGAATCAAAATCAAACTGTTTGGATTAATATCATCTTCACAATAACTCACATCTAATCCTGTAAAGTTAAATATTCCGATTGAGTCTATATTCAAGCTAGTCTCTATCATATAATCCACACTATTAGCCACATAAGTATACTTCAATGTATGATTTCCCGCAATATAACCAGTTGGGTCAAAAACAATACTATCGGTATTAAATTGAGTAACTTCATCACCATCAATATAAAATTTTCCATTTGACCATGAAGTGGCATTCACATTTACTGTGATTGTATCAGGTGTGCTGTTAAAATAGCAGTACTGATTATTAACTCCAAATTTATCAATACCAACAAAAGTTGCATCTGGCTCATTTATATCGAAATATGCAGTATCAGTGCTAACACATCCATTTATATCAGTATATCTGTACCATGCTTTGAAAGATCCAATTCCAGCTTTTTGGGGATCAAGAATAGCCTGTCCTGCTGCATAACCACTCACATATGTTGTAGGGCCAAATACTCCGGCAGGAGAAGAAGGTGTAGCATCAATTATTTTCTCCCCACCATTATAATTATATACACTATTCATATTTAATGTTGGAGAAGGTAACGGATTTATATCAAAAGTCTTTGATACAGGATTACTAACACATCCATTCTGAGTGGTATAAATATACGATAACTCATAATTAGCAGCTGGACTAATTGCTCCTGGCAAGAAATAAACATGATTTTTCTTAGGATCATTCGGGTCTACTACCATATTCGAATTTCCACCCGAGAATGTAAACTCACCATAACCACCTATAGGTGATAAATTGAATGCTTCAATAAATATTGTATCATAATCAGCACAATAATCTCCAATAGTAGTAAAGTTTATATTTGTACCTACTGATTCGATGGTAAATCCTTCAAATATTTCGATTATACCTCCATCATTATAGGTATAATTTAAAGTATATGTTCCTGCTGTTAGAACAGATGGATTTACAGTGATATGATTTTTAGTACTGTCTGTTAGTGCACCAGCTACATTGGGACTAATTGTAAATCGTCCAGCTACATCATTCTCATTTATACCTTGGACAATAAAAGGTGAAGCATAATCACAGAATAAGTGATCTTCTTCTAAATCACCATTTAAATCAGGGAATTCAATACTGCCTCTGGCTGCTATAACTCTTAATGTGATTGAATCCGTACTTGCACAGCCATGAGTATTAGTATATTCATAATAAACCTTCCAATCTCCTATTCCCGCCTCGGAAGGAGCGAATTTATTTAATGAAGAAATAACACCCTGCCCAAAAAATGTCCCACCAGCTATATTTGCTTCTAGAGTATCATTGGCGGCTTCGTTGTTATATGTTGCTAAATCTAAAGGATATGTTATGTTTACAGTGGGTAAAGCATAAATATATAATGTTGTATTGCCAACAAATTTGCCTGTATTTAATGACCCATCAATTAGTGAAGTGGCATAATAAGTAATTGTATCCGGTTCGTCAGCAGTTTGTTTATCTGTAGGTACTTTCACTGTATAGACTGAACTCTCAACATTATTGAATGTAAGCACGTCAACTCCATTTGACAATGAGAAATTCCATGGAGCATAGCCGCTTAACTGAACATTAAATTCAATCGAGTCTCCTTCACAAGCATTATATTTTCCTGTTAATTTTATTTCAGGGCGCTTAGAAAAAATGGCATGATTATCATTTGCAACATTTAAATTTTCAAAAACCACACATTTATTCCCTGCACCATCAGCTATTTGAAGATTCCTTACTTCCATAGTTTCTGAAGAATCAATGCTGTATGATCTTTCGGTAATAGCATAAAAAGCTCTAATTGTTGTACTATTAACAGGTTCAATAGACGAAATTGCGTATCCAGCTACTGTTCCTGAAACCAAAGAATAACTTGTATAATTTGCATCCGCATTAATTGTTATATAAAGAGTGTCTTGATCTCCAATATTTTTGGACATATTTTTCAGAGAAACAGAAGATATTACAGGTGTATTTGCATCAATATATTTTTCTACTGTACAATCTAATGTGTCACTGCTATTACCTGAAGGGTCAATGGCATGAACTCCCGTTAAATCCAAATAAGAAACCTTTTGGTCTGTATCTCCCTCCACTATCGTATAAGTCGCAAAATATGTATCCCCACCATTATTGGTCTGCCAGGTTAATGACTTACTATTATATGTGCTTGGTTTAATCGTTAAACTTCCATCTGCTGTTGCTATATCAACTGTAAAAGTTATTGACTCTCCTACTTTTAACGTGCCTCCTCCTGTCGCATTTGAAACTACACTGCTTATTACTGGGGTATGTGAATCTATACTTTTTAATATGGTATTGCTCGATACTGTATTACTTACATTACCTGCCAAATCAGAAAATGTTACTCCTGTTAACTGAACTGATGTTAACTCTGGATTATTTTCTGCAACAGTATATGTTGAAGTAAAAACTGTATTATCTGATGTACTCCAACTGATTGTTTCTCCGTTAAAACTGGTTGGGCTTATTCGTAACTCCCCTCCGGCTTCTGCTGCTTCACTTAAAGTTAATGTAAATGTTACTACATCGTTTACATTTAATTTTGACCCTGCCTCTGTTGTACTGGCTACCAAACTCGATATTACCGGCGAATGGGCATCAATATATTTTTCTACTGTACAATCTAATGTGTCACTGCTATTACCTGAAG
>ERZ795053.6101-NODE-6101-length-12162-cov-3.897002_pt1 | contig 12162 bp, 12 predicted proteins | sample MGYA00375137_ERZ795053 | MGnify/ENA primary metagenome ERZ795053 (study PRJEB30182, sample SAMN05720284) | activated sludge metagenome | isolation source: Anaerobic digester | place: Hong Kong | collected 2014-12-17 ... | reverse complement strand
CTCATGCTTTTCGTGGTTAGGAATGGCTCCCTTCAGCGCCTGTCCACATCCTGTTGTGGAAATACCTTTTTGGTATTGAAAAAATGCCCGAATGGGCACATTTTCCCCTGATCCTTGGACCTAACGGAAAATTAAGTAAACGAGATGGTGCTAAATATGGGTTTCCTGTATTTGCCATGAACTGGACAGACCCCAAAACAGGAGATTTGACAGAGGGTTTTAAAGAAAAAGGATTTTTACCTGAAGCATTTATAAATCTGCTTGCTTTATTAGGCTGGAATGATGGAACAGAACAAGAGATTTTTACTGTCGATGATCTCATAGATAAATTCACCATGGAAAGAGTTCATAGCAGCGGAGCACATTTTGATTATGAAAAGGCAAAATGGTTCAACCACGAATGGATCAAAAAGCTGGAGGTTTCCGGTTTAAGGTTTCCGGTTGGTGAATTATTAACAAAAAATGGCTTTATTGTTTCTGATGAAACTTATTTGGACAAAGTAATTGAGTTGGTAAAAGACCGATGCACATTGCTTACCGATTTTATAGAACAATCATCTTTTTTCTTTGCAACTCCTGAACATCCCGATCTTGATACGATAAAATCGAAGTGGAATGATCAAAAGCAGCTTTTTTTCCGGGAACTGATCCGGGCTTATAAATTATTATCCCTCTGGAATACTGTTGATCTTGAAAAAACCTTTAAAGAAATTGCAGCTGTTCATCAGCTAAAACCTGGCGAATTGATGCTTCCTTTCCGGATTATGCTGGTAGGAGGCAAATTTGGCCCCGGAGTATTTGAAATCGCCGATGTACTGGGGAAAACAGAAACTCTAAAGCGTATTGAAAAAACTCTATCATTATTATCTTAGCTTTAATCATGAACCGTCCGATCCGGGTATTAGTTGCAAAAGTTGGCCTTGATGGCCACGACCGTGGTGCCAAGGTTATTGCTACTGCTTTGCGGGATGCTGGCATGGAAGTAATTTATACAGGCCTGCGGCAAACACCTGAAATGGTAGTGAATGCAGCTTTGCAGGAAGATGTAGATGCCATCGGCATCAGCATTCTTTCTGGTGCACATATGACTGTTTTTCCAAAATTGGTGAACCTGATGAAGGAAAAAGAAATGATGGACGTACTGTTAACGGGTGGAGGTATTATTCCAGAGGATGATATGAAACAATTAAACGAAATGGGAGTTGGAAAACTTTTTGCCCCGGGAACATCCACTAATGAGATCAGTGCCTATATTACTGAACAGGTAAGAACAAATAGAAAGTTTTAATTCGCCAGCGATTGCTCCATACTTTATTTCATTCTTTCGTAAATTCATTCTTGTATGGATGCACACCCCCTTTTATCAGATTATTTTGAGCAACCTGCTGTTTGGGATGAAATGTTTGCAGATGATGCGATAAGATCTCAATACAAGAATTTTGTTGCTGCCATTGAAAATATTCTGCCCGAAGAAATGACCCGAAAAGATGAACAGGCCAAGAAATTATTCATGGCACAGGGTATTACATTCACTGTGTATAGCAGTGGAGAAGGCATTGAAAAAATATTTCCCTTTGATGTAGTTCCCCGCATTATTAAATGGGACGAATGGAAGCATATTGAAAAGGGTATTAAGCAGAGATTAAAAGCTTTAAATATTTTCCTCACAGATATTTATCATCAGCAATTTATTATCCGTGATGGCATCATTCCAGCAAAACTGATCTACTCCTGTCCCAATTTTCTGAGAGAAATGGTGAACGTAACGGTTCCTTTTGATATTTACACACATATTTCTGGCGTGGACCTCATCAGGGATCATGATGGAACTTTTTATGTTTTAGAGGATAATCTCCGCACACCTTCAGGAGTATCCTATATGCTCGAAAACAGAAGCATTACTTACCGGATTTTTCCAGATCTGATACCAAAAAATAATGTGCTGCCTGTAAAGGATTACCCTGACAGACTTTTGAAAAATCTTTTGTCTCTTTCAAACAGGCAGAATAGTAACCCCGTAGTTGTACTGCTTACCCCGGGTATGTATAACTCAGCTTATTTTGAGCATAGTACTTTAGCCAGGCTGATGGGGATAGAGTTAGTAGAAGGACGGGATCTCGTAGTAGAAAACCATTTCGTTTACATGAAGACTACAAGAGGCCTTGAAAAGGTAGATGTCATTTATCGGCGTGTAGATGATGATTTTATAGACCCGCTTGTTTTCAGACCTGATAGTATGCTTGGGGTTCCGGGTATTTACTGGGCATACAGAAAAGGAAATGTTTCTATAGTGAATGCAATGGGCAACGGGGTGGCAGATGATAAGGCTATTTATGCCTATGTGCCCGATATGATCCGGTATTATCTTAACGAAGAACCTATTTTAAAAAACGTTCCAACCTACCAGATGGCTGATCTTGAAAAGAGGAAAATGGTGTTTGAAACAATGGATAAAATGGTCATTAAAAGAACAAATGCCTCTGGTGGATACGGAATGTTGATTGGTAGCGATGCTACAGAAAAGCAAATGGATGAGTTTAAAAAAGCGATTGAAGAAGATCCCAGGAATTATATTGCTCAACCCATTATTAATCTTTCTTCATCTCCCTGTTATATTGGAGGTAAGTTACAACCCCGCCGGGTTGACCTTCGGCCTTATGCTTTATATGGGCCAGAAGGCGTAGATATAGTGCCGGGCGGACTTACCCGTGTGGCATTGAGAGAGGGCTCCCTTGTTGTAAACTCTTCACAAGGAGGCGGAAGTAAGGATACCTGGGTTTTAGGAAGTTAAACTAACAACTATAAACTATACTAACTAATGCTGAGTCGTGTTGCTGAATCAATATTCTGGATGGCCAGGTATATGGAAAGAACAAATCGTATGCTTCGGATGCTCCATACAAAATATATATCCTCCCAGGATGAAATAACAGACTTTAGCTGGAACTCTGTACTGAAAACATATAGTGATAAACCGGAAGAAGAATTCGTATTGTTCGAAAAAGATTCTTCCAAAGTACTGGAACACCTGGTAACAGACAGGGATAATAGCTTTTCCGTAATCAATAATATCATCCGGGCACGGGAAAATGCCCGGTCAGTTCAGGATCATATTACCAAAGAAGTTTGGCAATGTCTCAATGAGTATTTCCATGTGATCAGGGATCCGAGCATTGAATTTAATATCCAAAAAGGCGATCCTGTAACATCATTGGAAATATTGATACGGCAGGGAATGCTTTACAATGGGACTGTTGATGTGACCATGGCCAGGGAAGAAGGTTTTAACTTTCTGAATATTGGCCGATTCCTTTCCCGTGCTGTTATTACGACAGACCTCCTGAACATCAAATTAACTGAATATAATTATGACCTGAAAAAACATGCCGAAGACCCCACCTGGCGATTTTTACTCTATTCTCTTTCGGGTTATGAATTGTATTTAAAAACAAACAGGGGTAACCTATATGCAAAGTTGGTGATCGAGCATGTTCTTTATAACACTGATTTTCCTCACTCGTTATTATATTCCTTAACCAGGTTAAAACGGTACTTTGAAAGATTAAAAGATAAAAGCACCCCGGAAAGTTATAGCCAGTTGGAGTTCAGGATAGGACGATGCTTTAATAATATAAAATATAGTAATATCGCAGGCAATAGTGAGTTATTAAAAAAATTTCTCCAGGAGATACGAGGAGAGTTATTTGACATAGCCAACTTATTCAACAAACTTTATTTTGGAAATACTTAATCCGTATGGCAGACTACCACATCAAACATATTACCAGGTATACATACGCCTCTACAGTTATTGATTGTACCAATCAAATTATGCTTTACCCGATCAGTGATAATAAACAAACGGTAAGCAAACATGAGATCAAAATAAGCGGTGAACCCCCCGTTGATGTTTTCCAGGATTACTTTGGAAATAAGATCGGTGTCTTTTCAATAGTAAAACCGCATAATAGCCTCACCATAGAATCATTGATGGATGTAACTATTACAGAATCAGAAATACCGCAAGACAATGAGCCTGCAGAAGAACAATGGAAGCAGCTTTACCAAAGTGATGAGGTTATTCCATACATGGATTTTTTGCAGGTTGAATCATTTATTGCAGAGGAAGAAATAGATGAAATTCTTACCTCAATTGTCGATAAGGAAAAAACTCCTTTTCAAAATGCACAAGCCCTTTCGGAATATATTTATAAGAATTTTGAATACAAAAAAGGAGTTACCAGCATTGAAACAAAGGTTGATGAAATTCTAAAATTAAAAGCAGGAGTATGCCAGGATTTTGCACACCTGATGCTACTCATGCTACGCATCATCAGGATACCCGCCCGTTATGTAAGCGGCTATATCTGTCCTAAAAATCATGAATTGCGTGGAGAAGGCGCTACGCATGCCTGGGTAGAGGCTTTTTTACCCTTTTACGGATGGCTGGGATTAGACCCGACCAATAATTGTATTGTCAGCGATCGTCATGTAAGGCTTGCCGTGGGTAGAAATTTTTCTGATTGCACTCCTGTTAAAGGAACCTATAAAGGTTCGTCTGAGCATACATTAGAAGTATCCGTAAGCATTGATAATGGTCATGTGAGGACACAGGAAGAAAAAGAAACTGTTCCTGTATTCAGCTATACTTCAAAAAATCCGGGTATCAGTAATAATTCTTATCGTCGTTATCTTGAAATGCAACAACAGCAGCAATGATTCTGCATTGAGTTCCCGTTAACAAAGCTATAGATAGCTCAACCAGGGCTTTGTTCTCACATTCACAGTTTTGTATTTATCATACCATTTACATACAGGAAATAATATTACAACCACGAAAATCCAAACAGCCCATACACCTGGCAATCCAAATCCTAATCCTCCGGGCTTGAAGAAAAAAGGAACTCCTTCTGTAATTATATCGTCATTACCAAACCCCTGTACATAAAAGGTGATCACTACAAGAGTGTGTATGATAAAGAAATGCAGAATATAATAAAGCATAGGCACCCTCCCATAAATATTCAGTATTCCGGTAAACCTGTTTTGCACTTTTTCAATTAACCCAAGAAATAATATGCCGGGTCCCAGCGTCATTGCAAAAAATATAAGAGAAGGGGGATACTTATTTACATTCAGAAACGAAAGAAAAGTATAAACTGTTCCCCTTGGTTGCTCATGCCAGGGCGCCGGATCCCCGTACATGTTTAAAAGTCGTAATAAAATGAAAAGGAAAATCAGTCCTGTCCCAAGTTGTATTAATATTTTTCTTCTTTTACCCGGATCAAATGAAGAGCCATAAAATCTACCAAAACAATAACCCAGCAACATTATGCCTAACCACGGCACAAATGAATAAATAATAATGATGTAATGACCTTTAAAAATTTGATAAGTAGAAAAATCAGCAAAATATAGCAGATCGGCCCAAAGGCCGCCTTTCAGGCTTTCGTTAACCACTGAATAATTCAGAATATTATGTCCGGCTACTATAATAATACCCAATGCCAGCATCCACTTATATGGCAATAATACAAGCATGCCCATTATGATCATACTAATTCCGATTGCCCAGATCACCTGCATTATTAGCAGGTGATATTGAGGATCAAATGTCCAGCCGAAAGTTATTATCAGCAGTTCTACAACAACAAGCCAAAAACCTCTTTTGATCAAAAAAATACTTATCTCCCTTTTCGTTTTCCGTTGACACATAAGATAAATCGACGTCCCGGCAAGAAATACAAAAATGGGAGCACAAAAATGAGTGATCCACCGGGTAAAAAATAAAGCCGGAAAAGTAGTTTGCATATTCGTTGGATTAAGGGCTGCATCTCCGGCCTTGGTAATATCTGTTTTATAAAAAAAATCCCTGACATGGTCCAATGCCATGATCACCATAACAAGGCCTCTCAATACATCAATAGATTGAATACGCTGCCTGGGAACAATGGTTGAACTCATAAAGAGGGTTTTGATTAAATCATTAATCTAATAATACCCTAATATACTTTTAAATCTTTTACACTTTATCATATTAACGGATTATGAATATTTTCGTAAAAAAATGATATGTATCAAACCCTGCTTAGCAACCTGGAAAATGGCATTTATACAATAACTATAAACAGACCCGATAAACTAAATGCTTTAAATAAAAATGTATTTACTGACTTAAATGCAGCAATAGACGAGATCGAAAGTAATAATGAAATAAGATCTGTAATTATCACCGGATCCGGAACAAAAGCTTTTGTAGCCGGAGCCGATATATCAGAATTCAATGCATTGAATAAAGACGAGGCGAAAGCCTTAGCTAAAAGAGGCCAGGACACATTTGCAAGAATTGAAAATTGCTCCAAACCAATTGTGGCAGCCGTTAATGGTTTTGCTTTAGGTGGCGGTTGTGAATTGGCCATGGCCTGTCATTTCAGGATAGCATCAGAAAATGCAAAATTTGGTCAGCCAGAAGTAAATCTTGGGTTAATACCTGGGTATGGGGGCACACAGAGATTAGTACAATTAATAGGAAAAGGAAAAGCAATGGAGTTACTGATCAGTGCACATATGATCGATGCCAAAGAAGCCAAAGAACTGGGATTGGTAAATTACGTTACAACAACAGAAACTCTAATAGAGCATACAAAACAGATACTCTCCGTCATTAACAGTAAGGCACCTCTGGCAATCGCTTCCTGTATTAAAGCCGCCAATGCCGTTTTTGATGAATCAAAAAATGGATTTACTCTTGAGATCGAAGAATTTGGAAATTGCTTTGATACTGCCGATATGAAAGAAGGAACTACTGCTTTTATAGAAAAAAGAAAAGCTGTTTTTACAGGCAAATAATCTCATAACTTTAAAGAAAAAAGCTCATGATCATCACTACAACTGAAACAGTTCCCGGAAAAGAAATTGTAGAAATACTTGGCGTAGCAAGAGGAAGCACTGTAAGGGCCCGCAATATTGGCCGTGACATTTTTGCCGGCTTAAAAAACATTGTAGGAGGCGAGATACAGGAATACACAAAACTACAGGCACAGGCAAGGGAACAGGCGCTTCAACGACTGGCGGAGGATGCTCAAAAGTTAGGAGCCGATGCAGTAGTTTGTATTCGCATCACTACTTCCATGATCATGCAGGGCGCTTCTGAGATCATGGCCTACGGCTCTGCTGTTAAATTGCGCTAACATGAACTCATTTCCAGAACTGATATTAATGATATACGGAGTCATCGGTATAATAGTATTGGGAATTCTTGTTTATCTTATTTACAGGAGAATCCAGGACAAGAAGAATGAAGATTTTGAAAAAAGGGATAATTAGTTCTCCTTTTCTATCAGGTTTTCATCAATAAGGTAGGCTTCTATTTCGCTTATTGAAGTTGTTTTCTGATTGGTCATTAAGTTTATTTTGACTGCCTCAACCATTGGAAAAGTGAGAATTTTTTTTCGTCCAATTGTGGTTCCTGTTATTTTTTCTAGTACTTCATTCTTCTCATTCATTAAGTATAGCCTAAAAGATTCACAATGCTGTCCTTCCGTCAAATTTTCATACAGAACTACACAATTTATTCTCTGAGGCTTATCAAATCTGATAGTCAAAGAGTTTGGAGTTTCGTATAAAAGCCTTTGAAATGTTCGGATGTCTCCATCATTTATAACTGTAGAGTTCTTTACTTTCTGGGGCAAAACCCAATATCCTTTTCCTTTTAATGCCAGGTTCTCCCCAAAGCTTTCCTCCTTTATTCTCTTAAACCCAATTAATGCTGCCGAATCATTCTCATGAAAAAGTCCTCTTCTGTCTGGTGGAACATTTAGAAGTAAATTGGCTCCCCTGCCCACACTTTTCAGGTATAATTCAAACAGTTTTTCTGGTGTTTTTACCTTGTCATCTTCTTCTTTGTGATAAAACCAGCCTGGCCTGATACTTACATCACATTCCGCAGGGATCCAGGCTTTGCCAAATTTATTGCCGGTATTCAAAGTATCAGTTGAGGGAGCCCCTATGCCCGCCGTAAAACCGGCTGTATCCAGGTAATTCCAGTTGGTTGTGCCTGCAATTCCTCTCTCATTACCAACCCAGCGAATATTTGGTCCCACATCACTGAACACAACCGTTTCAGGTGAAAGCTTCTTCACAGTTTCCCTGAAAAGAGCCCAGTCATATACTTGCTTCTTACCATTCGGACCTTCGCCATTTGCTCCATCCCACCATAGCTCCCAAATAGGTCCATAGTTTTGAAAAATCTCTTTCATCATGTTTACAAACACCTGATTATAGGCCGGTGTGCCATAAGCCGGATGATTTCTGTCCCAGGGAGAAATATATACGCCAAACTTTAACCCATATTCTTTACAGGCTTGAGATAATTCTTTTAGCACATCCCCTTTGCCATTTTTCCATTTGCTTTCTCTGACTGTATGCGTAGAATATTTACTGGGCCATAAACAAAACCCGTCATGGTGTTTTGCCGTAATGATGATGCCGGTAGCACCTGCCTGCTTAGCAATCCAGGCCCATTGTCGACAATCCAGGTCTGTAGGGTTAAATATATCTTCCGGTTCATCTCCATGTCCCCATTCTTTATCAGTAAATGTGTTGGGGCCAAAATGAGTAAAGAGATAAAACTCCTGGTCATGCCATTTCAGTTGTTGCTTTGTTGGTTTAGGCAACTGAATCTTTTGCTGGGCATGAGTAATGATACACCCATTTATCAATAGCAATAAAAAAAACCAATTCTTCACTACTTATTTTTTCATTTTCAAAACATGTAATACAGGATCTGCAACGGGGTGATCAGCTTTAAACGTAAAACCTATTAAATTAGCTATGGTTTGGGCAAACTGTTTTTGCCATAGCTGAACTTCTGTTTTTTCTTCCCCTCTTGCCGGAGAATCGGGGCCTAGTACGGCCAACCATATTTGATCTGCTCCTTCTATATTACTACCATGGCTTGTCCATTCCTTTTTTATTTTATCACCTCTTCCATGATCTGTTGTGATAAAAAGTGTGGTTTTGTTCCGGTATCTGGGGTTTGATTGAACAAAATCCCATATCTCCCGGATCCAGGCATCTACCTGGTGAGCAGCATCAAGGTATGATCCATATTTTCCGGCATGTGCCCATTCATCTGTTTCTCCGTAAGAGATATACAGTACTCTTGGCTTTCTTTTCTTCAGCCATTCCATGGCTGCATAATGTGTAAATACATCCAGGCATTCACCCTCATGCCAGGGTTTATAAGAATCCTTCAGCATTTGGTTCAGCAATTTTTCATTGGCTGTTGGCTTTGATCCGCCCGTTTCATCAAATGCATTGATGACAGGAATACCGCTTCTCCCTTCATTAAGTATTCGGTCAAAAGCATTCCAGGCAGCAAAAGCAGCAACTTTTCCTTTCAGCTTTTTCTGTTTGTTTAAAAACTCAAGCACATTAGTATGCGGATTGGGAGGATAACCATTGCTGTTGATAGCTGTATCTGAGTAACCGGTCATGATCTCGCTGTATCCGGGATAGCTAAACCAATATGGGTTTGCATTATTTACTTTGTTGGCATAATTCCGGTTCCCCATTATTGTCCCTTCTTTTTCAATCGTACTCCAGAAAAAAGGCATCAGTTTCTTTCGTCTTTCCAATACATCCGGATCCCAGAATTTTTGATACAGATAGTCACTATCATCTTCATTAAATTTTCCATTATTGGCTATGGCTGAGTCCATACCACCAAATAATTCCTGCCAGCGGAATCCATCTGTTGTGATTATTATAATATTTTGTGTTTGCGACCTTGAAACAAAGGAAAATCCCAGCAAGAAAACTGAAAAAAGCTTAAAAATCTTCATAAGGCAATTTAATAAGAATTTTTAACCCTAATCTCCCGGATCAAAATCAACTTTTCTTTTTCCTGTTTCAGCTACCTTTGCGGCGTTCATTCAAAAAATTATAACATGGAATACCGTATTGAAAAAGATACTATGGGTGAAGTAAAAGTGCCTGCAGATGCATGGTACGGTGCTCAAACCCAGCGCAGCATTGATAATTTTAAGATCGCACAGGATATTAATAAAATGCCGAAAGAGATCATCCAGGCATTTGCCTACCTGAAAAAAGCAGCAGCTATTACCAACCAGGAAGCAGGAGTGTTACCCAAGAATAAAGCAGCTCTTATCGGCCGGGTTTGTGATGAAATATTGAAAGGGAAACTGAACGATGCTTTCCCGCTGGTAGTATGGCAAACAGGCAGCGGCACCCAAAGCAATATGAATGTGAACGAGGTGATAGCTTACAGAGGCCATGTATTAAAAGGAGGGCAACTTACAGATAAACAAAAATTCCTTCATCCTAATGATGATGTAAATAAGTCACAATCATCAAACGATACATTTCCTACAGCGATGCATATTGCAGCATACAAAATGCTGATGGAAACAACCATTCCCGGTATTCAAAAATTAAGGGATACACTGGCCAAAAAAAGTAAGCAATACATGAAGGTGGTAAAGATCGGTCGTACCCATTTTATGGATGCCACTCCCCTAACCGTCGGACAGGAATTCAGCGGATATGTGTCGCAACTGGATCATGGCCTAAAAGCTATTGAAAATACACTACCGCATTTAAGTGAATTAGCATTAGGTGGTACTGCTGTCGGCACTGGCATAAATACACCTCCTGATTATGCCGCGAAAGTGGCAAAGCACATTGCTAAACTTACCGGCCTGCCTTTCAAAACAGCAGATAACAAGTTTGAAGCATTAGCTGCCCATGATGCGGTAGTGGAAGCACACGGTGCTTTAAAAACTGTAGCTGTAAGCCTGATGAAGATTGCGAATGACATTCGCATGCTTTCCAGCGGGCCCAGAAGTGGTATCGGAGAAATTTATATCCCTGATAATGAGCCCGGCTCATCCATTATGCCCGGGAAAGTGAATCCTACACAGTGTGAGGCTTTAACCATGATTGCTGCACAGGTAATGGGAAATGATGTAGCCATTAATATTGGTGGCGCTACTGGTCACTTTGAACTGAACGTATTCAAGCCTGTGATGATCTATAATTTTCTCCATAGTGCAAGGCTGATAGGCGAAGGTTGTGTTTCATTCAATGATAAATGTGCGGTTGGCATAAAACCAATTGAAGCAAACATTAAAAAGCATGTAGATAACAGCCTGATGTTGGTCACTGCACTGAACACAAAGATCGGTTATTACAAGGCAGCTGAAATTGCACAAAAAGCACATAAGGAAGGAACTACTTTAAAAGAAATGGCTATTAAATTAGGTTACGTTTCAGCTGATGAGTTTGACCAATGGGTAAGACCGGAGAAAATGGTTGGAAAAATTTAAATGACCAAATCGTATAATTACGAATAATAAGAAACCATTAATTATCAATAAAAAGTATTTTAACTGATAATTTTTACCCCGGAAAACTTGTAACTAAACAAATTTTGTTTTTACCTTAACAGTGGAATTCGGTTATACCCATATAAAAACTCAAATCCACCCGTATGAAAAATGAAACTCAACATTCTCTTTTTAATCTTGTGAGCACACTCCGTATCGTAAAAGAAGAAATTCCGGTAAATGTAAAACAGGAAAGATCTCCTTACCTAAAGGCTGTTCTTTCAGGCACTTCCCGAAACGATTATTCACACTCGGTAAAAGAATCACAAAATCCCGATAGGGATGCTGCACTCCGGTATATTCGTGACAGTAAAATGATCCAAAAAAAATAGTTGTAATAACACTAACAAAAAAGGCCCCTTTGCGGGGCTTTTTTTATGCAAAATAATTTTACCCTTATTCTCTCAGATTTGCTGGACAATAGTCCATTAATTACCAGGAACATGTATAAATAAAATGAGTCCTATTTAAGACAAATTCTCTTATAATATCCTGCAAACAAATCATTACTCTTTCACAAATTTATAAGCCGTTGTAAGTTATGCTATTAGAAATAGCATCTTTTTTAATTGAAATTCATGGCAAGTATTTCCCCTATGAAACTTTACTGAAAATTGATTGTAAGTCACTATTGTTTTCGATCATCCATTAATCTAATTTTAAAACATAAAGTCTGAACCTGTGAAGAACGAAAACCTTATTCTATGAGATTAACTGTACCAGTTTTTAATTTACTGATACTATTTTTTTCATT
>ERZ795053.6099-NODE-6099-length-12163-cov-4.844979_pt1 | contig 12163 bp, 10 predicted proteins | sample MGYA00375137_ERZ795053 | MGnify/ENA primary metagenome ERZ795053 (study PRJEB30182, sample SAMN05720284) | activated sludge metagenome | isolation source: Anaerobic digester | place: Hong Kong | collected 2014-12-17 ... | reverse complement strand
ATATGTTAAAGTATTTGATTTATGATACAGAAACAACTGGATTAAATATTGTAATAGATAAACCTTTTCTATTTCAATATGGTTTAGTTGATGAGAATTTAAATTTACTTGCTGTGGAATTATTTGATGCAACAAATACAGCAAGTATAAAATTGTTTATTAGTTATTTAAAACAAGTCGATACAATTATAGGACATAATATTAAATTTGATATTCATATGGCTATTAATATTGGTATCGATCCTGCTTTGTTTAAAGATAAAAACTATATCGATACAGCTGTATTAGCTAGATTAGTTATTAGTCATGATGTACAAAGAGAAGCTTCTTTTAGTGCCGCTTTAAAAAAATTAGCGTTACGTTATTTAGGTAAAGATACAGCTGATGAAGAGCGCCAATTAAAAGCAGAACTTAGTCAGCTTATAATGGAACATAAAGCAAATATGAAACAGTATTTTATAGATAAAGGGTTATGGGATTTAAGTTTAAATAGTGTAGAAGAAACTAAAGTTATAAATGAGATTTATAATAATTGGAATAAAGTGTTCCATGAATATAAACATCTTAAACAAGCTCGTCTAGATTTTTTGAAATTAAATCCCGCTCCTAACTATTCTAATTGTTCTAATATTTATACTTATGGAGAGACTGATATTCGTTTAACGCACGGTTTATTTAAACTGTGGTATAAAGAAGTAGTTAAATTAAAGCAAGTTCCTACATTAAAAAGAATAAGTGCTGCAACATTTCCTTATGTAATGATGGAACGTAAAGGTATGGTGGTTAACCTTAAGAGACTTATGCAAGATCGTAATGCAATTATTAAAGAATTAAATAAGACGCATATTATAGATCCTCGCAATGGTTTTGAATATACCATAGGACAACATGCTAAGTTAAAAGAGTTGTATGAATATGAAACAGGTATGTTGTTAAAGAATGCTGATAAGAATACTAGAAAAGAAATAGAAAGTAAATCTCCTTCAGCAGCTAAAGCAAATTATATTGCTAAGATGGATAAGTATTTATCTAGTTATATAACTAGGATACTTAACAAGCTTTGTTATATAGATGGAGAGTATAAAGTATTTACTCAATATAATTTTGCTGGAACTGTAACAGGTAGATTGTCTTCAGACTTCCAACAGTTTCCTAAAGAACCGTTGGAATTAGATAATGGTTATGTAGTTAACATTCGTGATTGGTTTATTGTTCCTGCTAAAAATAAGTATATGTTTTACTTTGACTATAGCCAAATGGAATTAAGATTACAATGTGAATGGACAAATATAATTAATGGAAGCCCTGACTTAAATATGGCGCGTGCTTTCTCACCATATAAATGTCATTGTTATGATACGAATGGTAACCCTGTAGAATACGCAGGAGAACCTAGTAGATATTTTAAAACAAGAGATTGGTATCTTGATGAAGACCCTGCTATTCGTTGGGAGCCTACAGATTTACATGCATTAACAACTAAGCATGCGTTTCCAGGTGTGAATGAATTAGATCCTGATTGGAATCATTATCGTCAACTAGGTAAGCGTACAAATTTTGCTGTGAACTACGGTGCAGCCGCTCCTAAAATTGCTGAAGCACTGAATGTAGATTTTCAAACAGCACAAGCATTGGTTGATGGTTATAAGAAAGCTTTTAAAGGTGTTGTTGATTTTGGTAAATGGTTATATAAACATGCATACACTGCACCAAGTACACCTAACTTATTGTTACGTAGATATTATTCACGTAATAAACATTTACTTCAGAACTGGTTAGTACAAGGTAGTGGTGCTGATATTTTATTAGAGAAAACTACTGAAGTATTTAAGTATATCGAAGATAAACCTTGGTGGAATTTAATGTTATCTGTACATGATGAACTTGGTTTAACTTGTGATGATATACCAAAAGCACAATTAGATAAAGAGGTAGAAGAAATACAAAGAATCATGACCTATCAGTTAACTGCTGTTGATGTTACTGTAGATGTAGAAGTAACAGAAACTTCATGGGCTGATAAGGTAGAATACTAGGAGGTTATTATGAAATTTGTTAAAACACATATAGGTAAATATGAAACAAAACAAGGTTGGAAATACCAAGTAAGATTACGTGGTTATAATAAGACATTTGATACTTTGAAAGAAGCTGAAGAAAATTTACATATATATCTTATGAATTTAAAAGTATCTAATTTTGAATACCCTTATACAATCTTACCATTATTATTTGGTGATGATGTTCCATCTATTGAATGGGTTGATCAATATTTTGATAAAAATTTAAAGTATGTTCTTCAAACATTAACAGAAAGAGAACAATATATATTTGATTTGCGTGATATTCAAGGGTATACTTTAGAAGCGGTTGCTGAAAGACTTTATATAACAAAAGAACGTGTTCGTCAAATAGAAAGTAAAGCAATCAGAAAATTAAGACATCCTTATCGTATGCGTATGTTACAACGAGGGAAAGAATTAACTGAATGGCAACAAGAAATTAATGAATTAGAAGCAAAACTTAAAGCAAAGAAAGATGAATTAATTTATTTATTAAATCATCCAGAAGATATTGTCATAGATATTAAAGATGATTATGATTCAAAAGATTTAATGGAATTAAATTTATCAGTACGTTCTTATAATTGTTTGCGAAGAGCTGGGTATAAAACACTTGGCGATTTGCGTGGGGTTTCTTATGATGATTTACGTAGAGTTAGAAATCTTGGTGGAAAAACAATAAAAGAAATTGATAATGTATTAAGAGATTTTGGAATTAGAATAAAAGGAGTTTATTAATTATGTTTATACTTGTTTATAAAGACCTTGATGATTTTGAATTTGAGATTGATATCTATGATTTAAAGAGAGCTATCTTATCTTTTCCTGAGGGGCAGCAACAATTGATTCATATAGAAGAAGATGCTTCAGAATATGATCATGAATATGAATCTTTAAAAGAACTCGTAAACTTTTTTAAAGATGAGTTACTTGATTATTTTAGAGAAGATGCTAAAGAACAATATCGAGATTATCTTTTATTAAAGAATGATCCTTATTCTTTTTATGGGGTTAGTAAAAAAGATTTTTATTAAAGAGGAAGGTTATTAATATGAAATTAACAGAACAAGAATATAAAGTACTTAATAAAATTGCTAAAAAATCTGGAATGGATTGTTGGTTTTTTATAGAACGAGACAGTGAAGGTAGTGATTATATTAATGATTTAGAACAAGACATACATTTAACATTACGAGAAGGTATTAAAATGTTATTTCAAGGTATGACTAGTTTTATTGATTATGATTTATCAATTATAGAACAAGAAACTTTTTTAAATTTAATTGATAATCTTAATATAAATATTAATGTTGCACCTATAGAAGGAGTTCCAGAAGAACTTGCTTGGTTATTAACAGGAGTTGCTAAAGGTGATTTAAATGCTAATGATTATGGCAAGACTGTTTCAATAAATTGTCCTAATCTGGGCGAGCATATTTTTATAGTGGATGATGATAAGTTACAAAAAGATTATAAGAAAAAGGGGGTTAAATAAATATGTATATATCTGAATTAACAAAGGATACAAAAATTTTACGTGTTATTAATGGAGAATATCTTGTAGATGTTTCTGTTAAGGACGGAGTTAAAACAATTCGTACTACTAAAAATCCATACTTAGCGCAGCCTATTACTGTAGAAGAAATGTATAAAGAATTATACAATTCTTTAAGTTCAGAAGACATCAAAGAAGTTATTGAAGCACATAAAGTTGGTAAAGATTCTTATAATACTATCATAGGTAAAGTAAGATACAATGGTTTAAAAGATTTTAAAGCATTACGAACCGCTTCTATTGACTATGGTTATACTGATGATATTGATTCTGAAGCCAAGCTTTTAAAAGAGCTTGGTCTTAGTTGGATGATTCAAGAAGAAAAAATTGCAGTAGAATCTATTGATGAATCTACAGAAGTAGAGGAGGACTTACCAAATGAGTAAGATGAATTTTGATGAAGCTAGTCATGAGTATACTAAGAATGGTAAGACATACATTAGTACAACACAGTTGTTACAAAAGTATGGCTTGTCTGCTAACTATGCAAATATTCCTGCTACTGTATTAGCTAAGGCTGCTCAAGCTGGTAAAGCGGTACATAGTGCTCTTGAAGCACATATTAAAGGAGACCCTAATATGGTCTCTATGTTTACAGAAGTGAAATTATTTAATAATTATATGACACTTCGTGGTGTTGATATGGCAACAGTTGAGTCAGAGAAAATTGTATTCGATGACACATATGGAGTTGCAGGTACTATGGATCTTAAGTATGAAGATAATGGTAGTAAAGTTATTGCGGATTTTAAAACTACATCTCAATTACATATTGATGCGGTTGCATGGCAGCTTAGTATCTATAATTATATGGAATGTGGTGGGGATATTATCCAATATTATTTTACAAAGTTAAAAGTATTTCATTTTAAAAACAATAAGTTATCTGTTAAAGATGTTTATACTGTAGAGTTTGATGCGATTGAAGATTTATTTAAAGCGCATATTACAAACGCTCCTTATACATATGTAGCATCTAAGTCATTAGTGCTTCCTTCACAAGAAACTTTAATTGAACAGTTGCTTAATGAGAAACAGCAAGCAGAAGATATACTTAATAAAATTAAAGAAGAGATTGCATTAGTACAACAAAGTCTTATGCCTGTGTTTCAGAAACAAAAGAAGTATAGTTTTCAAAATCAAAATATATCTATAGCATATGTAATGGGTGCGACTAAAAATAGTTTAAACCGTAAAAAAGTTGAAGCATTTTTAAATAAACATGGAGAAGATATATCTGATTATATGAATATAACAAAGGGTAAAGATAGTATGCGTTTTACTTTACGTAAATTGAAAAGTAATAGTAGTTCAAGTAATAATGATGATGATGATGATGATGAGAACGAGTAAATCGTTCTCTCATCGTTTTGAATAGGAGATGACTGTTTATGACACAAGAAGATAAAAAACCTGCAGGATATGTATTTTCAGTACATGGGTTTGGTAAAAGTTATATAACACGTAGTGCAAATAATTCTTACTTACTAGTATGGCAACATCGTAAACATCGTAAGTTATTATACTGTACAGTTTCAATAACACGTGAACAATATAATGGTATTAAAAAATTATTGTTGAGCGTGCGCAGTCAAGCTGAACGAGATGTAGGTGAAAAGGGTAAAGCGATTGCTTACATTCATCATACAGATTCTAAAACTTATATGCGTATTAGAAGATATCTTATGAAGGAGGAAATATTAAAATGAGTAAATGTATTTATTGTGGTCAGTTCCATAATGGTAAATATTTATGTCCTGCTAAATTGAATGCAGGAATAACTACACAAAAATTAAATACACAATTACATAATGGAGTCATTATGACATTGGATAATTTAAAAGAATTATTTAATTATGCTGAAGATAATTTAAACCGACCTTTAGAATGTTTAACTGAAAAACAATTCAATAAAATTATTGTAGAAATTTTTAAGGAGGTGTAATTATAATGAAATATGTAGTTGTATTTCGAATTGAAGTAGAAGCGGATTCACATGATGAAGCATATGAAGAAGCGTTAGATAGAGGTATGGATGATCTTGCTTTTAATTCTAGAGCAGCTGTTACTGATACTAATGGTGTTACAAAAAATTTTTAAGGAGGAAAGATAAATGAGTGATTATGAATTAAAACCTGCTGTATCTTATATTAAACCTTTAAAGCTTTTAATGTATGGACCTACTTATGCAGGTAAAACATGGAATGGATTGAAGATTGCTTTAGGTATTGTTATGAAGATACGTGGGTGTACTGAAGCTGAAGCGTATAAGCATATTATAATGCTTGATTCAGAAAACAAACGAGGTGCGTTGTACGCATACATGGGTCCTTATAATTATAAGGAGATTGAACCACCTTTCTTAGCAGAAAAGATTACAAATGAAATTGATTTGTTAAATGATGTAAATCAAATTGATGTTATTCTTATTGATTCACTTACACATTATTGGTCAAAGACTGGTGGTATCTTAGATCGTAAAGCTAAGAAAGATGCTAAAGGTGGTAATGGTTATACAAACTGGCAAGAGTTTACTGCAATCTTTAGTGAAATGATTGATACTATTTTACAATCACCAAAGGTTGTCATTGCTACAACTCGTTCAAAGAATGATACAGTAATGGAAGCTAATGATAAAAATAAAATGGTACCAAGAACTTATGGTTTAAAACCAGATTTACGTGATGACATTGATTATGATTTTGATATCGTATTCAATGTTGATAAACAATCTCATAATCTTATTATGGAAAAGGGTGTGCCTGGTATTAAAAATGTTTATGAAGTTGATGGTCCTGAAATAGGAATGGAACTTTATGATTTATTTAATGCAGGGGCCGTACCTGCACCGCGAACAGCACAAGATGTTGTTGATACAATTAAACGTTTGGTTAGAACTAATAATAAAGTACAATTTGTACAGCTTAAATTGTCTGGTAAAAAGTTAGATGACTTAGAATTAAAACCTTTACTTGCATTAGAGAAGGAGTTGCTTGCTGAAATTAAAAAGGATCAGCTTAAGAAACATAATTAGGTGCTCATGATGATCGTACGTGATTTATTATTTATTAAAGGTATTGATACCTTTAATATCAATGGACAAGATTGTACAAAATATCATGCATCCCAAGAATTTGGAACACATGAAGTAGTGTCTGCTGAAGTGGTTACTAGTTATTCTTCTTTATTTAAAGAAGATATTCGTATAACAATTAATGAAGAAGATTTAGCAGACCCGGATAAATTAGTTACACCGGAAGTAAGTCTTCCTGAAACTGCACAATTTGTGCAAGTTAATCTTAATATTATATGCACACAAAATAAAAAATAATTAGCCATGCTTTAAATATATAGTGCGTATAATAATAAAATGGGCGGCGCTTATGCGCTGCCCGTTTATTTTTTTATCTATAGTATAACATGTTACGTGATTGTTTATACCTTACATATTGTTTCCATTGAGTATCTTTAACTAAACTTAATGGATCTATTGTTGGACTGCGCATACGTCCATACTTGTTGAACCATTCCTTATAAATGTTTTCATATCTTGTGTATCTTCCATTATGATATTTACTTTGGTTTCTATATTTATAAGGTGTATATGGATTGGAATCTTCGTAATAATTATACATAAAATTAAATGTATTACCTAGTTTACGTGGTTGGTTAGATATGATCTTTTGTACAGTAGGAGATGCTTGCATTATATTACGAGGTCCTAATGTATTTGCGGTACGTGTAAGAACCCCAACTGTTGCTAATTGTTTTAAAGAAGCAACAACATCTTTTTCTTGTATTAAAGTTTGTATCGCGCGTAGTAAAGGATTACGTCTTTGCTCTATTGTTGCGGCTGTATTATTTAAAATATTTTGTACATCATATAAACCAAAACCTAAACGTAAACCAAGTCCACCACCTACAGGTAACCAACCATTAGCTATTTGGAATCTTTCATATGCATCGTACATACCATCTTCATCTTCGTATTGTGCATATACACCATCTACAATGTCACTGATTAAACGGTTATAAGATGGGTCTAACATTCTATCTAACCAGTTATCAATACTTCTAACAGGGAAAGATAAGTACGGTATATCTGTAATGAGTTGCATTTCCATAGGTGTACGCTGTCCGTAGTTGAACCAACGTTTAAGTGAACGGTTAACTGTTTCATTAAATGAATATTTGTAAAGGTATCTATCAAATAAATAACCACCAATACGTGCTGTGTTTTCAATCCATTCATTAGTATGTGTATAAAATTTGTAAGGTTCAAACATTAATTCAGTTATTTGATTGTTAAACATACGCGATGCATTGTCTACTTCTTTAGCAACTTCTTCATAAGGTCTATCAGTACCTTCATAGAATTCTTTAGACCTACGTGTTTCAACAACACGATTTAAGTATGCATAATGTTCTTGTTTATATGCATCTATCTGTGCATTTGTTTGCATGAATGCAGAGATTTCAAATAAGATTTGTTCTACATCTTGATATATTGGATTACCAGTTTTATCTTTTGCTTTTATTTTACTTTGACGTTCAATTAATCTATTGATACGTTTGCGATATTTATTATCTTTAACAGGATCAAATTGCAATGTATCATATAGTGTAAAGTATTCAGCAAAATTTATATTAAGGATAAACGTAGTAGCTCCTTTAATATCAGAACGATTATTTAATACTTGTAGACCATTTAGATTTTTGAATTTAAATTTAGGTGATTCTATTTGTTCTATATCTTGTAAGGATTTTATACCAATTACATTTTTATAAACATAGTCTAATAGTTTATCTAGGCTAGTAAGAATTTCTTTTGCTTTTATATTACGGCGTTCCATTTTAGCTTTAACAGTACCTAATTTATCTACACCTTCAATGTAATTAAAGATACGATTACGTATATCAACTAGGTTTTTAATAACTGTAACACCTTGTACTCTAGTAAATACTCCATGGTTTTTATTAACAATATTAAAGATTGCTTGGATTTCTGTATATTTACTCTTAATATCAATTTGTGTAAACAAACGTTCTTCATAGATATCTTGGTATAGTTTGTATAATTCTCCTGTAAGTCCCATGATTCTAACTATTTCAGGCGCATGTTTAATTGCACCATACATACCTTCTTCAGTATACATTTGACTCATTAATTGTGTCCATGTATCTACGTAGTTACGGAATAAGAAACCTAATGATAAACGCATAAATAATTTTTGTGAATACTGTAATGAAGATACTATATCAGAAAGCATTCCATTACCTTGTAGTTGAAAAGGTTTATATGCAATGTCATATGCATTCATAAAATCATTTAGCGTTACAAAACCAATTGATAATTCTTTATCTGTATTAGCTAAGTGTTGTTGTATTAATTTATGTACAGTTTCTAAATCTTTAGCACTACGAACATTAATTTCTTTTAGTGTAGGAGATAAGTCACTAGCTAAATCTAATCCTTCAAGATCTACTGATGTATATTTTTTACCATTAATTATAACACCGTCTTGTTTAGCAGTACCTTCATTTAATTGTTTCATGTATTTCATAGCATCTTCAAAAGAATTAAAGCGTGAAGCTTTACGGTGTTTATAGATATTCCATGGTAACATTTTAGCCCAGTTAGATTTTTCTTGGTATTCTTTATCTTCAATACGTATTGCATCACCTAATTTACGAACTAATGTTTCATGATCCATACCATCCATGACTATAGTAAGACGTATGAAACGTCTGTTCTCTTTATAATATTTGAATAACGCATTCCAATCATATGTTGATCCTTTTTTATATAACTCTATTAGAGTAAGGAAAGGTGTTTGATATTTTTGTAATTGAGTTAGGTTGTGCTGTTTAATATTTTCAGCGTCATGTTTATTAAACTCAGGATTATCTCCTATATATTTAGGAGGTGTTTCATATAAATCATAAATGGTTTTACCTTTAGCATCGTTGAGTAGTAATAAAGCTTTACCCATGTTTTGGCTTAATGCATTTTGCGCTGCATATTTCATGTTGGTTCTGATAATATCATTATAAGATTCTTGTTCTTTTTCTAAATCAAGAATTTGTTTTTGATAATCTATATCATTTAAATATTCAATAGCTTTATCTTTACGGGTAAGTCCTTCATTTAATTTTACTATTTGAGATTGTTTGTGATGGAGTTCTTCTTGAGCATCTAATAGTTCTTGTTGTGCTTGTTTATAATTATCATTAGCTTCTGTAATTAAATTCACAGAATTACTAATGTTGTGATAACTATATAAATTATTATTAGTAATACTATTAGCTACATCATCTTGATTTATTTTATTAACAGCTTCTTTGTATTCAGCATCTTTATCTTTATAAATCATTTTGATTGTATTCATATCATCTTTAATATTTTGAATTAATAATTCTAAAGAAGTATTATCTTTAATGCTGTTAATGTTTTTATCTTCTAAATATTCTATAACAACACGTTGTTCTAAAACATTTAGTTGTTCATAAACTTTCATATTGTTTTGATAATCATTACCTGAAGATATTTTACTAATCATTTCTTGTGCGTATATTTTAGGAACAGCTAATCCTGTTGTGCTATATTCATGTGCATTTCTACGTATTACATTACCATTTATATCTAGAGTAACGTAATCATAATCTACATCTTTATTATTTAGTAAGAAATCTAATGAACTTTGGTAGGATTCTCCTAAAGTTTCTCTTAATTTATCTTGTTCATGTTTACTTCTTAGTATATTTAGTTGGTTAAATAAACCATAACCGTTATAAACAAAAGGTATTTTTGTTTTAGGTAATGCTTGCTGTGAAACTAGATGATATCGATTATTAACTTCTTGATACAAACTAAAAGCATTAGTAAGAACACGCAGCACACGGTACGCAGGTATGTTATATACAACAAGAGTTTGTAATGCACGATTAACTGTTTGTTCTTGACCGTTTACTGTAATAGTTGTATCTAGTATTTGTTTTAAATCTTTCCCAGGTGTATTAAAAGCATGCAGCACTTGATCTAACACAACATATATTTCATTATAAATACTTTTAACAAAGTTAGAAGCGTTAAAGAATTCTGCTTTAGCGTACTCTGTAATAAGATTAGTTACAGCTGTACGTGCTGTACTTTCATTTCTATATGTTTGTTGTAATTGTGTATTAGATGCTTTTAATTTTAATTGGTTTGTGCGTGCTACAAGTAATGGGTCTTTTTCTATATGAATATCATTCTTTTCAAAAGGATTAATATCCATAGCGATAGCCATTGTACGTTTGTGTGCTTTATCATGTCCCACGGTTACACGTCTTAAACTAGTTGCTTCTGTTTCCTGTTTAATACGATTACTGTAGTTGTTAAAGAAAGTTGTTTTATCTATATCACGTCCACCATGCTTAGCAAGTCCAATGATATCTGATGCATCATTAGACTGTACGTTTTGTTTAGCGCGATCAATTATAATTTGTTTGTAATAATTTTTAGAAGCTTCTTTAATTAAATCATATACAGTTGTTTCTTCTGGTGTATGTGGTGCTGACATTTTTTCAGCTAGTTTAACAAATTTTTCAGCATCATTATAATAACGACCAAAGTAGAACATATTTATAAATGTTCTATCTGCTGGATCCAATTTAGTTGGTGTGGTTTTTTCTAGACGCTCTATTAAATCTTTATATAAAGGATTTAAATTATCGCCATAGAATTTTTTAAAATGTTTAACTATATCTATAGGGTACCCATGATGATATATGTCTGCTAAAGATTTTAGTTCTATTTCTGTACGTTTAGAATTTAAATATGTATCAAAAATATCACCAAGGATATCTTTAATATCTAAAGATAATAATTCTGCGTAATCTTTAGCATCTTTCTTGTAGAATTTTGTATAAGATTTTAGTATATTCTTATTTATAAATTCTTCTTTTAATATTTTCAATTCTTTAAAGTTATAAACATCAACAGAGTTAAAGTAATTAATCATATCTATTTTAGGTAGTAACTTATTAGTAATACTTTCTATAGTTATGTTACCTTCTTTATTGCGGAAAGGATCCCAAACGTTTCCTTTTTTATCTCTATTCATATTTAAATAAGTACTTAGCATAGATGCTGTAGTCCGTGTTTTACGATTACCACCGAATGTATTAATACCTATCTTAGAAGTTTGGATACGTTCTATTGTACCTAATACACTATCTGTGTATACTTTATTGTTAGCTATTTTATTTATAAGATCTTGATGTACATCTTTGTTTAACAATATAGTATCAATACTATTTTCTTTTATAGTTTCTCTATCTTTTAGAGATAGATGTTGCTGATTGTTTTCAAAGTCTTCTCTAGTTACATATTGAGTAATGTCATATTGTTTATCGTTTATTAGTTTATCAAACTTATAATACTTTTTAGCAATATTTAGTAACTCAGGTGTGTAAGCTTGTTTAACTTTATTAGGATCTGCATAGTCTTGTTCCTTTAATTTACCTACAGTGTTTGCACCTTGTGTAAGTTTTCTAACTGCAA
>ERZ795053.6098-NODE-6098-length-12163-cov-4.988768_pt1 | contig 12163 bp, 3 predicted proteins | sample MGYA00375137_ERZ795053 | MGnify/ENA primary metagenome ERZ795053 (study PRJEB30182, sample SAMN05720284) | activated sludge metagenome | isolation source: Anaerobic digester | place: Hong Kong | collected 2014-12-17 ... | reverse complement strand
GTCAGCGCGTCGAAGTTCTGATCGAGCAGCGTGGTCGAGAGGCACTCGACGCACGCGCCGTCAAGCGGACGGCAGAACTGGCTTCCGCAGTCGACAGGTGAGAACGAGCAGGTGCCGGCATCGCACGAATCGACGGTGCACAGATTGGCATCGTCGCAGTCGCCGGCGGTCGTGCACTCAGCCGGCGGGACGACGATCAGCGTGTTGGAAACGCCCAGCGTGCCTTCGGCGTCGGCACCGAAGGGTGTCACGCGGCACTGCCACGCGTCGCCGATCGAAGTCTCCTCGGGCACAACCGTGTCCCGATCACCGGCCCCGGCTGCGTAGAGGGCCGCGATCTGCTCGGGCGAGAGCGCCGCGGCGTACACGCGGACGTCGTCGAGCCGGCCCTTCCACTTGTAGCCGTTGGCTGCCCCGAAGGAGCCGACGGAGATGGTGGCATCGGTGACGGTGAGGTCACCGGCTGGCACGATCGCGGAATCTACGATCGCGCCGTTCTTGTAAAGGACCATGGCGCCGGTGGCGCGGTCGTAGGTGAGTGCGACGTGGTACCACGTGTTCAGGGCCAGTGCGACGCTGTCCTGCACGGTGTTCCAGTGCGCGTTGTGTCCGGCGGAGAGCTTGTTGCCGTACGAATCGGGCGCCCAGAACGCATGACCACCGGCGTTGGCGTCGCCGGAGACGATGTTGTTGCCACCATTGGCGCCGCTGCCGGTGCGGTAGACCCAGGCGGCGTTTGTATACGACGCGTCGGTGGGGAAGTGCTCACCAGCGCCGAAATCGTCATCGCCGTCGAAGTCGAAGGCACCGCGGCCGTCGAAACCTCCCGTTGCCAGCCACTCGGGATCACTGCCCGGCGTGATCGTGGCGCCGGTGCCCGACCGGTCGAGCAGCGCCCCCGCCGCCCCGCCTTCCATGGGCAGGTAAAGGCGCATCCACGGCGCGCCGTCGAGGTACCACGCGGTCGCGGCGGTCACGGCGGTACCCGCGAGCGTGTACGTGCAGGTCAGCAAGTCGTCTTCGAGATTCTGGCCGGATTCCGACACCAGGGCGACGGCTTCGACCGACGCGTCCGGCGTTGGAATAATCGTGACCGAGTTCGAGACGCCGGTCGTGCCCGCTGCGTCCGCGGAGAACGGCGTGACCTGGCATTCCCACGATTCGCCCGCTTGCGTTTCCGCAGCGGCGATGGTGTCGCCATCGCCAACGCCGCCCGCGTAGAGCGCGGCGATCTGGTCGGCGGAAAGGGCGAAGTTGTACACCCGGGCGTCATCGATCTGGCCTTTGTGCCAACAGCAGGTGCCGGAATAACTCCCGATGTAGGCCCGCGTATCGGCGGTGATGGCGGGCACGCCGCTGGCCGAATCAATCTCGGCTCCATTGCGGTAAAGCCGCAGGTTGCCGCCGTCGTACGTCACGGCGACAAAGACCCACGTATTTTCGGGAAAGGCGGCCGGATCGGACACGGTCGCCCAGTTTCCGTTGTGGCCCGATGTCAGTCGGAAGGCCCCGCCGGAGTTCTGGACCCAGAAAGCGTGGTTGGTCTGTCCGGAGATGATATTGTTGTACGCTTCGCCGGGCACGTAGCGCACCCACGCCACCTTGGAATAGGACCCGCCCGTCAGCACGTTGCCAAGATCGATGTGGTCGTTGCCGTCGAAGTCGAAGCAGCCATGCCCATCGTGACCGCCGGTGGGCAACCACACAGGATCGCCGCCAACCACGCCGTCATGCCCGCTGCCCGAACGATCCAGGAGGGCCGCTGCTGCGCCGCCCTCCATCGGCAGGTACGCGACCATCTGGGGCGTGCCGTCGATTGACCAAGCCGTTGCGGCGGTCGTGGCGGTGCCGCCGAGGTCGTAGCTGCAGGTCAGCGTGTCGCTGTTCCAACCGGCGCCGGAGGTGGATTCGAGCAGCACGTTGGCGACGAGTGGATCTCCGCTGACGCAGATACCCTCCGCACAGTACTCAGCGAGGCCGCAGGTCCCGCAGGAGCCGCCGCAGCCGTCATCGCCGCACGCCTTGCCGGTGCAGTCGGGTTCGCAGCCACCGCCGATCACGACGATGTTGGAGGACACCGCCGGTCCGGCCTCCCCGTCCGAGAAGCCCGTCACACGGCACTGCCAGTTGTCGCCGTTGACGGTTTCGGCTGCCACGATCTCGTCGCCGCCAGCGTAGAGCGCCGCGATCTGATCCGCCGAAAGGGCGAAGGGATACACGCGGGCGTCGTCGATGTAGCCCTGCCAGGCCCATTCGACAAAGCTGTGGAATGCTCCGATCGTGATCGTGGCGTCCGTGACCGGGCGGTCCCCGGAGGGCACGACGTCGGCGTCGACGGGCGCCCCGTTCTTGTAGAGCACCATCGCGCCGGTGGCGTGGTCGTAAGTGACGGCGACCTGATACCAGGTGTTGAGCGCGAGCGGCACGCTGTCCTGCACGATGTTCCAGTTCTGGTTGTGCCCGGCGGAGAGGTGGTTCGAGTAGAGATCGGGCGCCCAGAAGGCATGACCACCGCCGTTGACGTCGCCGGAGATGATGTTGTTGCCGCCGTTGGCGCCGCTGCCCGTGCGGAAGACCCAGGCGACCTTGGTGTACGACGATTCGGTTGGGAAATTCTCACCCGCATACAGGCTCTCCGCTCCGTCGAACTGGAAGGCCCCGTGACCATCGTGGCCGGAATTCGCACTCCACGTGGGCGTGCCCACCGCCGAGACGCTCAGGCCGTTGCCGGAGCGATCCAGCAGCGCTGCGGCGGATCCCCCTTCCATCGGCACGAACAGGCGCATCAGTGGCGCGGCGTCGAGGAACCAGGCGGTGGCAGCCGTCGTTGCGGTCCCCGCCAGAACGTAGGTGCAGGTGAGATCATCGGACTCGAGGTCGTTGCCCGAACTCGAGCTGAGCAGCACGTTCGCCACCGCCGGCCCCAGGGGCAGGCCGCACGTGTTGGCGACGCACACTTCGTCGAGGCCGCACGCACCACAGGATCCACCGCACAGATCGTCGCCGCACTCCTTGCCGGCGCACTCGGGAACGCACGGGCCGATATCGAGCGCGTTCGAGAGACTCGTCGTGCCCACGTCGGCGTCGGTGAACGGAGTCACCGCGCACTGCCAGGTGTCGCCGTCGTCCGTCTCCTGCGGCGCCACGACGTCGCGTCCCGACGCGTAGAGTGCGGCGATTTGCTCCGCCGTAAGTGCGCGGGGGTAGATGCGCGCGTCGTCGATGGTGCCCAACCAGGCGAACTGCACCTGCTGATGAAAGGCGCCGATCGTGATGCTCGTGTCGGTGACGTTGCGATCGCCAACCGGCACCGTTGCCGAATCGACGACGGTGCCATTCTTGTAAAGCACCATCGCACCGGTGGCATGGTCGTACGCGACGGCCACGTGGTACCACGTGTTCAGGGCCAGCGGGGCGCTGTCCTGCACGATATCCCAGTTGGAATTGTGCCCCGCGGACAGGCGGTTCGAGTACGTATCGGGTGCCCAGAAGGCATGGCCGCCGGTATTCTCGTCTCCGGAGATGATGTTGTTTCCGCCGTTCGAACCGCTGCCGGTGCGATAGACCCAGGCGGCCTTGGTGTACGAGGCGCTCGGCGGGAAGTGCTCCCCGGCGTAGAGGCTCTCGTCGCCGTCGAAAACGAAAGCACCGCGGCCGTCGTGACCCGCGGTCGCGCTCCAGGTCGGTGCGCCCACCTTCGTCACCACGAGGTTGTTGCCCGAGTGATCCACCAGCGCGTTCCCGTCGCCACCTTCCATCGGCAGGTAGAGCAACATCCACGGCGCGGCGTTGCGGTACCATCCGGTGGCTGTCGTGGTCGCCGGACCGACCAGCGTGTAGGCGCAGACCAGCTCGCCGGAGGCCTGCCGCAGCGGCGCCTCGCTCAGCGAGAGGTTCGTCACCCAACCGCCGGAGAGCAATGCGTCGAGAGCGTCGAACCAGACGGCGGCCATCTTGAGGTACCCACCATCGTTGGGATGCACGGCGTCCGCCATGTCCGCCGGGTAGGTCAGCGCCGGCTCCTGGTCCACCACGATGATGCGATCGCCGGCGGCAATGCGCGCGTCCGCCAGCGCCTGCAGCGCCTCGTTATAAGCGGTTGTTTCCAGGCCGCGGGCATCGAACGGATTGCTGCGATTCACAATCCGGGCGAGGATGACGGTGATGAGCACGTCGTGGCTGGCCTCGTAGGCGTCGATGTTGTCGAGAATCTGCTCGACCTCGGCGGTGATGCCGGCTGCCGACTCGCCGCCGCTGATATCGTTGGTGCCGATGTGCAGCAGCACGATGTCCGCCGGCGTGTTGGTGAGCCAGGTCGTGATGTTGTCGCGAATCTGGTCGGCGCGCCAGCCGGAGTGGCCCTCGTGGTCGCGGTCGAAGTCACCCGGCCCGTCGGCGAGGCTCCCCACGAAATCCACGGAGTACCCGGCTGCGACGAGGTCGAGATACAATTGCCGGCGGTAGCCGTCGGTGTTCGTGCTCGACCATCCGTAGGTGATTGAGTCGCCCAGCGGCATGATCCGCTCGACGGCCTGCACCGCGGGGGGCAGCGCCGCCAGCAGGAGGCCCAACGCCCATGCAGCCCCCACCCGGCGTGGTAGCTCACGCCGGGATCTTGATTTTACCCCATGATGGTCGACATGCAGATCATCGGAGCGGTACCGGAAGCGCGCAGTGCAGTCGTTTGCAGCCAGCATGGCAGGGCCTCACAGCAATGGTGGTTGAATGTGCTTGGGAGTGCAGCCGAATACGCGAAATGGGGTGCCGCGAAACAGGTGATGTTCATCGCGTTTTTTCCCCTTCCGGCGGCGATGCCACCGCCGCGTCAGACAAGGACTCCAATGTACTGATTTGCAGGGGGCGATTCAACGGGCCGAGGCCCTTCCGGCGGCCCCCGGACGAAGAATCATCGGCCTGGATGGTGGCAAAACCCGCAGGGTACCCCGGCGTCACCGGTCCGCAGGCACCCCCGGGGCCGCAGCCGCCGGCCTGACCCCCTCTCCGCAGCCGAGAGAGGCCGGCCGGGAGCGCTGCATCAGGGAATCACGGGCGGCGCAGCGAACACGACGTAGCCGACCTGCTCGGACGTGTGATTGCGTTCGTTGTTGGCCGTCTGGTCCTCGTCGATCGCCAGATTGATGCCCGCGGGCGTCGTCGCCTCATGGTAGGTGTAAGCCCAACCGCCGTCACCACCGTCCATGCCCGCGACCGTCGCGAGGTGCACGGCCGGCGCCGCGACGAACGGCGCGAGGTAGCCGTAGGTGTAGGGCGGCGCGTTGCCGGTCCCCGCGACCGAGTCGGGGCCCAGGCGTGCCTCGAAAGGAATTCCCCCAATGGACCCGTGCCCCTCCTCGAAGACGATGAAGCCGACGGTCTCCGCGGCGCGCGTCGCGTCGGGATCCTCGCACACCGTCTTGCCGGTCGTCAGCACCGTGCGCGACGGCGGATTCTGGCGACGATTGCCGCAACACCAGAACACGGACCAGCGCGGGTCGTTCTCCGACATCACCTGCCCGAGGACGACCGGCTGATCGTACGCCTGCAGGTAAGCCTGGCGTTCGCCGTTCCACGCGTTGTTCTCGTCGGTCACCGTGCTGGTGTAGCGCTGCGCCTCGCAGCGCACGCCGTCGATTTCCCAGGCGCCCTCCTCCATCACCAGGTAGTGCACGGTATCGGCGACCACGGCTCAGCCCGCCGGGTTCTGCAGCCGGACATCGAAGCCGTCGGCGGTCACGTTGCGCACACGCGGGACCACCGGCAGGTCGTTGGCGCTGTAGTTGATCGTGCACACCACGACCGGAGCGACGTAGCGCTGTGCGAAGCTGACGCGCCGGTAGGTGCCGTCCGCCGGCGCAGTGCCCGCTTCGAAGATGCCCGTAGCCGCTGGCGCACATTCATCGGGTATGCTGTCACCGTCCGCATCCGCGCTCTGGCCGACAGCAATATCGCAGGCATCGGGGACGCCGTTGGCATTGCAGTCCGCACCGCCGGCGCACGCATCGCCGGTGCCGTCGCCGTCACAGTCGGCCTGCTCGGCGTTGGCGGTCTGCGGGCAGTTGTCGATGCAGTCTGCGACGCCATCGCCATCCGCGTCGGCGTCACTCTCGCCGCACCCGCAGATCCCTGCGGACGTCTTGGCGCCGTCCGCAGGACAGCCGTCGCACGCGTCGATCGCGCCGTCGCCGTCGCCGTCGGGATCGCACTCGTCCGGCACGCCGTTGGCGTCGCAGTCGTCACCCGCGAGTTCGCACACATCGGGAATGCCGGTGGCGTTGCAGTCGTCAACCGCCCCGGACGCGATCTCATCCGCGTCGTCCACACCGTTCTCGTTGCAGTCCTCGCCCGGCGGCGGCGGAGGAGGCGGTGGCGGCGGCGTGACCGGGGTGGACAGGTCCAGGAAGTAGTCCGCGACGGCGCTGTGCGCGACGCCCGCCGAGGCCCCGATGTGGATCCCCACCGCGTACACGGTCATGGGCTGGTTGAAGGCCGCCGCAGTGGTGAAATTCGTGCCGTCGGTGGAGTAGCTGACCGTGAACTGATCGCCGGCGCGCACCACGCGAAGGTACATCGGCGCCGACAACGGAACGATCTGGTGCCGGTGGGTGCGATAGCCTCCGTCGAAGATGCTCGCCACGTAGATCCGCGTGACGCCGCCGAGATGATGGAATTCCGCGCGGACCACGTCGCGATCCGTCTCCTCGACCGCGACGCCCTGGATCTGCAGATCCTCCGTGAGCGGCGAATCGAACTTCACCTCGAACTCGAAGTCGAAGTCGTCGACAGCCTGCAGGATGCGCGGCGCCGTGTTCGCGTCGTACCAGATTTCATGGTCGGCGTCCGTCACCGGGATGTCCAGGCTCACCTGCGTGCCGGTCATGGTCACGTCCGCGTCCCCCAGGGGATTCACAAACGTCCACAAACCCGTGTCGAGCGCGGATCCTTCAAACGCATCGCTCACCAGCGCGCTCGCCGGAGCAGCCGCCGTCGTGAAGGTGCGGTCCGTGGACGTGGCGGCGTTGCCCGCGTCATCGGTGGAATGCACGCGATAGTGATAAAGCGTATCCGCCGCCAGACCCGTCAGCGTCATCTGATGGTTGGTCGCCAGCGCGGCGTCCGCGACTTCCCCGCCGTAGCCGCCACTCAATCCATATTCGACGCGGCTGGTCGCCGGTTCGTTCGTCGTCCAACTGATGACCGCGGACGCCGCACCCGCGGTGGCCTGTACGCCGGAGATCACCGGAGGGGTCGTATCGGCTGCCGCCAGCGTATTGAAGGTTGCGTCCGTGGTCTGGGCCGTCTCGCCGTCGGCGTCGGTGACGCGGATCTGGAAGTGATAGGTCGTTGCGGCGCTGAGGCTGGTGAGTTGTACCGCGTGATTCTGCCCGTTGGCACCGGAGGTTACGCTGCCGCCGGAATACGCCGCCGACAATCCGTACGCCACCGCGCCCGTGGTCGGCTCGTTCGTCACCCACGAAATGGTCGCGCCCTCGGTCTGCGGTGAAACCTGGACGCTGCTGATCTGCGGCGGGCTGGCCGGCGGCGCGCTCAGCGGCGTGACGCTCAGCGACCGGATGCTGATATCCACATGGTGCGCGACGAGAATGACGGAGCCACTCACCGTCCCCGCGGGCGGTTCGTAGCCGGAGAGCTGCCAGCCGCCCGGCTCGGCGCTGCCGTCGGGCCAGACGTTGAGCGCGTAGAACGTGCGGCTGTCCGGTTGGGTTTCCACGCGGAGACGGAAGCGGTACGGCACGCCGTACGTCAGTGTCTGGTTGCGCAACGCGTACAGCACCTCGTCGCCGAAGATCGCCAGCGGCCCGTCGTAGCCGGCGTCGTACCAGAAGCCGCCGCCTGAAGGCAGCCAGCCGCAGTGTGGCTGGGGACAGCGCACCGGGTTGTCGGTATGCCCGCCCCACCGCGTCGTGACGCCGAACCCGGGGCTCACGCTGGGCCAGTTGTAGCCCGCGGGATCGAGCGCGTTGAGCGTGATCGTCGCGGTGAGTTCATAGTCGACCCAGGTGAGATCGCCGATGCCGATGACGCGATCGTAGCCCATCACGTCGGGGTGCAGCCCCTGCGGCGTGACCGACCAGTCGCCGTCGATGACCTGGGCGACGGATTGGATATTCCCGACAGCGGTCCAGTCGATGGTCCACGGCAGCGGCCAGAGTCCGCCGGCGTTGAAGTTGACCTGCACGTGCGCGACCGACGGGTTGTAGGCGCCGTCGCGGGCCGTGATGCGCACGTCGTTAGCACCCGGCTGCAGGTCCGCGTAATCGATCTCGACGTTGAAGTCGCCGGGCTCGAGCAGCCGGCGCCGATCGGGCCCGATCGCCAGCGGCTGCTCCGCTCCATCGTTCAACGCAAAGGTGATATCGAGAATCCCGTCCGGATCGGAGACGTTGCCGAGCACGTTGACCCAGCGCTGGGCCAGCCCCGGAGCACCGAAAGACTGAACCGGCCCGTACCAGACAGCGATGGTCGGCCCGGTGCCGTCCGCGGCTGCTCGATCGGCACACAGCCCGGCTGTGGCGGCCAGAAGCACCCCCATGATGAAGGGCGAACGCTGACTCAATGGACGCATATTTTTCCCCACCTTCCGACCCAAGCGCGCAGCCGCATCAAAACCCGTCGATCACGGCCTCGACCACGCACGTCACAGGACAAGTCGCACCGGATATGTCCCCCCCGGCTGATTCGGCCCCATCGTACTGGGAAACACGCCTCGGCTTCAAGGCACTGCGGACTTGCGGAAGAATCCGGGCAGATCAGCCATTGTCGTGCGCGGATGGGCGCCCAGCGGATCCGATCAGGGCCGCAGCGTGACGGGCTCCTGCCCGGCGGTGATCCGCTCCTCCTGACCAGGCGTCTCGGCTGACTCCGCCAGCACCCGTACGAGCAGCCGCCGCGGAGTCGCCGACTGCAGCCGCACGTTGCGCCCGTCGGCGTCAGTGCCGGTCGTCGCAGTGATGCCTTCCGCGGTCTGCAGTGTATTGTCAGGTCCCGGCCACACCTCGATCACGCGCCGGTCGTCGATGGCCACGACGTCCGCGGACATCTGCGGCGTGCGGGGGATGAGCGTATCTACATCGTCGGGCAGTCGGCAGAGGATCGCCCCGGCGCGGACGAAGAGCGGCGTGCGTTCGAGCGGTGCGTGCACTTCGATCGTCCGGCCGCCGGGATGCGTCGCGTGCGTCCAGAAGTCGATCCAGACGCCGCCGTCGGATTGGCCCGGCTGTTTCGGCAGATAGACGCAGCGGTGCGTGCCCGGCTGATACATCGGCGCGACCAGCAGGTCCGGCCCGAGGAGATACTGGTAACGGTGCGGCGCGGCCTGCGGGTCGTTGGGAAAGGCCAGGACCATGGGGCGCACGATCGGCAGCCCGCGGTAGTGTGCCGCGTGTGCGGCGTCGAGCAGGTAGGGCGCCAGGCTGGTGTGCAGCTTGGCGAACGTGCGGTAAATCTCCAGCGTCTGGGCGTCGAAGTCCCAGGGCCCGAGATTGCTCTGCATGTGCACGAGCATCAGCGGCGACAGCGCGCCGAACTGCGTCCAGCGGATGAACAGCTCCTTGGTTGGCGTGCCCATGTAGCCGGCGATGTCGCTGCCCCACCAGGGCAGGCCCGAGAGCGCGGCGTTCTGTGCGGCGAGGATCACGGTGGGCAGACCGTTGGCGAAGGAGAAGTCCGCAGCGTTGTCGCCGGCCCAGCCGAACGGCTGCTGCTGGGCCCCGGTGTACCCGCAGCGGCCGACGAGCACACCGTCGCCGTCGAGCCGCTCGTCGATGTAGCTCTGCGCGGCCTGCAGATAGAGCGCTGCGTAGCGGTTCTTCATCTCGGCTGCGGGTGTGCCGTCGAAGAAAACCGCATCCTGCACGAAGTTGCCCTCTCCGTCGTCACATTTGAGGCCGTGCAATCCCCAGCGCCGGGCGAGATCGATCTGGTCGTGCCACCAGGCGGTGGCGGCTGGGTTGGTGAAGTCGACGAGCCCGCCCCGCCCCTTCCACCACGCGGCGATCATCGGCTCGCCGTCGGGCCGCCGGACGAGGAAGCCGCGGTCGCGGGCCTCGGCGAAGTTGCGCGCGGGCCCGGGATCAATGCCGGTCATGTCGGTGACGTTCTCGACGTTGACGAACGGCGTGAGCCAGAAGCATGGATAGAAACCCAGCGCGGCGATGCGCTGGAACACGGTTTCGGGATCGGTGAACTGCTGCTCGTTGAGGGTGAAGTCGTTGTAGCCCGTCTCCCAGGGACTGTCGATCACGATGACCGAGCCGGGCAGATCGTGCCGGCGGGTGAGTTCCGCGTCGGCGAGGAGGTCGGCGCTGTTGCGGTGCACGTCGCGACTCTTCCACGGTGCAAACGACCAGAGCGGCGGCACGCGCGGCCGCCCGGTGAGCAGCGTGAACGTGTCGAGCAGCGCCGTAAAGTCCGGGCCGGCGATGAGCACGAGCCGCAGTTCCTTCGCGCGGCAGTGCAGGCGCACATGCGCGCGGTCCGTCGCGTTGAAGTCGAAGGTGGACGGTGCGAAGGTATCAAGCCAGACGGCGTAGCCGCGCGTGCTCATGTAGAACGGGACGGGCTTGTAGGTGACGGCGCCCTTGTCCTCGGGATGGTCGATGCTGACCATGGGCAGGATGTGGCCCTTGTGGTTCAGCGAAGTGAACCGCTCACCTGCGCCGTAGTACGCGGAGTTGTCCTGAACGGGGATGACAAAATCATGCAGTTCGCCGTCGAGCGCGGTCCAGCGGACGGCGGCGGCCTCGGCGGACAGGGCCTCGAGGCTGACGCGCAGGGCGTCGTTGGAAAAAACCAAGCGGCCGTCGGCGGCGGGCGGCGCCTCGACATAGCCGGCTTGAGCGACGCCGTCGAGCAGCACAGCCGCGAGGGACACGAGCGGCTGCTCGTCGCGTTCGGACGCGCTGCGCGGGAGCGCGATCGTGCCCGCCCGCGGCTCCAAACTCGGCGTCAGCGCCGGCTGCGGCGTCGCTGGTGCGCCCCACAGCGCCGGCGCGGCCAGCAGCATGCTCGCGATGACGAGCACTGCGCGCGCCCCGCATCGGGCGCGACCGCGATACCCCGGCCTATGGCGCGGCGACGCGCAGGAACTCGGCGGCGTCGTCGAGATCGATGTGCGCGTCGCTGTTGAAGTCGAAGATCGCACAGCCGGGGTTCACTCCGCTGTTCGGCCCTGTCACGCAGGGCGGGAAAGCCACAAAGTCGGTCGCGTTGACCTGGGTGTCGCCGTTCCAGTCGCCGGCGACGGCGTTGCATTCTGGCGTGAAGAGCTGAACGTCGTCAATGTTCCAGCCGCAGTAACGCCAACTGGTGTCCGTCGTACCCATCGTCCAGCGCAGGTACACGGTCGGCTGATTGTCCGCGATCGCCGAGATATCGAACTCCTGGTAGACCCAGGCGGCGTCGGTGATGGTCGCACCGTTCTGCCAGATCGGCGTCCAGGTCGAGCCGTTGGTGCTGACGCGGACGTAGGCGTGGTCGTAGGCCGGCTGCTCGACCCCCAGCCAGCGCCAGAACGACAGGCGCACGCCGGTCCGGCCGGTGCAGTCGATCGCGGTGCTGGTCAGGTGCTGCTCGCTGAGGTTGTTGGCATAATCACCAGAGAGGTTGTAGCCGTACACGCGCGTGCCGGTATGGCCGCTGGTGGGATCGGGGTTGCCGTATTCCCCACCGGACCCGCTCGGCTGGCCCCAGGCCCACTGGCCCTGCGTCACCCAACCGGGGTTGGTGTCCATGTTTTGCGAATAGAAGACGCTGGACGCACCGCTGACCGTCGGCTCAAAGACGTTGGCCGGGGCGCCGCAGGGGAAGGCCTTGACCTGCCCGCCGCTGCTCGTGGCGGTGAAGTAGACCTCCGGAGACGAAAGGCAGTTCGTCGCCGGCAGCGTCGCGGTGTAGTCGCCGCCGCCCGTGCTGGTCATGGGCACGTCGGTGTACGCCGCGCCCGGGGCGTAGCGGAAGTGCGCGACGTTGTCCGACATCCCCGCCTTCCACGCCAGCTGCACCGTCCAGCGGCCGTCCTCGTTGCGCCAGGCGTCCCACGTGGTGTCGTCCGGGTTCAACCCGCGCGCGACGAGTGCGGTCGTGACCGTCTCCAACAGGGTCAGCACCGACGGCCCGTCGGCCAGGATCGGGTGCGCGGCCGTGG
>ERZ795053.6097-NODE-6097-length-12163-cov-10.583168_pt1 | contig 12163 bp, 11 predicted proteins | sample MGYA00375137_ERZ795053 | MGnify/ENA primary metagenome ERZ795053 (study PRJEB30182, sample SAMN05720284) | activated sludge metagenome | isolation source: Anaerobic digester | place: Hong Kong | collected 2014-12-17 ... | reverse complement strand
ATCTACTGTAATAATCCTGTATGTGTTGTAATTTACTGTAATTCTAATCTTTCTTTCATTGTTTGTTACATAGATATTCTTTCCTATTTTTTGAAATAGAGATTCATTAGTCTCTTTTATAGTTTTAAGAATCATTTTTTCAATCTCGACTTTCGATAGTTGCGTTTTCAACTTTTTGTTAATCCTTTCATAAACGAGTTCGGTGTAGCAAATATTTTCTAAGATTTCTGCTTTATAATTCATATTCTATCTGTTTTTTCTACGTAATTCGGAAAGAATTACAGCAGTTGCCATGGCAACGTTTAGCGATTCTACGTTGCTATTATTTTCCGTGAACGATGGAATAGTAATGCGCTTGGTAATTTGTTTTTCAACGTTGTGGCTAATGCCATTTCCTTCGTTTCCCATAACTAAAATTCCGCTTGGCGTTTTATCGATATTGTATATATTTTCGCCGTTCATAAAACTTCCTAAAACGGGAATGGTACTTTTTAGCGATTCTAATTTCTCTGCAAGATTACAGTAATGAACCTTAACGCGAGCAATGGCACCCATGCTAGCCTGAATAACTTTAGGGGAGAATGCGTCTGCCGTTTCGTTGCTGCATATAATATTAGCAACGCCAAACCAGCTGGCAAGCCTGAGTATTGTTCCCATGTTTCCCGGATCTTGTATGGTGTCGAGGGCTAAAACTAGGTTATTGTTAAAATCGATATTGCTAAATAAAGGATTGGGAATTTTGCATATTGCCAGCACCGGCGAAGGTGTAGTCAGGCTGCTAATCTTCTTCATTTCGTTCAGCGCAATTTCTTCTTCAATTGCGGGGTGCAGGCCGATTTCGTTTTGCCATTGTGAAGTATAATACAACTCTTCAACTTTTATGTAATCGGATTTGGCAATTTCTTCAATCAAACGGGTGCCTTCGGCAATGAATAAGCCCAGTTCGCTACGAAATTTTTTTTGTTGAAGCGATGTAATGCGTTTGATATTGCTTTTCGAAATCATGCTATACTTTTTGCAAATATAAGTAATGCTGTGGTAATCCGCTTAATTCTTAATTTTTGTTATGGCTATAAATTACCATGTTGTAGAAGGATAATAGTATTACTGTTTCTTTCTGTTAAAATTTCATCAACAGTAAACATTAATTGCTGTAAAAGTATGACATTTGCCGTACCGGTACTAAAACATTTTATATATTCATGCCGACAATTTTTAGATATGCAGCTCATAAACAGGCTATTTCGTAGAAATAATTTAAGGTTGTTTAAAGTGTGCCTGATTTTACTGGCAACACAGTTATTTGCTGCTTGCTCGGTAATAAAGCATGTTCCAGACGATAAATATCTTTTAAATAAAGTTGAAGTAAAATCGGACGAAAAATCAATTCCTTCTGGCGATTTAACACAGTATATAAAGCAACAGCCTAATAAAAGAATTTTGGGATTTAGGTTTCACTTACGGGTGTATAGCCTTTCCAGCGCTAAAAAAACTACCAAGTTTGGAAGAGTATTCAGATCGATTGGAGAACCTCCCGTGATTTACGATTCGGTTTTAGTTAGGTCGAGCAAGCGAAATTTGGAACTTTACTTAGAGAGCAAGGGTTACTATAATGCAGTTGTAAAGGATTCTATTAAATACTTCAAAAAGAAAGCGGATGTGCTATACTTTGTTTACCCTGAAAGGCCATACCACATTTCGAAACTAAATTATTATATCGAAGATACTACTATTACTGCATTAGTTCTTGCCGATACGGCAAATAGGTTAATAAATTCTGGCGATTTATTCGATACCGATGTGCTTCAGCAAGAACGTCAGCGGATAGAAACTTTCCTGAAAAATAGCGGATATTACACTTTTTCGAAGGATTACATATCGTTTACAGCCGATACCAGCTATCAAAAAAACGAAGCAGAATTAACGCTTATAATTAAGCGTCCTGTTAAAATCGATTCGGAAGGAAATAAAGTGGCTTATAGTTTTAAGCGTTATAAAATCAAGCGGATTTTTATTTATCCAAATTACGACCCTATACAATTTATACAGTTAAAGCAGCATGGTTTGCTAGATACCGTTTACTATAAAGATGTACAGTTCATATTTAGTAATGATCCGGGAGTAAAAAACGATGCAATTTACAATAACCTTAAAATTAAACCGGGAATGTTATATTCTCAGGATATTGTTCAAAATACGCAGAATAGTTTAAGTTCGATACCCTTATTTAAGTTTGTAAGTATAAGTTTTAGGGAAAATCCCGATACGGCAAGGTTGTATAATCCGTTTGTTTTCGAAGATGAAGTGGAAGAAAAGGATTCGTTGGATAACATAGCCTATCTCGATTGCTATATCCAGTTAACTCCACATACTCTTCAAAGTTATCAGCTGGAGTTAGTAGGTACCAATACAACCGGGTCGTTAGGTGCCGAAGGTAACCTTACCTATCAGCATAAAAATATATTTAAGGGTGCCGAAGTTTTTAATATAAAGTTAAGGGGATTAATAGAATCGACACAACAGCAAATTAACTTTAACAATACGCTTGAGGTGGGTGGATCTATGAGTTTAAATCTCCCAAAATACATAGGCCCTTTTTCCTCGAAGTTATCGGTGAGCAAGTATGCTCCAAAAACGCAGATAGCGGCTTCGTATAGTTTTCAGCGCCGACCCGATTATACAAGAACCATAACCAGTTTGCAGTTTGGCTATATATGGAAAAGTGGTCGCTTTCTGACTCACAATGTTAACCCAATGGAGATCAATGCTATTAATATTGCACGTATTAGCAGCGATTTTCAGGAGCAAATAAACAATTCGTTTTTAAAGTACAGTTATATAAATCAAATTGTTACAGTAAGTAGTTATGGCTTAACTTTCAATAACCAGAATATTCAACGCTTGTCGAATTATACCTATTTTAAGTACAACTTGGAGCTTTCAGGAAATATTTTAGATCTTACCTTTAATATGCTTAATCGGCCAAAGGACGATAACGGTACATACAAAATTTTGAATACGGCTTTTTCCCAATTCGTTCGAACGGATATAAATTACACTTATCATCAGGTAATAGACGAGAATAATACTTTTGCTTACCGTTTTTTTGCTGGCATTGGTTATCCTTATGGAAATTCAAAGGCATTGCCATTCGAAAAAAGTTATTTTTCTGGTGGAGCAAACAGCATAAGGGCATGGCAGGCTCGATCCTTGGGACCCGGATCTTTTTATCAGGAAAATGAAGCTTTCCCAAGTAGAACTTCCGATATTCGTTTGGAGGCCAATATTGAGTACCGATTTAAGATGTTTTGGAAATTAGAGGGCGCGTTGTTTTTCGATGCTGGAAATATTTGGTCGTTACCAAGCATCGATGATAGGCTTGGAGCTGCCTTTCGATTCAATACTTTTTATAAACAAGTTGCCTTGGGAAGTGGCTTTGGATTTCGTATTAATCTGGGATTCTTTATTTTACGAACCGATTTTGGCTATAAAGTGTTCGATCCTCAAAAAATTCCAGGAACCACTTATCGGCCGTGGGTACCTTTCCAGCAGAAATTTATGCTTAAGGACTTTACCTTTAATTTCGGTATAGGCTATCCATTCTAATAATCTTGATTTTTCACACAATTTGTTGTAGGTTTGTATAAAACCTCAATATTTTACACTATGGATTACAATAAAATTGTTGAATTACTGGGCGAACGGGCCAATTATTTAATTGACCATAAGTGTCAGGCCATTACAAAGGATCAGTTACATTTACCTGGTCCGGATTTTATCGAACGCGTTGTTTACCATTCCAACCGTTCTCCCCAAGTTCTGCGTAGTCTTCAATCCTTGTTTAATCATGGGCGTTTAGCGGGTACAGGGTATCTTTCCATTTTACCTGTCGATCAGGGTATTGAACATAGTGCAGGGGCATCTTTTGCTCCTAATCCTGTTTATTTCGATCCGGAAAATATTGTAAAGTTGGCTATTGAAGGAGGCGCTAATGCAGTGGCTTCTACTTTTGGTGTTCTTGCAGCTGTTTCCCGGAAGTATGCTCATCGTATTCCGTTTATTGTTAAGATTAACCATAACGAATTGCTTACTTATCCAAATAAGTACGATCAAATAATGTTTGGTTCGGTTGAGGAGGCTTGGAATTTAGGGGCAACGGCAGTTGGTGCAACCATTTATTTTGGTTCGGAGGAAAGTAACAGACAGTTAGTTGAGGTTGCTCAAGCCTTTGAACGGGCGCATGAATTGGGTATGGCAACAGTTCTTTGGTGTTACCTTAGAAATAGCGCTTTTAAGAAAGATGGCGTTGATTACCATGTTTCTGCTGATCTTACAGGTCAGGCAAATCATTTGGGAGTGACTATTCAGGCTGATATAATAAAGCAAAAGGCTCCCGAAAATAATGGGGGATTTAAGGCAATAGGTTTTGGAAAAACCTCTGAGAAGGTTTATACTCAATTAACAACCGAACACCCAATTGACTTGACACGTTATCAGGTTATTAATTGTTATAATGGAAGGGCAGGTCTCATTAATTCGGGGGGCGCTTCTAGTGGTGCCAGCGATTTAGCCGAAGCCGTATCAACCGCAGTTGTTAATAAGCGTGCAGGAGGTATGGGATTAATTAGCGGTCGTAAGGCTTTCCAAAAACCTATGAAGGATGGAATAACCCTTTTGAATTCAATACAGGATGTTTACCTAGAACCTAAAATTGATATTGCATAAATTTTACTGAAATAAGATTGAAACGTCTCAGATTAGTTCAATTTGAGACGTTTTTTTGTGGGTTCTTGTCTGTTAGTTCTATTTTTTGCAAATTAGGTGCAAATTTCAAAACTAATCTTTTAATCAACCTAACGAGTAAAATATGTCAACCGGAATTAAACCTAAACGCGAGCATTTTGGGAGTAAATTTGGAATTATTGCAGCTGCAGCAGGTTCTGCTGTTGGATTAGGTAATGTTTGGAAATTTCCATACGTAACCGGACAAAATGGGGGAGGGGCGTTCCTAATAATTTACGTTATATGTGTTATTTTACTCGGAATACCGGTAATGCTTTCAGAATTTACAATAGGAAGAAGAGGTCAACGAAATGTATTTGGTTCGTTTAAGCGTTTAGCGCCAAATAGGCCGTGGTACATTGTTGGAATAATGGGGGTAGTTGCGGCTTTTGTAATTTTGGCTTTTTATAGTGCTGTTGCAGGGTGGACGTTAGAGTATATTGTTCGCTCGGTGCATAATAGTTTTAACATGCAATCTACACAACAGTTAAGTTTGTCGTTCGATAGTTTTATAGTAAACCCTTTTCGCCCAGTTGTTTGGCAACTTGTTTTTATGCTGTTAACAGCGCTGATTGTAGCAGGAGGGGTTAAAAACGGAATCGAAAGGTATAGCAAATTGTTAATGCCGCTTTTACTCGTTTTTCTGGTAATCTTAGCGGTACGCTCATTATCTTTGGATGGTGCCCTTAAAGGGTTGGAGTTTATGTTTGCTCCCGATTTTTCCAAAGTATCGGCTAAAACAGTTCTTTTTGCCATGGGACAGGCATTCTTTTCTTTGAGTTTGGGCATGGGAGCGCTCATTACTTACGGCTCGTATATTGGAAAAAATGAAAATTTAGCCAAAACAGCAGTTAGCGTGTCCATTGCCGATACCTTTATTGCCTTGTTGGCAGGCGTGGTTATTTTTCCTGCTGTTTTTGCTTTTAACATAGAACCCACTGCAGGACCTAGCCTTGTGTTTATTACTCTCCCAGAAATATTTAGCCATATTCCTTTTGGTAATATTTTTAGCCTGATATTTTTTATACTGCTTGCCGTTGCTGCGCTAACATCTACGGTATCTGTACTTGAGGTTGTGGTGGCTTACTTTTCTGAGGAATTGAGAATGACTCGCGTAAAAGCAACCATTATTGCATCGGTTGCAATTAGCGTGCTTGGTGTGTTAGCCTCTCTCTCTTTTGGTGTTCTGAGCGGTTATAAAGTTGGTGGTAAAATATTTTTTGATGTTCTCGATTTTCTTGCTTCAAATATTCTGTTGCCATTAGGCGGATTATTGATTGTAGTATTTATAGGTTGGTATCTTAGTCGAAAAGACGTGTTGGAGGAAATTTCTAATTCAGGAACATTAAAGGCAAAATTCTTTCCTTACTTTTTATTCATTATCAAGTATATTGCCCCAGTAGCCATTGCAGTAATTCTTATTTACTCTATATTTTTTGGTTCCCTAGGCTAGTTTTGCCAGAGAATTAACAGAGGTACAACGGTAGAAGAAATATCGGGGGAAAAGGATTTACTTGATGACTTTGTCCACGTCAAGGCATTGCATTACTTCATCGAGTATTTCGCTACTTTCCGTTAATATGTAAAGTTTATCGTTGGCTTTTAGTTCTGTCGATCCATTTGGTGTTATATACTTGTTATTACGTCGGATAAATGAAATTAAAGACGTTTTTGGAAAACCTACTTGAATTATTCGTTTTCCAACAATAGAGGAATCCTTGGGAATAACAATTTCAGTTAGGTTCGATTTTATGCTGTCGTACAGTTCTTTATCGGCCAAGGTTCTTTGCTTTAGTTTTTCGGGTAAGGTAAGATGTAGCCATTTGGCAACCATCGGGAGAGATGTGCCTTGTATCAGTACCGATGTTATGGAGATAAAAAAGACGATGTTGAAAATCATATTGGCTTTTTCGGCTCCGGCAATTAGCGGATAAGTTGCAAAAACAATGGGAACCGCACCTCGAAGACCAACCCATGATATTAGCCAGCGACTGCGTTGTTGAATTTTAAAGGGAATAAGGCTAATAAAGACACTAAAAGGTCTGGCAATAAAAATTAGAAACATCGAAATTATCAATCCGATTCCAATTACAGGAATTATTTGCTTTGGGAAAACCAGTAAACCAAGAGTGAGGAACAACACTATTTGCATGAGCCATGCAAAGCTGTCGAACGATTTTAGTATTTTCTTTTTGTGTATTAACTCTTTGTTGCCAAGAAATACTGCGCATATATATACCGCTAAGAATCCATTTCCACCAACAAAATCTGTAGCCGAAAAGCTAAACGCCATTATGGCTATTACTAGCACAACGTACAAGCCTTCGTAATCGAAACTTATTCTATTAATAACAATTTGGCTGATTTTACCAAACACAAGTCCTAATAATCCTCCTAGTATTAGTTGGCGTAAGAGCAGAAATATTATTGCGATAATACTTGCATGTTGAGTTGTAACCAATCCTGTAAAAACAATGGTTAAAATGTAGGCCATTGGGTCGTTACTTCCACTTTCCAACTCAAGAGTTGGTCTGATGTTACCTTTAAGCGCAAGATTTTTTGAGCGTAAAATCGAAAATACGGCAGCGGAATCCGTTGACGATACAATTGCTCCGAGTAGTAATCCTTCGAAAATAGTAAAATCGGTAATACTCCAAATAAATAATCCAACAAATAGGGTAGTAAGCATCACTCCTACAGTAGAAAGCATAATACCTTGCCACAGAACAGGCCTTACCGATTGCCAATCGGTGTCGAAGCCTCCCGAAAATAGAATAAAGTTTAAAGCTACAATGCCAATAAATTGTGCTGTTTTTGGATTATCAAAGTATATTCCGCCAATTCCGTCGGAACCAGCCAACATGCCAATCGATAAAAAAAGAAGTAGAACGGGAACGCCGAATTTAAAGGAAGTTTTTCCTGCCAACAGTGATATAAATAGAAGAATCGATCCAACTAATAGAATATTTTCGGTGGTTAGTGTCATTTAAGCGCTTTTTATGGTGATATATTTAAAGTGCTAATTTCTATGTATTTGAGTTATGTCGAAAAAGAAATTAAAGCATTATGACTAAAAGTCATAATGCTTTATGCTGTTACTTACTATGCGATAGTTGTTCGTTAATAAGTTTATGCCAAGTTTCTATCGACTGTAGTTCTCCCGATAGTTGCCTACTCGAGTTGGCATTGTAAAATTCCAGTTCAATATCAGGTTTATCTTTAGTTATTGGTTTAAAAACCAGACAAAGTAGGCTTAATGCCTTATCGTTTTTACTCCCATTGTTAATTGTACAACTCTTAATGTCTGCAAGGTTGATGAGTTGCTCGTATTCTTGAAATTTGTTCTTTTTCTTAAAGAAAACAAATTTGTTTTTTGTGTCAATTCCTATTGCAAAATCTCCACATAATTCTTGCTTGCTTATAGTGCAATTGTGTTGGTTGGCAATTCTTGATATTTCGTGTAGTATTTCGTGTTCTTTTTTCAGTCTGCTTCTGTAACTTAACACGAGTGGTAGTATGATAATTACCACTATTATTATTCCTATAGTAATCATTGTTCAGTTTATTAAGATGTTATAGAAAATTGTATATAGGCTCATTGGTATCAATCGGCCTAAATAAAATATTTGTTGAAAAATTTCTATGAGCAGAAGATTACCAGAAATAGTCAAAAGGGAAAAGAAGATCTGCTTTTCGGTATTGAATTAGAGTATTTACTAAAACGCTGGAATATTGAACAAATTGATTTTGCAGTAAATGTTGCGTTGTTTTAACAACTTTCCCGAATGGATTAAAAACGTTTTCTGCGCTGGGGCTTGGAAAATCGTTAAAATTTGTGGCGAGATTATCTGTTTTGGAAACAGGGTAAAGTAAATTTGTTGCAATGTAGGAAAAGTAGGCTTGGTTTTCGGAGTTCAAAGTGTGAGAATACTCCAACTCTACAAGCGATTCGGAAACAATGCTAGCAGAAAAGTAATATACTATTGCTAGCGTAATTGCAGCCAAAACGTTAAGTTTCTTTTTCACAATGCTATTTTTACCGGTGTAAAAGTAGCAATTATCTGAAACGAATATCTACAGGCCTGATAATTATTTTTATAGGTGTTTTTTTGCTCGTAAGGAATTAGGCTATTTTACTTATTCTGTTTTAACGCAAGGGTACCTTTCTGTTTTTTAATCTGTTTTTCAAGTAGCTAAAAAGTAATACTTTACCCAAATTTTCTTAACTTAATATGTAAATACCTTTCGGGTAGGTTTTAATCAAAAGAAAATTTCATATTAATATAGATTATTGTTTTCCTATGAAAAAGATGGACTTTAACAGGATTGCTTCAAAGATTTTTTCCACCACAAAAGCAGAACGTAATGCAACTTTCGTGTTAGCGATAATTTTATTGCTCCTTGCGGTATTTTCACCCATGTATAGGAATTATAAGCATTCTAAAACATCTACGGATCCACAGGTATTAGCAAAGGTTGATAGTTTTTTTCAGGCTTTGCAATACTTGCCAAGTGTCAAAGATGTTCCGAAAAAATATAGTGTAGAAGAGAATGAGGTGGACGATAAAGTTGTTCCAAAGAGTTTTGTCTTTAACCCGAATACTATTTCGTTCGACAGTTTAGTCGATTTGGGATTTACTAAGCAACAGGCAATGGTAATAGTAAAATACCGTCAAAAGGGAGGCCGATTTTATAAACCAAGTGATCTTAAAAAGATATATGTACTCGATTCCATTATCTTAGAAAGGGTAATCCCTCTTGTTAAGATTGTTGAAGTTGTAGATTCTTCGAGTAAAAGAAAATTGGCAAAACAAAGCATTGGTACAAAAATCGAGTTAAACACGGCCGATACCTTAATGCTTGTAAAATTGAGAGGAATCGGTAAAACCTTTGCAAGAAGAATTGTTGCTTATCGAAATATGCTGGGAGGCTTTTACCGTTTGGAACAACTTACGGAAGTATATGGGTTAGACGAGGGGTTATATCAAAAAATTTGTGATAACGTTACTGTTGACACCAATAAAATTCGGAAGATTAATTTAAACACTATTACTTACAATGAGCTTAGGAAGCATCCTTATATTTCGAACTATCAGGCTAAATCCATAATTTACTATCGAAGTAAGGTACAGGTGATTAACCATCCGGTTGAATTGCGCGATAATAAGTTACTGCCTAACGAAATATATAAGAAGTTTGTTCACTATATTTTGTACTAAAGTTCATCGAGTTGGTAAAATAAGAAAGCAAATGGTAGAGTTGAAGTGCTTACAATTCAATTAATAACAAGTTTTACGTTGAAAATTTATCTCAAAACAAAAAAAATTGAGTTTCGTTTTGAAAAACAATTTTGAAAGTATAATTTTGCAGCTCATAAAAAAATACAAAGATGATTATAGTACCAGTTAAAGAAGGCGAAAATATTGAAAGAGCTCTCAAAAAATTTAAACGTAAATTCGAGAAAACGGGCATTATGAAAGAATTACGTGCTCGTCAGGCATTTACTAAGCCATCTGTACGCCGTAGAGAGGAAGTAAAAAAGGCAATTTATATTCAACAATTGCAGCAAAAGGAAGAATAACACAGTTTTTCTTTGAATGTACAATCAGGTTTTCATGTGCCTGATTTTTTTGTATAATTCTATAAAAAAAATTATATTGCATTCAAAGAATATGCTGGCTGCATTCCTTAAATATCTTGATATTGAGCGCGGTTACTCTCCGCATACCATACTATCGTATGGCGAGGATGTGGAGCAGTTTCTTGTTTTTTTGCATTTTTCCCCAACACAAGAACAGTTAAAACTTATAAACCATAGGCAAATTCGTTCTTGGATTGCTTCTTTGATAAATAGTGGTATATCTCCCCGGTCTGTAAACCGGAAATTATCATCGCTTCGTACTTTCTTTAAATATTTGTTGAAGCAGGGAGTTGTATCTACCAATCCGGTAAATAAAGTAATTGCTCCCAAAATTAGCAAACGGTTGCCAGAATTTGTGCCCGATAATGATATGGCTAAATTCGATTATGCCAACCTGTTTCCTGACACATTTGAAGGCGTTAGGGATAAGTTAATTATATTCATGTTCTACTATACCGGAATGAGGCTCTCGGAACTGGTAGGGCTTCAGTTCGACTCATTAAGCATTGACACGCTATCTTTCCGTGTTACCGGTAAGGGAAACAAGGAGCGAATAATTCCAATACATCCCGATTTACTTCCGCTCATCTCGAAGTATGAAAATGTTCGAAATAGCGAAGTAAATGTTCAATGCTCAAATTTGTTTGTAACCAAAACGGGTAAGCCTGTTTACCCTAAATTGGTATATAGGGTGGTTCATAATTATTTATCGCTCATTACTCCGTTACATAAAAAGAGCCCTCATGTGTTACGGCATTCGTTTGCAACTCACTTACTAAACAATGGAGCGGAATTGAATGCTTTAAAGGAGTTACTGGGCCATGCAAGCCTTTCGGCAACACAGGTCTATACACACAATACATTTGAAAAGTTAAAGCGTAATTATAAACAGGCTCACCCTAGAGCCTAAACTAAAAAGGAGGATTTAATATGAACATTAAGATTCAATCAATTAAATTCGATGCCGACAAGAAACTTGTTGATTTTATTAACAAGAAGGTTTCGAAAATTGAAAAATTTTTTGACAATATCGTTAAAGTTGAGGTTTACCTCCGGCTTGAAAACACCCAGGAATTGGAGAATAAAGTTGTGGAGATTAGGATCGATGTGCCTGGGTCTGGACTTTTTGCCGAACGTAAGGCGAAAAGTTTTGAAGAAGCTGTTGACGGTTGTATTGATGCAATAAAAGCTCAAATTCAAAGGCACAAAGATAGGCTTAGGGGAAATTAATATTTGACCATTCATTGTAAAGCCCCTAAATAGGGGCTTTTTTCAGTTTTAAGTGAAAACAGTATAACAAGTTGATATACAAAAATATAATTAGCGCATTGGTCGGATTGTGGTTGTTTGTGCGAAATGTTTTTGTAAAAAGTTGCATTAAAAAAGGAAAAATTTTTGCGCATATTGAAAATTGTTATACATTTGCAATCCGATTTTGAGAGGTAAATGTTCCTTGAAACAGTTGAACTTTAAACGTAATGCCGATGTAGCTCAGTTGGCCAGAGCAGCTGATTTGTAATCAGCTGGTCGGGGGTTCGAATCCCTCCATCGGCTCAGTTCTTTTTATGTCTTTTTTTGGGGAGATACCAAAGTGGCCAACTGGGGCAGACTGTAAATCTGCTGGCTTATGCCTTCGTAGGTTCGAATCCTGCTCTCCCCACTAGGTTTTGGCCGTTGTGGCCAGTTAAGCGGGAGTAGCTCAGTCGGTAGAGCATCAGCCTTCCAAGCTGAGGGTCGCGG
>ERZ795053.6093-NODE-6093-length-12172-cov-4.066023_pt1 | contig 12172 bp, 10 predicted proteins | sample MGYA00375137_ERZ795053 | MGnify/ENA primary metagenome ERZ795053 (study PRJEB30182, sample SAMN05720284) | activated sludge metagenome | isolation source: Anaerobic digester | place: Hong Kong | collected 2014-12-17 ... | reverse complement strand
AACTTGTTAGTGTCGCGCGGCCAGAAGATCGACGAGCGAACACCCGACGGACTGACGGCGTTGCATCTCGCGGTGCGCAACGCCCGCCAGGAGACCGCGAAATTCCTTGTGCGTCACGGCGCGGACCTCGACGCCAAGAATGCAGCCGGTGTGTCGGCACTCGAACTGGTCGAGCGCAATGGCGATGCCCGGTTCGTCGCCATGCTGAAGAGTGCGGCCGCGCCAACGGCCGCTGCGGGAGAAACGCCGTGACAATGTCGATGCGCTTGCATACGCTGGTGCTGCTGTGCGCGGGCACCGCGGCTTCGCTCGCGGCCAATGCCGAGACGCCGAGCCTCGACTTGTCCGATCCGAAAACTCAGCTCGAGTCATACGTGCGCGTGGTCGGCGACACCAGCGGCAAGCCCTATGTGGCTTATGCAGAGGGCACCGTATTTGCGGTGATCCCAGGCGCCAAGGCCAGACCAGTTTTCGGCGTTCGCGTCGTCGGCGTGGGGCGTTACGAACGGATCGAGGGCGGCTATCAACGGCTGTCGCGCGAAATTGGTTTTTACACGGATCTCAACACGGGCGAGATACTTGATCATTGGCAGAATCCGTTCATCGAACGTCTGGTCAAGGTAGTGCCAATCCAGAACGACCCCGTGAACCGCAAGTTCATTGCCGGTCAGGGCACGCCGATACGCCAGCTGGTGCAGGGCGACAACGTGATCTTCTTTCGCGAGATACCCCTGCGGTATCCGAACCCACTCGATCGCGCTACCTATCCGCTTTATTCCAGCGGCGATTACTATGAGGCAGTGGAGCTGTTCAACGACTACGCGAAAATGAGCGATCTCGCCAACCGCAAGCTGACCTCGGTGCCAAGCACAGGGTCCTGGTCCAGAGTCGGCCCCTGGTTGCCGTGGATGGAAATGGGACAGCATCAGGGCTACTTGCTTTACCACGCTCGGGGGATAAAGCTTATCAATGGTTTAGAAGATGTACCTGCTAAACTACATGATCACATACGCCGCGTGGCGCCAAAGTTCCTGAGTGCGCCGCGAAGCATCGAGGGGCCCGACGAGACCAGCTGGACGGTCTTCAAGAAGTCGTTGGCAGAACGGCGCCAGTCGCCCGCTGGGCAAACTGCACCACACACGGAACGCACCGATAAGTGAGTAGCGGGCGCTCACGACTCGCGGCGCTGTTGTCAGCTATTCGGCGCGCCGAGATTTTCATTACCACGGCTGCGTTCGTCGTGCTGATCGTGGTGATCTTCGCCGATGTGATCGTGCGGCGTGTCTCGGGCAGCGGCCTGATCTGGGCGCGCGAAGTCGGCGTGTTCGCCAATATCGTGCTGACGATGGTGGGGATCGGCGTAGCGTCTGCGAGCGGCGCTCATTTGCGGCCGCGTTTCGTGGACCGCTGGTTTCCGGCGAGTTGGGATTTCACGCTGACGCGTATCCAGGAATTGCTAACCGCCATCGCATTTGGCGTTCTCACGTATCTCTCCATCAAGGTGCTGCTCGAGACTATCGCCCTGGCCGATACCTCCACAGTACTGCGCATAGCGGTGTGGCCGATTCAGCTCTGTCTGCCACTCGCGTTCGGCCTCGGCACGCTGCGACACGGCCTATATTCGCTCGTACCGGAGCTGCGTCCCGCCGAACGGAGCGAGGCTGACCTTGATATTCGGGTGTCAGCAGATACGACGATGCCGGCAGCATCGGCGGGTCGGGACCGATGAGCGGTTCGATGGCCGGTCTGATCCTGGGCGGCGCAGTGGTGTCGTTGTTGTTGCTGCGCCAGTACCTGCTGGTCGTGCTGTTCGTGGTCGCCGGATTCGCCTGGTATGTGTGGGGCGATGGCCGACTCGACAATGTCGTGCTCGACGGCTGGGACGCGCTCAACCAGGACGTGCTGCTGCCGATCCCACTGTATTTGCTGGCCGGCGCGATCATGGCAGAGGGCGGCATCGCCAGTCGCCTGATCCGCGTGATGCGCGCCATCGTCGGGCCGATTCCGGGCGGTCTCGCTGTGGCGACGGCTCTGTCCTGCGGCTTGTTCTCGGCGATCGTAGGGTCTTCCACGGTTACCTTGCTCGCGATCGGCTCAGTCATGTATCCGGCGCTGCTCGCGGCCGGCTACAAGCGCAGCTTTGCATTGGGACTGATCTGCGCAGGTTCGACGCTCGGGATCATCATCCCGCCGTCGATCCCCCTGATCCTCTATGGCGTGATGACGCAGACATCGATCGCCGACCTGTTCCTGGCGGGTGTCGGGCCGGGGCTACTCTTGTTAGGTTTTTTCACCGCGTACTCGGTGGCGATGAACTGGCGCCTGCGGCTGGGATCCTGGTCTGGCACGGAGTTTTTCGACAGTCTGAAGGATGGCATCTGGGCGTTGCTCATGCCAGTGATCATCCTGGGCGGAATTTATTCTGGTCAGTTCACGGCAACCGAGTCGGCAGCCGTCGCGGTGGTCTACGCGATCGTCATCGAATTGTTCGTGTACCGGCAGCTCGACCTCAGAGGCATGGTGAGAGTGGGCACGGACACGACGCGCTTGTTAGGCGGTTTGTTTCCAGTCCTGCTGATGGCCCTGTCGCTCAACAAATTCCTGGCGTTCCAACAGGTGCCGGGCATGATGGTGGCGCTGCTGGGCGATGTCATCACGACCAAAACCTCCTTCATTCTGATCACGAACGCGCTGCTGCTCGTGGTGGGCCTCCTGATGGACATCGGGTCGGCTATCCTCATTCTGTCGCCCATCCTGCAGCCATTGGCGCAGGCGCAGGGAATCGACCCGGTGCATTTCGGCATAATGATGACGGTCAATCTCGAGATCGGCTATCTGACGCCCCCAATGGGGCTCAATATCATCGTCGCGATGACCGCATTTCGTGAGAGCTTCGGCTTCGTGTGCCGCGCCGTCGTGCCGTTTCTGGCGTTGATGGTCGTGGCGCTCGCCATCGTGGCGTTCTGGCCGTCGCTGTCGTTGTTTCTATTGCAATAGTCCAAGGGTCCCACTATGCCAACTCCCCGCTATGATCTCGTCATCAAGAACGTGACGCTGGTGCGTCCCAAGAAATCCGCGACGCCGAAGATGGACATAGGCATCAGGCACGGCAGGATCGCCAAGGTGGCTGCCAACATACCGGCGGCGGCGGGCAACAGCCTGCTGGATGCCAAAATGATGCTGGCGTTCCCCGGCCTCGTCGATCCGCATATGCACTGCGGCATCTATGCGCCGCTGGCCGAGGATGCCGTGACCGAGAGCAAGGCGGCGGCGCAGGGCGGCGTTACCTCGAGCCTCAACTACATGCGCACCGGTCAGTACTACATGCAGCGCGGCGGACCGTACGCTGAGGTGTTTCCGGAGGTACTCGACGCATCGAAAGACAACTTCTATGTGGACTATGCGTACCACCTCGCGCCGCTCGATCGGACGCATATCGGCGAAATCGACATGCTGATCGAACGCTACGGTGTCACCTCGTTCAAGATCTTCATGTTCTACGGGGGCTACGGCTTGCACGGCGCGTCGAACTCGCAGCGTGATTTCTTGATGGTTGGCGAGAACGAAAAATACGACATCGCGCATTTCGAGTTCGTCATGCGCGGCATCCAGCGCGCGATGCAGAAGTATCCGCATCTGCAGGAATCCATCTCACTCAGCCTACATTGCGAACTGGCCGATATTCTCAACGCCTACACCAAGATGGTGGAAGGCGGCGCCAAGATTACGGACCTCGATACCTACCTGCATGGCAAGACCTTCGATCCGAGCTGCGTCGATTGTGCGCCGCTGACGGGGCTGCGCGCCTACAGCGCTGCGCGGCCACCGCATAGCGAGGGGCTCGCGATCTCGATAGCGTCCTATCTCGCCAACGAGACCAACTGCGTCAATATCAATTTGCTGCACCTGACGTCGCGCAAGGCGGTCGACGCAGCGCTCACGATGGCCAAGGCGTTCCCGCATGTCAATTTCCGGCGCGAGGTCACGATCGGCCATCTGTGTCTCGACTATGACACGCCGGCCAAGAGCTGGGCCAAGGTAAATCCCCCGATCCGCTCGCGCGAGGATGTCGAGTACCTCTGGGAGCAACTGCTCGCTGGCAAGCTCGACTGGGTCTGTTCGGATCACGCTTGCTGCAAGGCAGAGTCCAAGACCCACAATAGCGGGCAGGGCGCTGATACGCCGATCTTCCTGTCGAAGTCAGGCTTCGGTGGCACCGAGTACCTCCTGCCTGCACTGCTAACCGAGGGCCGCAAGCGTGGTCTGAGCCTGAACAAGGTTGCCGAGTTGACTTCCTACAACGCGGCGCGGCGCTTTGGCCTCGTGTCCAAGGGCGACATCGCTGTGGGCTACGATGCCGACATCGTGCTCGTGGATCCGAACAAGGGCTTCGTGGCAAGCGGCGAACTGTCCGAATCGTCGCAGGGATATTCTGTTTTCGAAGGTATGGAGATGTCCGCCAGCGTGGTCAGTACGTTCTTGAGAGGCAATCTCATTTACAATCAGGGCAAGGTTGTCGGCGAGCCGCTGGGCCAGTACCTCGCGCGGCCGTACGGCAATCTGTCCCCCGTTTAGACTTCGGAGATGGTCACGTGACGATCAAAGCTGGCGACAAGATGCCCTCGGGCACGCTCAAGCACATGACGAAGGATGGTCCCAAGGACATCAGTACCGACGAATTGTTCAAGGGCAAGACCGTGGTGTTGTTTTCAGTGCCCGGCGCATTCACGCCGACCTGTGATGCCAAGCATTTGCCGGGCTTCGTGCAACACGCCGACAAATTCAAGGCCAAGGGCGTCGATACGATCGCCTGCATGGCGGTGAACGACGTTTTCGTAATGAACGCCTGGGGCAAGTCGAGCAACGTCGGCGACAAGGTGCTGATGCTGGCGGACGGCAACGGCGACTATGCGAAGGCACTTGGATTGTCGCTCGATGCCAGCGGCTTCGGCATGGGTACGCGCGGCCAGCGTTTCGAAATCACGGTCAAGGACGGTGTCGCGACGAAGGTGAATATCGAAGCCCCTGGCAAGTTCGAAGTATCCTCGGCCGAGCACGTGCTCGGTCAGCTTTGAAGAATGACGAGTAGTGAGCAAAACTAATCAGCGGATAACGTTCGCCCGCAGTCCTCAGGGGTTACCTACCCCTGAGGATTTCGGCGCGGACACGGTGGCAATTCCCAAGCCGACGGAAGGGCAGTTCCTGTCGCGGACCATCTATCTCTCGCTCGATCCTTACTATCGCAACGTGATGAAGAACAGCCAGATCTACCAGGATCGGCTGGCGCCAGGCGATGTGATGGTTGGTGAGACCGTCGCGCAGATCGTGGAGTCCAGGCACGCGGACTTCAAGTCTGGCGATTACGTCGCCGTTCGCAACGGCTGGCAGCAGTATGCGTTATCCAGCGGGCAAGGCGTGCGCAAGCTGGATGCCTCGGTCGCGCCGATTTCCACCGCTTTGGGTGTGCTCGGCATGCCCGGACTCACCGGCTTTGCTGGCACGGTGTCGTTAGGTGAGCCGAAGCCGGGCGATACCTTCGTGGTCTCGGCTGCCACCGGGCCCGTGGGCAGTACCGCCGGGCAGACGGCGCGTCTGATGGGCGCGCGCGTTGTTGGTATCGCTGGTTCGAAAGAAAAATGTGACTACGCGGTGCGAGAGCTCGGCTTCGCAGCTTGTGTGAATTACAAGGTAGGTGACCTCGCGACTAACCTCAAGGCTGCGTGCCCCAATGGCATCGATGTCTATTTCGACAACGTCGCGGGCGACACTTTGGTGGCCGTGCTGCGTAATCTCGCGATGGGCGCGCGCATCGTGCTGTGTGGCATGATCGAGGCGTACAGCATGGACAAGCCACCGGCGGGACCTTTCCTGGGGCCGGTCGTGGGCGCACGGGCGACGATGAAGGGACTGGTCGTGTACGACCATCTAGCCATGCAGCCGCGACTCACAACTGTGGTCGGTGGCTGGATCAAGAGCGGTCAATTCAAGTACCGCGAAGACATAACAGAGGGACTGGCGCAGGCGCCGCAAGCCTTCTGCGATCTGATGCGTGGCAAGAATTTCGGCAAGGCACTCGTGCGGGTCGGGCCGGAGAAACTCTGACAGCGCGCGACTTCAAGCCGCTGCCGACGGAGGCCAAAGTTGCCCTGGGGGAGGGCCGCGCGATTGCAGCCCTCAAGATCATCCGTGAGCGCGAAGGGCTGGATCTCGCGCAGGCGAAGCAGCGGCTCGACGACGCACTCGAGGTGGACCCGCAACTCGCGGCGCTGTTCCGTGAGCGCGCCAAAGTGACCCGCAAGAAGCTGATCCGCTGGATAGTCATCGTCGATGCGATCGTGTTCGCGGCGATCCTGTACTACTTTTTTGGCAGAGGTTAGGGCGGACTCATGAAGGATTCAACGACTCGTCGCGTCTTGTTGGGAGCCGCCTTGGTAGCCGTGCCGTTGAGTGCCGTACTGAGTTCAGCCGAGACGAGGGCCAACATGCCGGCGACTGCGCGTAAACGTGGCTATGTCGACGGGCCGTTCGGACTCGTGCACTACTACGACACCGGGCCCACCGGTCGGCCCTTGGTGCTCTTCCACCAGGCACCGATGTCGGCGCGTCAGTTCGACGCGGTCTATTTGCCGCTCGCGAGGCGCGGTATCCGCGCCATTGGTGTCGACCTGCCCGGATTCGGCATGTCTGATCCGACCGACTTCGTGCCCAAGGTCGAGGACTGGGCCCGCATCGTGCCGCCGTTGCTCGACGCGCTCGGCATCGAACAGGCGGATCTACTGGGCCACCACACGGGCGCGCTGCTGGCTACTGAGGTTGCGCTGCAGTTTCCGGATCGTATCCGCAATCTGATCGTCAACGGTCCATTTCCGATCACGGCGGCACGGCGCGCGGAATTGCTGCAGAAACTGCAGGTCGACGAGATCGATTTCGAGTACAAGGCCGATGGCAGTCATCTGGCAGAGAGTTTCCGGCGCCGCTTTGAGATGTACGGCCCGGGAGCGGATCCTAAGCTGACGACTCGCGTCGTCGTGGAAAAATTCCAGGGCCTGGGTCCGTTCTGGTACGGTCACAATGCTGCCTATCGATACGATCATGCGGCGGCGTTGGCGAAGCTGCGGCACCGAACGCTGATATTTACCAACACGACCGATATGATCTACGACTTGGCGCAGCGCGCGCGTGAGTTGCGTCCCGATTTCGCCTACGCCGAACTCGAGGGCGGCGGCGTCGACATCATGGATCAGCAGCCGGAAGCGTGGTCGGAGACCGTGGCGAGATTCCTGGGTACGGTGCCCGCTATCGCGCAATGAGCCGACCTTTGACGATGCCCGTCCGACTACCAACCACCGCCACCGCCACCACCACCACCGCCTCCAGACGAGCCGCCTCCACCCCCGCCCGAGCTCGATCCCGGTGGGCTCGACGCCGCTGAGATCGCGTTGGTGAACGACGAGCCAAACGACACGGCGAAATCTGCGCGTCCGACACCTCGCCACGAGTCGCCGCTGTACCAGGCAGGGCTATCCTCTACTGGCCGCATCGAGAACACTTGTGCGAACCGTTCCGCCCAACGTTGTTCGACGCCGAGCGCGAGCGCCGCGGGAAGATTGAGTTCGAACAGTTCATTGGTCAACGGCGGTGTGTCAACGAGTTTCAACGCGTCGCCTTCGGCCACGCTGAGATACATCTTGTACCCTTCGATCTGATCAAGCACCGGACGTCCCGTCAAGGTCGGTGCGCGCAGCAATTTACCGAACACCGCCGCGGCTACGACGCCTGCCACCAGCATCGCGAGCGTTGCCCAGCCCGCCGGTTGGCTGAACAGCCAGGACAGGTTGAATCCCTGCGCTTGTCCCGCCATCAATGCGACAACAGCGAACAGGATCGCGATGACCAGCCCAAGCGCATACCAGAGCGTATTGAGATTGAACAAGCGTCCCTTGTACTGAGCTTGCAGGCTGGCTTCATGTGCGCTCCGAGCCGCCCGCAGCGTCGCATGGTTTTCTTGCTGGAGAACCAAGCTTGAGCGCGTGCCGATCAGCGTATCGAACAACGCAAGTTCATCTTTGGTCAGCGCTGCATTCAGTGGTGAGCGCTCGGTTCGATGCAGCACAAACAGCTTCTTCAGTCCGAACAGGCCAGTTTCGGTCTCAGCGATACTGATGACCCCTTTCACAGCGAGACTCAAGATGCCGGTGGCGAAACAACGTTGGTCGTATGCCATCCGCCTGACGTAACGCATAGCGGCTGCAGAATGGCCCGCAGGACCTTGGTAGTGCGGCACTGTGACGCGAGCCGGCGGATCTCGCCCGACGCGACTCCAGGCGTAGAGGTAGTAGGCGAGCAGCGTAAGGAGCCCGGCGCCGACCAGGAATGCGAGCCACGAGTCGCGCAACATATAGCGCAAGCGCATGCCGCGGGTTGGAGGAGAGACCACGCCCTTGGGCCAGCTCACCGCTATCGTTAGCCCCTCACCGAGCGCGAGCGAACGAGTGCTGCGGAAACTTGGACCGCGTTCGGTCAGGCTTACCGCGAGATCGCTGCCCGTCGCACCTTGAACACCTGTGTAGCCCACGGCGGTGATCAGGTCAAGGTCGATACCGCGCGGCAATCGCACCTCCGCACTGACGGTTTCGATCGGGAATGCCCAGCCATTGCCCGTTACGTTCCAATACAACTCATCGTGGTCCGCAAAAAATCCGAGCTGCGTATCAGTTCGATAGGCGATCACGTACGTATGGATCCCTGGTGGAATCAAGCGCTCGGGATCTCCGATGTAGACTCGTCTGCCGTTGGCGATCGACTCTAGCCTGAATTTCTCGATCGCTCCATTGCGTTGTACGTATAGGATTTCGAATCCCACCACGACTCGCTCGCCATTCGCGCGCCGGTAGCGCGTGGGAAAGTCGCGATAGATGCCGCGTCTGATGTTCTCGCCGCGCGCCTCTACCACGATTGCCTCGCGCACCTCGAGCTCACTGTCGCTGCGAACCTCTATCACGCTGTCGAACGCGATGATCCGCTCCGCAGCGAATGCGAGACCCTGAGCGGCCAGCAACGCCAGCAATCCGACTACTCGGGCTGCATGTGCCCGTCTCATTGCATGATCACCGGCGGAACGGCAGCCTGCGATTCCGTATCGAGATCGAAAAACTCTGCAGGCCGGAATCGCATGCTCCGCGCGACGAGCAAGTCGGGGACGCTATCTATGCGAGTGTTGTAGAGATTCACCGCACCGTTGTAGTAGCGTCGTGCGAATTGAATCTGATCTTCCGTCTCGGACAACTCCCGCTGTAGGGCGAGGAAATTGTCACTCGCCTTGAGCTCGGGATAAGCTTCGCCGATCACGATCATGCGGTGCAGGTTGGCGGCGAGATCAGACTCCACTGGTGTGAGTGCAGCAGGTGATGTCAGGCGGCGGGCGACGTTGCGCATCTCGGCAACACTCTCGAGTAAGGCGCGCTCGAAACTGGCGTAGCCCTTGGTGACTTCGACCAGCCGCGGCACGAGGTCGTGTCGTCGACGCAGTTGCACAGCGACGTCACTCCAGGACTGGGCGACGCGATTCCGGTCGCGGATCAACCGGTTGTAGATGCGCACAACCCAGGCAGCGACACCGAGCAGCACCACGGCAGCTAAGGCAATCGAACTCAAGCTTGGTCTCCCGGATGAGAAGTACCGCAAACTTACCCAGACTCAACGCTGCCCGCGAATTCACCCAATATGAGTTGCGAGCGTGCCGCGGCATGTCGTTCGACCACGGGCAGGTGCAGCGTCTACCGCGTTGCCGCGAGCACCGCATGCGACGGGTAGTGAATGGGGAATCCACCGATTGAGTCCGATTCAAGGGCAATTGGCCAAGTGGCGCCAGGCCAGTGCATTTGCAATGAGCCCTCGGCGACGGAATACACTGCGGTGTAAAGAGTGCCGAAACCGCGATCGAAGGCCAAAGAATAGACCGGCGGACGCAAGAAGGCGGCGATGAACTCTTCTTTTGTTGGGCGGCCGCGAGCAAGCTCATTGAGCAGGAAGCGCTCACGCTCAACCGATGCGGTAGCGGCCGCGTGAGTTGCCCAGTCGACACGCTCCTGGTGGTTGGTCGCAACCGCAGCGCGAGACACAAAGGCCTTGCGGTCCGGCCCGAGGTAGACCGTCGCCCAATTGCCGGCCGCATCCAGCACAGTGACATTGTAGGCCATGTGGCAGGGCACTCGTGTTAGCACGGCCGCCGCCTCCGCAACCGTCTCGCACGTTTCGAGTACGTACCGCAAGATGATCGGCACGCCAAACCCATTCCCGACTACTCGACGTCCGCCAAACGTCAAGGTCACTGCGAGGCCGCAATCATTGATGCCGTCGAGCAGACCCGTGATGCAGTCCGACATGCCCAGCACCCGACGACCCAGCCAGCGGCTACGCAGCAGCACAGCATCGAAAGCCTGCGGGCTATAGTCGTAATTGCGCACCAGCAGCGGCGGCGATCCCTGCCAAACGGCCTGCGAGCAAGCGCTCAGATAAGCCGGTGGGCAGTACAGACTCAGGAATCGCGATTCCAGATCGCCACCACCGGCGAGTTCACAGAGTTCGCGATACAGTGGCAGAAACTCGGGCAAGTACTTGCCGACAGCACGCCGGCACTCCAGAAACGTCGGCCTGTCGCGCAACGATTCGCTCAAATACCAGGCACGATGGTGCGGCCAAAGCTGGCGAAACAACGCCAGCCATTCAGCCGCCGGCCGATCCTCCGAGATCAGTCTGAAATTCAGTTGCACCTGTCGGCGACTCGTCCTATCCGCTCACATGATCTTGAAATGCGGTTCCGGCGGTGGCGCTGCTGCAGCGAGCGGCGCGCCACGGTAATAACCGCGTATGCCACTGATCCAGCGCCGAGCCCGTTCCGTCAACTCGAACTTTGAGTTCATCACCCGTCCCCGCACCACCAGGATGCCGAGATCAGCGCCTTCATAGCGATACTCACCCGGTTTGAGAATACGCAGGAAGAACGCTTCGCGTTCGGACTCGACGGCGCGTCGATGGTAGTCGAAGCGGTTGTAGTCTACGCCGCCATCCTCTCGCATCCGCCAAATGCCAGTCTGTGGCGCATTTGTCAAAACGTCGACCGTGTTCTCTGTATGTTTGATTACGATCTGAGACCATACATCGATGTTTTCGCGCGCAGCCCAGCGCCCATTCAGCTCATCAATGTCGAGTTCAAACGGCACATTGGAGAATTCGAGCAGGTGGAATAGAAACAACGGCGCATCTGCGTGCGCAAAAGCCGCGTGGTTGGTCATCGAGCTGGCGCCTGTAATTCGGGGGTTCAGTTCCCCAAGGTAGAGCTCACCTGACTTGAGATCACTCAAGAAATCCAGCTCGAAGTAGCCGCGAAAGCCATCTTTGCGCAGCTGTTCGCCAAACTTGAAGGTGTAGTCGCGTGCCTTGTTGCGGATCTTCTGCGTGAACGCATCCGGAAATATCTCATTGCCACACCAGCCGCCGCGGTATGGAGTCAGCTCGGGAAAGCCCACCAGTTCGGTCATCAAGGGACCAACGATCGTGCCGTTTTTCGTAGCGCAAGCTTCAATGGCTGCGCCGCGACAGTCGATCCGCTTCATGATCTTGATCTCGCCATGATCGATGATCTCGCTGGCGTGCGCGCGGAAATCATCCTCCGACTTGATGAAGAAGGTCGTGTGGCCACTGTCACCGTAGGCGGACTGCAATACCAGATCACGACCCAAGCCAGCGTCGGTCGCAATTTTGCCGAGTTGCTTGTAATCCTTCAGTTTCGCAAGCGTGTTAGGGACGCTCGGGACGCCGGCCTTGTTGCCGATACGCACCGTTTCTATCTTGTTGTCGATTCGATTTCGTAGCTTCGCCTTTGGGAACCAGATCTGGGCGCCGATCTCCTGAGCAAGTTTCTCGGTTCGCTCGTCGAACATGAGGAACGTCAGTTTTGGTTTGCCGCCGCGTTTTTCAATGAGATCGACGACGCTCTTGTGCTGCAGCAAGTAATTGTTGATGTCCTCGATGGATTCGAACTCGGCGTGCGGCATCTCTGGTGGGCAAAAGACGTTCGGGTGCTTGCCGTCATAGCAATCGATATAGTTGATGTATTTTGAAGTTTCTAACCCACTCGTCAACGCCCAACAGGTTGAAGTTGGTCGCGCTG
>ERZ795053.6092-NODE-6092-length-12173-cov-73.879436_pt1 | contig 12173 bp, 11 predicted proteins | sample MGYA00375137_ERZ795053 | MGnify/ENA primary metagenome ERZ795053 (study PRJEB30182, sample SAMN05720284) | activated sludge metagenome | isolation source: Anaerobic digester | place: Hong Kong | collected 2014-12-17 ... | reverse complement strand
TTGCACGCATACTGAAACCTGTGTGTTGATGTACCCAAAGTGTCCTGTGAAGCCACCTGTTGGCAGGACAGGACAGGAAATGCTAAAAAGAATAATAACTTGTAAATCATTGGAATAATAAATTTAACAAAATACTGGTGTGAAATTTTTATTAAATGATCTCAAGGAGCGTAAGGATCAAATACTCGAAGTTCGCAATTTAAGTCTTCATAATGGTTGCGGCCTTGGTGATGCCGGTATTCATTCTGGAAACGGATGCTCCGGCAGTATTTTTGATTTCAATGAAAACTGTACCGGTGAAATTCAGGATGTTCACATAAACATACTGATTGTCATACTCAGCGATTACTTTCTCCCAGATAAATGATTTAGACCTCACTGGATCAATCTTAATATCAATTTTTGCAGTACTTGTACTATCTTGGGCAAAAGCAGTACCCGATAATAGAAAAAAGGCAAAGAATATAAGAAACGTTTTCATAATCAACTTTTTAGCAATTTTATAAATTAAATCACTAAAAGTCAATAACGGAGAAAAAAGTTTCGGTAAAATAGCTGTTAATACAAATTAAATCAGCAAGTTATATTTGAAAAGTTTCGCTTTCGCGGGTAAGAACGGATTATTTTTCAGCCATTTTCCAGTTGATTGAAGAGTTATTGATCTGTTATGCTGTAATGAAGTCTCTCTGTTCTCAGAGGTGGACATCAGAATAGGTTAGTTTATGCTGAATTTGATTTTAAACATAACCAAAATGGGTCGCAGGAGATAGCCGTATTCGAAATCCGTGGCAAATATAAAGCACAGCTATGGTTTATATCCGTTACTATTATCTCCGATTTCAACTAAAACAACTATCTCGGTTTCTCAACAGGTAAAGAAAACGTCGGAACCTCTGACATAAACATTTATCGTGCTAACCTCTCCGACAAAATGTTAAGTTATCGGTTAATCAATAGTAACGATTTAAAATTTGAGTAAATATTTCACTTTATTATCATTTTTTGATACATTTATGGAAAATTTACTCTATTTGGAAATGATAAGAAATAATAATTACTTATTAAGTTGGATTGAAAAACAACAATCCTGGGGAAAGTATGTTTTTAGTTTGGAACAGGTAAAAACCGATATTCCAGACATTTCGGAACATGCACTTATTTTGGCATTAACCAGATTGTCAAAAAAAGGTCGTGTATTATCTGTTTATAAAGGATTTTATTTGATAATCCCACCCGAATATGCTTCCCGTGGTTTATTGCCTCCTATGCTTTTTATTGATAACCTTATGAGGTATGTTGATAAACCATATTACGTCGGGCTTTTAAGTGCAGCAGCATTACACGGTGCTGCTCATCAACAGCCTCAGGAATTTTTTGTAATAACAAATTCCAAGCAATTAACTACATATAAAAAAGAGTTGAAGATAAACTATATCACTAAAAGAAATATCCCAAAAGATTTATTGGAAAAAAGAAAAACAGAATCCGGTTATGTATATGTTTCGAATCCAGAGTTAACTGCTATCGATTTGATTTATTACCAAAACCGTATTGGAGGGATCAATAGGGTTACATCCGTCCTGGACGAACTTGCTGAAGTGATCAAACCTGAACGTATTACCGGAGAGCTAATCGATTCATTTTCGGTACCATCAATACAACGATTGGGTTATATTTTAGAGGTGGTTTTAGGTCAGGCCATTTTAGCCGATAAGCTTTATTCCGAATCACAGAAATTAAAAAAAGAGTTCTTTCGTCAACCACTTAAAGCAGGAGAAGAAAAAACAGGGTTCCAAACTAATGACCGTTGGAAAATAATTATTAACACCGACATTGAAATTGACGAATGATACCAATCAACGAAATAAGAGCATGGAGTAATTTTGCCCCCTGGATAACAAATGAACAAATAGAACAGGATTTGGTAATATGCCGTTCTTTGGTTGAAATTTTTTCTAATGAATTTCTTGCAGAAAATCTTGTTTTCAGGGGAGGAACAGCATTACACAAGCTTTACCTCCAACCACAATCCAGTATTCCGAAGACATCGACCCGGTACAGAAAAAAGCAGGCCCAATAAAAGAAATAATTGTTCCGTTGCAAAAGTGCATGTCATTTCTGGGAGACCCTACTGTAAAACAAAAAGCAAATAACAATACGCTGGTATATCGTTTCAATTCCGAAAGTGTGACCCCCATATCTTTGAGGTTAAAAATCGAAATCAACTGCCGCGAACATTTCTCAGTATTAGAATATATAACAAAAAAATTCTGTGTAAATACAGGTTGGTTCAGAGGCGCATGTAACATACAAACCTACCATCTCGAAGAAATGATAGGTACAAAAATACGTGCTTTATACCAGCGCCGGAAAGGTCGTGATTTATACGATTTATATAAAGCCCTGGTTTTTGCTAATCTGAATATCGAACAAGTCATCACTTGTTATCACGAGTATATGAAATTTGTAGTCGATAATCCTCCAACTCAAAAACAGTTCCTACAAAACATGGAATTGAAAATGCAAGACCGGGAATTTTTAGATGATACGGTTTCTTTACTCCGGGTAGATGAAAAATATAATAGTGAAAAAGCGTATGAATTGGTTAAAACCAATCTTTTAGAAAAGATTTAAGTGTGTGAATGAATTCTATTGGTAACAATACAGGTGCTATCGGTGTATTATAAGTGTATCGAAAACAATTTCGCTATACTCTTCAGAGTCCGGGTTAAAGCCTTACATTACAAGGAAGGATAAACGTCGTAAAAATTGGCATTATCCACATTCACAAGACCGGTATAAACATTCAGGATGTTCACATAAACATACTATATATTAATTGCCGTATTCAGCGGTTAAAGTCTTACCAATAAGAGATTTAGGCCTCAATGGATCAATCTTTATATCAATTTTTGCAGTACTTGTACTATCCTGGACAAAAGAAGTACCAGTTAATAGAAAAAAGGCAAAGCATATAACAAACATTTTCATAATCAACTTTTTAGCAATTATATTTATTTTCGCTTTCCCCCGTTCAAATCTTATTATTTTCTTCCAATTTCCGATTAATCTTGGATTTGCTGGAACGGATATTATCTGTAGAAACGTTCAACAAGCCGGCAATCAAAACGTTCGTAAAGCCGCTTTCTGACAATACATAGATGATCTTTTCCCGGTCACTGAGCTGGGCCGGGAGGGTCTCTGTGTTGAAAACATCCGGAAAGAGACCATCCCGGGTGATGGCTGTAAAGGATCTGTGATATTCCCTGTTTACATGGCTTACGCTTTTAATAAGGTTTTCATACAATTCCGGGCAGGAGGCACGGCTTTTATGGGCTAACAGGTAGATTTCTTCAATAAAGCCGGGGATAATACCTGCCGTATTGTTGAATGCATTAACAAAAAACCTGAGTTGATCGATCTTTTGTTGCTTTATGCTCTCAAGCTGCTTGTTTTGAACGGCTGTATGTTTCCAGTACCTTAGCCCGCATATGGATATGATTACAAGGGCTAACAAAATAATGGAACACATTATGAAAGCCCTTTTCTTTAATTTTTCTTGCAGCAATGCCTGTTGAACCGCTGCTACATTGTATTTTTTCTCAAGTTCCAGGATCCGTTCTTCATTCACTACAGTGTGATAGGTATGAAACGCCTCCAGGGCTTTTTTGTAATTTTCGGAAGATTCTTTGTATTCACCGGTTAATGTATACAGGTAGGCCAGGTGTTTATAATACATATAATTGTCCAGATTCATTGAATCTACAATTGCGTCCAGGCATGCTTTCCCGTAAACAACCGCGCTGTCAATACGGTTCAGCTTCATATAAAATTGAGAGATATCAAAAAGTATTCTTGGTTTATCGGTTTCATACATTCCTTTTAAAGAATCATTCAGAGTATGTGCTATAGCTTCATTTAATGTATGTCCTGTCTGATAATAATAAGCATTAACTTTTTTTATATATGGAGTTAACTCATCGGGAATAGAGTCCAAAGTATTTAATTGCAGCACTATTTCTTCAACTTCGTCAGTTTTTTTTAACAATATTTTAGAATAAAATAAGTTTATTAGTGTTCCTATATAGTTTCTGTGATTCCCGGCCTTTTTACCAGCCTCCAGCCCCTTTTCAAAACAGAACTCAGCTTCAGAAAAATTTCTGTTCCTAAGGTTGATATCGCCCATATACCCATACAGCAGCACCTGAAGCTGCGGGTCTTCCAGGGCATGGATTTTCATGACCTCTTCGGCCTCTTTCAAATGGAGGTATGGCAAGGTGTCCATGGGATTGAGTGCATAACGGACAATTCCCAGGTAGATCAGGGACCGGGCAAAGAGCAACGGGTCTTTACCGGCCCGGAACCAGTCCGTAGCAGACGAAATAATGGAATCGTCCCGGAATTCCACATAGGATTTATCCCTGGCTATGGTCAGCAGCAGGTTATAGTAGGCCCGGTCGGCCCGGGAATAATTCCTGACATCCATCTTTTCAAGACAGTCCGTGACTTGCTCCGGTTGGTTGTTTACCAGGCTGTCGAGCGCAGCAAGTCGCTTGTGAACAGATGATCTTGTTTCTGTTGAGTTACAGGCAACCAACAGGAATAAAACGGACCAGACTATCGGGAAGTTTTTCATGTCTGTGTGAGCGGGAACTGGATTGGGCAAATGAAGCACTAAGATAGTGAAAAATTTTATCTGATACGGAACCGGACTTTAAGCAAAACAGAGAAAGACCTGAGGGTTGGTTTCATTATTCAATTTCGGGTTTGGGAATGTATGGCCGTACGAATTGCCCGGGCTTTGAGGATCAACCCCGGCAGTCCGTTGAACTTCCATGGCCCCGGGGAAATTGGGATTCCCGGGGCAAACCAGACTGTATAACTGTGCTCCCGGAATCGGGTCGAAGCTCTCACGTATATCCCAGGATAGAACAGGTGTCTTCTGTCAGATCAAGTCCAAACTTTTACAATTAAATAATGCGGTTTCCTGTCAAGCCACATAAAGCTTATTAAATATCCTGACCTCTTATTTTATTGTAGTAACCAATCAATAACATTAAGTTTTTGGATACCATCTATGCTTGTATTATCAAAATCAAGTGTCAATAGATACTTTGGATAATTATCCTTGATAGTTCTAAATGCCGAAATTTCTCTTTTGAATGTTTTTTCGTCATTAACAGTATAGGCAATCTGGTAGTATTCCCGTTCATTATCTGGTTTCTGCACCACAAAATCAACCTCTTTCTCATCGTGTTTCCCGACATAGACTTTTCCTCCTCGTCTGAATAACTCGAAATAAACCACATTTTCAAGTTTATGACCTAAATCGGTATCGTATTTATTGGTTGCTGTAATGTTTCTTAATCCTAAATCTACAATATAATATTTCTCATTTGTGGAAAGTAATTCTTTACCTTTTATATCATAACGGGGCGCTGAGTATAAGATATATGATTGGGTAAGAAAATCCAGGTATTTAATAATCGTATTGTGAGATATGCTTTTGGATGAATTCTTATTGAGTTCTGCTGCAATATTTGTTGGCGAAACATAAGAACCAACCGAATCAAATAAGAAACTGATAATTCGCTGTAGATTACGAATATTCCTTAATTTATTTCGCTGAGCAATGTCTTTTATAATAACGGTATCATAAATAGATTGAAGATAGTCATTTACTAAATCCTGATTGTTTTGAGAAAGCGTAACTGCTTCCGGGAAACTACTCCCATTGATGTATTTACGAAAAAGACGGTCTGTGTTTTTGTTATCATTGTTTGCTAAGACATATTCTTTAAAGGAATATGGCTGAATATTTATAGCGATATATCTGCCGGTCAGAAGCGTAGCTAATTCACCTGATAATAAATAAGCATTTGAACCGGTAATGTATAAATCAATGTTCTTTTTAGCGTACAAACTATTAATTAGTTTTTCAAAATCATTGATTAATTGGACTTCATCTAAAAAAATGTAAAATTTCTCGTCGTTACGTACATTTTTCATGATTTCATCATACAAGGCAGTCCAGTTAGTAAAGTCTAAGTTCTCCCTTTCTTCAAAATTGAGAAATACAATATTTTCAGAAGAAATACCGCTTGATAATAATTCATTTTTAAAGGCTTCTAAAAGCGTTGATTTTCCGCAACGCCTGATACCTGTAATGACTTTTATTACGTTTTGGTCTTTAAGCTGTCTTAATTTACCCAAATATGTTTCTCTCTGTATCATACTTTAAATTTAATGCCAAAGATAACTCTTATTGACTAAATATTAAAATAACGGCAACTTTCGTCAATAAGATTGCCGGATTTTGTTTGTCACTAACGGCCACTTGTAAGTTGTTGTTGCGGGTTTCGAAGAGTGTCAGTATCCGGATCCTTATCTATGAAATGTACCAGTCTTTCGTTACTATTCATCCTTCTCCCGTCATTGTAATCATAGACAAACAAGCAGCACCGCAATCCATTGCATCATACTGGTATTGCATTTTGAAATGTTTTCGGACACTCATAATGGACCCATTTTATCGTGACCGCGTACTCGTGTCATAGTATGTTTTGACATTAGATCTTTCAAGCCTTTTCTTGGACATAAAATAGTAATCTAAACGTACCATTACGCCAGCAGAATTTGTCCTGTAAGAATAGTTTATATTCTCGTAAATATTTGATAAATAGTGTGATATAGACGGAGATGTCAGTGGTTGCCAGTAAGACAACGTTAGACTCATTCCAATCTTTCTAAAATATTTTTTCAGATTGACTGTGGAGATATTATACACAGGCTCTCTGTAACCGGTAATAGTGTACATAGTGCTGGTATATGAGGCTGAAGTGTAAAGCATCATATCGAAAGGGAGATACAGAGATATGTCACAGCTTAAGTCATATGCGAAATTTTCGCGTCTTTGTTCAAATGTGTTGTAAATATCATAATACAACACAATCCCCGGATTTATATCTAACCATTCCCATGGGCTGAATGTCCCTGTAAGAAGATATCCGAATCTATCCAAATTGCCGCAGTTCACAGGCATCTGTGTCTGATTAAGTTCAGAATCATAAAAATATCCGGTAGAAAACACATTCTTCCCGTGATAATATGTCGGTCCGGTTACGAATTTAACCATTTTACCTTTATACGAATATCTCACATCAAAGCTATTCATAATATATGGTTTCAAGTCCGGATTCCCTTTCCACGACGTCTTGTCGTCATATACGATCGTATATGGAACCAATAACCAAGCAGTAGGATAATAGGTATTTCTCTTGTAATCGAAGCTAATACTATTTTTGCCGTCAAATCGGAAAACGGTGCCGGCATAAGGCTGAAATGAAAACTGAGAATTGGAGTTCATATTATGAAATAAATTGCTGTTTCCCTCTCCCTTGAGCCCGATCTTAAATCCCCATTTTCCAAAATCTACATTTATATCGGCATATCCGTTATAGAGATAGTTTGTATAATTGTTTAAAGTGTTCTGCTCATTATTAATTTTGCTGTTCAGATTTCGATAGTATCCTTGCAATCCGGCGGTGAAAGTGACAACATCGCTGATTATATTATTATAATTCAATATAATGTTCGCTGAGAATCTATTGCCGGTTTCAGTACTTACGACCTCTCTTCCGTCAATTTCATATACCGATTTTGTACCATCCTCATTATCGGTATACCCGATATTTGAAGTAACGGAGATATAATCCGTTTCTTTATCTTTCATAGTATGCTTATAGTGCAGCGTATAGTTGCCTATGAAATAGTTGTGTTTGAATTGTTGGCTGAATGGACTGAGTAAGGACGTCGTGTCCCCTTCTGCATTTGTGTAAAACTGATTGTAGATATTTATCTTGTCTGCACCGGAAAGTTCTGTTTTAGTGGTAATATTGAAATAGTCGTTCTTCGTTATATGCCAATCCAAATTCACATTGAAAGTGTGGTCCAGTTCTTTCCCTTTTTCGCTTCTCCCATCCATATTGTATGTCTGTCCACTTTCGTTATCTATGCGTTGTTTGTTCACTATAGATTTAGAATTTCTGTAATAGTTAAAATATATAAACTCCACTTTCATTTTCTCGCTTCCATATCCAAATCCTGTATAGAAGTCGCTGTCCCAGCTTGGAATTCTTAGCATTTCCTGAAACCCGGTTTCAACCCCTGTTCTGATTTCCTTTTTGGTAACGATGTTGATTACAGCATTGTAGTTTTGGTTAATATCTCCGGAGGGCATCGTTATCACCTCTATCTTTTCAATGTCCCGATAATTTACCCTTCTTAAATCGGTTGAATACCCAAGATTGATCCCATTTACAGTGATAAGTGTGTTTGCTTTTCCAAGAATACTGGCTGTCTGTCCATAGGGATCGGTCCTGATTAACGGAATTTTGTTAAGCAAATCAGCTGTTTGAACCACTCCTGTAAGTAATGTGCTGTCGATACTATAGACTTCTTTGCCAACCAACCGTTCCACTTTACCAGAGGCAATAATTTTGGTTTCTTTAATATTTAAAGCCTCTCCTTTCAAACGGATTACTCCGAGATCAAGATGTCGTGGAATTTTTTCGCCATCAATGGATATGATTTTCTTGTGATTAAAACCATAAGTTATGATTATTCTGTATTCTCCGCTCTCAATATTTACTTTGTCGAAACGGAATGAAGCATCATCAGAGTCAATTAACGCAGCAAATATCAAACTATCCGTATTATTAACAATCTTAAGAGTGGAGAATGGCAGAGATTCACCCGTCTCATCATCTACGACCTTTCCTGAAAGTCGAATGTTTTTCGCACTTATTTCTATGGAAATGAGGCCAAGTAATAATAGGAATAGAAAACGTTTCATAAAAGATCACCAAATTATTTAAAGGGGGACTACAAGTTTAACAGACCCCTAGCTTTTGCTGCCATTCCTGTCTTAATCTAAATTTTCTTGCTTATATCTCTATTGTCTGCAGAGCCTATAATTTCAATATCGAGTGATCGGTTCTGATAGGTACGTGGAATCTAAGTGGTGAAGAATACAAGAACTATGGAAAGTATTTCATCATCAATACTTTTAATAAAATAACAAATTAAAAAATAAAAAATCAATAGCGGGAGGAAAAGTTTCGGGAAAATGAGGGTTAAACTAAAATGGATCAATAAAATACATTTTAAAAGTTTCGCTCTCACGATTGAAAAACGTTTCATCAAAACCCCAAAGTTATACTTTATGGATACGGGGCTTGCTGCCTATCTTCCTGGTACCGGATCCCCCGGGCAGGCGTCAAGAGATAAGATGAGAGGAAATCTTTTTGAAAACTTTGTGATTATAGAGACAACAATAAAGAGGTAAATGATAAAGTAGAGCCAAAGATTATTGTTTATGCAGGAAACTTTGAGAACAATAAGGGGGATATTTGATTACTACATTACATCAATTTCAATCGTTTTTTTGTACCCTTATAAACCATTTACAAACTCATGGAATAGCAATACCTTTTCTGCATTGGATTGCTTGAACAAGAGGTGCGTAAAATCACGGTATTTCTTTTTAAGGTCGGTCTTTTCTATTGTTTCTATATTCTTTAGGCGACATTCTTACGTGATTTTTAAAGTATTTCCCAAAATGCGACTGAGTGGGGAAATTTAATATGTTACTTATTTCCTGTATATCAAGATTTGTTGATTTCAGGTATGCCTTTGCATCAAGCAATATGTAATCGTTAATCCACTCAGCAGCAGATTTTCCGGTATTATCTTTTATTATTTTGGACAGGTATTTGGGTGTAAGAGACAATTTGTCTGCATAATATTGCGAATCGTGATGTGTTTGGTAGTTATGTTCCACCAGATCCATGAACTCATCAATTAAAACAACTTGCTTTGTCTTCTTTTCAGAATTTGGTTCACGGTAACATAAATATTCAATCTCGTAAAAAATTGCCTGAGTTAATAATTGAGTAAGTTCCACGCGGTAATGATTTTTTTTTTTTCGTATGATTTGCTGAATAGAATTAAAATAGTTCTTCATTTTTTCCGTTTCCTCCCTATTCAATCGCGTCCAGGGTTGATTTTTTACTGAGTTTCTCAATAAATACTTTTCTTTAATATTCAGAGCCGTTAAGCTGTCAATAAATCTGTCTGACATGATGATATAAAATCCTTCGAAATCCTGGCTCACCTTGTACAGCTCCAATATCTGGTGAGGAAGTACTACAATTAATGCCGGGGCTGCTGCAGTATATTCTTTCAAATTTATTGCGCCCTTAAGGAACCCTTTGGTGCAGACAACGGCACAAGTTACATCTACTTTAAACGGGCTGTCTTCAACTATTTCAATTTTTGGATTTTCTATTAAAATCAGATCTTCACCTATAGAATCTGCTTTCTGGATATTATCATTTGACCGCCAATCAAAAAGAGAAATTCTGTGACTCATTACTTAATATTTTCTACAAAAATAGGAACATTAGTCGGTTTATTACAAATAAAAAAGACATATATTCCAATATTAGTGGTATAAATGCCTTTTATTGACATATTATTTACTATATCTTTACATTTTTATCAGATCGAATATAAAAAAGAAAATATTATGAAACTGAATTTAAAAGAAGGCCTGAAAGACTACGGAATCAAACAGGCATTCAGATATTTGGAATCTAATCCCAAAGAAAATTTTCCAAAGCTGATCAAATGGGCAAAAAAATTTGATGTAAACGGGAATTATACGAATGCCATTGCAGGCATTGAAAAATCAATATCTGATCCCGCTAATAATTGGAATCAGTTTGTAAATAACATCTGGGAGGATATTGATGCAGGACAGCGGAAGGTCTTTTTCGAGAAATTTATCTTAAACGGTGCTCTGCGGGCAAAAGACAAACTGAATTTATCACGCAAAAAGTACAACTGTAACATACCGTGGGCAATATTGATGGATCCTACATCGGCCTGCAACCTGAAATGCACAGGTTGCTGGGCTGCTGATTACGGTAACAAGATGAATATGAGCTACGAAACACTCGATGATATTATCAGGCAGGGAAAGGAAATCGGGACCTATTTCTATATCTATTCGGGCGGCGAACCTCTGATCAGGAAGACAGATATTATCAAATTGTGTGAAAAACATGACGATTGTATGTTTCTCGCCTTTACAAACGGAACTTTAATTGATGAATCGTTTGCAGACGAAATGCTCCGTGTAAAAAACTTCGCACCAGCCATAAGTATTGAGGGGTTCGGAGAAGCAACCGATTCCCGTCGCGGTGATGGCACATTTGAAAAAGTAGATGAAGCAATGACCATTCTGAAAAACAAAAAACTTCTTTTTGGGGCATCACTTTGTTACACGCGAACCAATACCGAGGTGGTTGGCAGCGAGGAATTCTTTGATTTTCTCATTGAAAAGGGAGCCAAATTTGCATGGTATTTTACCTATATACCGGTTGGTATTGACGCCTTGCCTGAATTGATGGTGACTCCGGAACAACGGAAGTTCATGTATGAGCAGATCAGAGCATTCAGAAAGAAAAAAGCAATCTTTACAATGGATTTCTGGAATGATGGTGAATATGTTAACGGATGCATTGCCGGTGGAAGAAACTATCTGCATATAAATGCACACGGCGACATTGAACCGTGTGCTTTCATACATTACGCGAACTCAAATATTCACGAGAATACACTTCTTGAAGCATTACAATCTCCATTGTTCATGCAATACAGGCAGAATCAACCGTTCTGTGAAAATATGCTTCGTCCCTGCCCGTTACTTGACAACGAAAACCGCCTGGCAGAAATGGTAGATCGATCACAAGCCAAATCCACCGATATGAAACATCCGGAGGATGTACATGACCTTTCTGCTAAAACAGCGGCGGCAGCTGCTGCCTGGAAACCGGTTGCCGATGAGCTTTGGGAAAAATCCAAAGTCAAAAAAGCAGAAATGGTTCACTGATCTAAAACATATCCGTTGTCGATTGAAATATTCAACAATCCAGAACAGCGTTCCGGGTTTCTATGTTTTAGAAATTAAAAGACATGCCCAACAAGAAATGAGCCGGGCGAATTGAATAGGTCAGAGAAATATCGGATAATTCACTGTAATAGGATATCTCATAACCGGTTTATTGGCAAGCCCTGGTATCTAATGGCCCCTGTTTCCTGCACTTCTA
>ERZ795053.6091-NODE-6091-length-12175-cov-4.798680_pt1 | contig 12175 bp, 9 predicted proteins | sample MGYA00375137_ERZ795053 | MGnify/ENA primary metagenome ERZ795053 (study PRJEB30182, sample SAMN05720284) | activated sludge metagenome | isolation source: Anaerobic digester | place: Hong Kong | collected 2014-12-17 ... | reverse complement strand
TGCTCCTGCTGACCCTTGGCGTCACACTGCGCTGGCTGCCCCCATCGGGCTATATCTCTCCGCTGGTCGATCCAGTGATGGGGGTGAAATTTCTGCTCATGCCCGCGGTGACGCTGGGAATTGCGCTGGCCGCGCCCCTTACCCGCTTCATCCGCTCCGGCATGTTGGATGTGATGAACGCGGATTACGTGCGTACTGCTCGTGCCAAAGGACTGACCGACCAGCTGGTGATCTTGCGCCACGCCCTCAAAAATGCCATGCTCTCCGTGGTGACGATCTTTGGCGTATTGCTGGGTAGCCTTTTGGGCGGCTCGATCATCACCGAATCGGTCTTTAACTGGCCCGGCATTGGCACGCTGCTCTTGCAGGCGATTCAACAGCGCGATTACGGCATCGTGCAAGGCGTTGTGCTCTTTATCTCGCTGATCTTTATGACCGTCAATCTGCTGGTCGATATCACCTACGCCTATCTGGACCCGCGGATCCGTTTTCAATAAACGCTCCTATGGGCGGTAAACTGAAATTGCACGATTTCTCAGAGAGCATAACGGCAATTTCAACCGCATACCGATATGAGCCTCAATAAGATAGCTATGACTGAAACTGTGGCCAATCGATCGTCCAACTTTCCGCGGGTATCGCAAACGGTGCCCGACCGGGGAAGACACACGTTTGAATTTGTGAAAAGTATCTTGCGCAACCGACTGGCGGCTGTGGGGGTCGTCATTGTTTTGGGGTTGCTCAGCGCCGCGCTCTTTGCCCCCTGGCTTGCCCCCTACGACCCGGAAGAACAATTCTCCAGCGATGCTCGCCAGCCACCCTCGGTACAGTACCTCTTCGGGACCGATACCATCGGGCGCGACGTCTTTAGTCGCGTCATTTATGGCACACGGGTTTCGCTGCTCGTCGGCATTGCGTCGATGGCGATTGCCGCTACGCTGGGGGTAACCATGGGGCTGGTTGCGGGGTACTACGGCGGCTGGGCTGACACCATTTTGATGCGGTCCATGGACGCGCTGTTGGCCTTCCCTGCCGTGCTCCTGGCAATCTTTATCATTGCCGTGCTCGGCCCCTCGTTGCTCAATGCGATTCTGGCGGTGGGGATCGTCTACACACCGACCTTTGCGCGGCTGACACGAGCGAGTGCCCTCTCGATCCGCGAGAAAGAGTACCTGGAAGCGGCCCGTTCCATCGGTGTGCGTGATACCCAGATCATGAGTCGCGTGATTCTGCGCAATAGCCTCTCACCCATTGTTGTCCAATTTTCACTGGGGGTGGGCTATGCGATTCTCGTTGAGGCTGGGCTGAGCTTCTTGGGGCTGGGCGTCCAACCCCCGACACCGGCCTGGGGATCGATGCTGGGCTTTGGCCGCAACTACATGTCGATTGCGCCCTGGTTGACTGCCTTTCCAGGGCTGGCGATCTTTGTCACCGTGCTTGGCTTTAACTTTGTTGGTGATGGGTTGCGGGAAGCGCTCGACCCCCACATGCGCCGGATATCGTGAACGGGAGCAATGGCTATGGCCAAAATCACAGGCAGGATCATTGATCAACGGAGTGGTGAGACGATTGAGGCGCGGGTTCAGGTGCTCTCATCGGGAGGGCAATTTTTGCATCCGCCAGAGGCCATCCTGAAAGTAGGGCCGGGTGTGCCCTTTTTCTACTGCGCCGGCCATTTTACGCTTGACGCGCCGCGCGGACTGACCCAAATCCTGGTCGAACGCGGCACCGAGTATGTGCCGACGCGCCTCACGCTCGATGTTGCCAAACGGGGCACAACGGCCATTGACATTACGCTCGAACGATGGTCCGATTTGGGCGAACGGGGCTGGCATCCCGGCAACACGCACATCCACTATGACGAAAAGGAACAGCGGCCAGACGAGCGGCTGCGGCTCGACCCGCGCGTCGAAGATCTGCGCATGACCGCGATCAGCATCCTCACCCGGCGCGACCTGCCCTACGCCAGCAACAAATATCCGCCGGGTCTCCTGACCGACTTTACCAGCGCGCACCATCACGTTGAGTGCGGCGAGGAGAGCCGTCACAACCAGACGCCGTGGGAGTTTGGCTATGGCCATATCATGATGTTGCGTCTCCGCGAGATTGTCGAGCCGATCAGCCGCGGCATCCTGGTTGATGAGCTGGATCCCGACTACCCGCCGCTCTGTTATGCCTGTGATGAAGCACACCGCCAGGGCGGGATTGTCATCTGGTGCCACAATGGTCAGGGCATGGAAGCGCCGGTCGCCACCGCTTTGGGCAAGCTCGACGCCTTTAACCTCTTTGACCCCTATTGGATGGACCCGGAATATGATCTCTGGTACGCCATGTTGAACTGCGGCTTCAAGTTGCCGGCCTCCACCGGTTCGGATTGGTTCGTCTGTTCCGCCAACCGGGTCTACGCATACACCGGTGGCCCCTTTCACTATGACGATTGGGTATCCGCCCTGCAAGCCGGTCGCACCTTTATTACCAATGGGCCGGCGCTGACCCTCACCGTCAACGAACAGTTGCCTGGCGCAACCATCCAAACCGATGTCGGCTCTCCGCTGACAGTCGATGTGCGTTGGCAGTCGCACTATGCGGTGCAGCGCGTTGAGCTCATCTGGAACGGTCAAGTGGTTGAGACGCTGCAAATCCCGCAGGGCGCAACCGTCGGTGCGTTGACGGCGGAGGTGTCGGCTCGGTCTGATGGGTGGTTGGCCGCCCGTCTCTCCAGCCAGGTGCGCGATAGCTTCTATCAGCCCCTCTTTGCACACACCAGCCCGGTCTATATCACGACCGGAATTCAGGCACCGGAGGTAGCAGATGCGGCACGCTTCTTCGACCAAGCCATTGATGGCGCGCTGAATTGGGTCCAGCAACGGGGCAAGTTTCGCAATGCACAACAGCGTCAAGAAGTGCTGGCTCTGTTTAAAGAAGGTCAAGCTGTCTACCAGACCTTGAGGAGCGTATGAGCAACGAACGCCTGGCGCGCGATGCGGGCTATGCCATGCCGGCCCACCGCCCCTATTACCCCCCGCTGCCCACCTACTACCGGGATGTGCGCTTTCAATTGGTCTATTTCCGGGCCGAACCGGCGCGACTGCGTACGTTTCTGCCGGAACCGCTTGAGCCATCTGCAGAGGGTCTCTGTGTGGCCTTCGCCATTGATGTGCCCTTTTCGTCTTCCTATGGCCCCTTCCACGAAGCGGGCATCCAGATCCAATGCACCTTGGAGGGTCAATCGGCCTTCTTCAATTCCCACCTCTATCTCGACAATGTGCCGGCTATCTGCTCCGGCCGTGAACGGTGGGGCGCGCCGAAAGAGTATGCGGAGGTGACCTTCGAGCAGCACAACAATCTGTTCGTCTCACGTACCATCAAGGATGGCGTGACCATTATGACGCTGACCTCGGAGATCGGCGCACCCGCGACGCCGGAGGCCTTGATTCCCATGTTTCCCAGCTATCGCCTCAAACTGATTCCTCAGGCCGATGGCCCCGGCGCGGCGATCAAACAGATCGTGGAAGCATCACCCCAAGAGGTGGCGACACACCTGCTCTACGGCGGCAGCGGTACTGTTGCCTTTGGTGCAACCGTCAACAGCGATCTGCGCCCCTTTGGGCCAATGGAGGAAGTGGCCGCCTTCTATCAAGTGGCCAGCTACACCGAAAGCTACGGACGTGTGGTCTATGATTATCTGAAAAAGGAAGCCCTATGAGCGATCTTGTGATCCGTAACGGCACTGTGATCGACCCAGTGGTGGGATTGCATGCCCCGCGCGATGTCGTGGTGCAGGACGGCCACATCGCGGCGCTACTGGAACCGGCGAGTGCAGAAGCTGCCACCGCGGCCACCACCGCAACAGAAGTGGTCGACGCCACCGGGCTGCTCGTCGTCCCCGGTATGATAGATGTGCATGTCCACATCTTTTCCAGCTTCTCCCATTATGGGGTGGATGTCGATCCGAGCTGCCTGGCGCGCGGCGTGACAACGGTGTTGGACGCCGGCTCGGCGGGCGCACAGACCTATCCGGCCTTCAAACGCTATGTCATCGATGTGTCGGACACCCGAGTCTTTGCGCTGCTGAACATCTCAAATATTGGCATGGTGCCGGGGGCAGAGACCGATCCGGCGATTGGCGAATTGGATCACCTGCCTTTTCTGAATGTGCCGGCTGCGCTCGATTGTATCGAAGCCAACCGCGATACGATCCTGGGCATTAAAATCCGGCTCAGCCGCAATTTGGCTGCCGATGGGCGCAATGAACCGCAGGCGCTGGATCTGGCGTTGGAGGCCGCAGCCGCGGCCAGGCTGCCAATCATGGTCCATTTTGCCAACTCCAGCGTGCCAATCGACGATCTGCTCCCCCGCTTGCGCCCCGGCGACCTGCTGACGCACTGCTACCATCCCCACGAATCGGGAATTTTGGATCGGCAGGGCCAGGTCTATCGCTCCGTGTGGGATGCCATCGACCGAGGCGTACTGCTGGATGTTGGCCACGGGCGAGGGGCCTTTAGCTGGGCTGTGGCACGGGCGGCCATGCGCCAGGATATCTGGCCCCACACCATCTCGAGTGATCTACACCAGTACAACATCCAAGGCCCCGTCTTCGATCTGGCAACCACCGTCTCCAAGTTGCTGCATCTGGGTATGCCACTGTTGGAGGCGATCCGCCGGGTGACCGCCACCCCCGCCCAAGTGCTGGGAATGGCCGGCCAAATCGGTACGTTGCAGCCCGGTGCCGAAGCGGATATTGCCCTGCTCGAGTTGGCCGAAGGTGATTTTGCCCTGACGGACATTACCGGTGCCGTCGAGCAGGCCGGGCAAACATTGATCCCGCGTGGGGTTTACCGCGCGGGGAAACCCTATACCGGCCCCACCACGCAGTACACCGAGCACAATCCCCCCTGGTATCACGGCAGGTTTAGCTATCCACCGGTGCAGCCGCCCCACTTTGGGCACACGCATCAATGAAAAGGCAACTGTATGGTAACCGCAACACCAGCACCGCAACCACCGCTTGAGACGACAGCCAGGATACGCACGGATCCCTTTCCCAACCGCGGCCACATTGGCGCGGAGGAAAAAGCCGCGGTGGAAGCGTTTCTCAATCGGGTCCTCGCCGACGGACTTCTGCCCGCTTATGACGGCGAGGAAGAACGGGCCTATTGCACCGAGTTTGCGGCCTATCTGGGCGGCGGTTACGCGGACGCGGTGAGTTCCGGCTCGGCGGCGGTCTACGTTGCACTCAAGGCGTTGCAACTGGAACCGTTCAGCGAGGTGATCGTCGGTGCCTTTACCGATCCAGGGGGTATGATGCCCATTCCGCTGCTGAACTTGATTCCCATGATCGCCGACGCCGTGCCGGACAGTTACAACACGGGGCCGGCGCAGGTGGCTGCCCTCATCTCACCGCGTACCAGTGCGATTGTCGTGCCCCACATTGCCGGCGATCCCGCCGATATCGTTGGGGTCATGGCGGTGGCACGGCAACATGGCCTCCCCGTGATCGAGGACTGTGCCCAGGCGCACGGCGCACGGGTCAATGGGCAACTGGTCGGCACCTTTGGCGATCTGATGGCGATGTCGACGATGGGCGGCAAACACCACAGCACGGGACCCCAAGGCGGCGTTGTCTTCACAAAGGAGGAAGCGCTCTACCACGAAGTGCGCCGCGCCTCGGATCGGGGCAAGCCCTTCTTCTTGCCGCCCGGCTCGACCAATGTGACGGCTTCGCTCAACTTCAACCTGAACGATCTGGCCGCGACGATTGGACGGGTGCAACTGCGCAAATTGCCGGAAAGTATCCGACGACGCCAGGCGATTGCCGCCCAACTCCGCGAAGGACTCGCCGATCTGCCGGCGGTCACCATGCAACCACCCCAACCTGGTGTGGAATCAAGTCACTGGTTCTTGCCGCTCAAATTTCACGCCGACCAGGCACGCTCTACAAAGGTGGACTTCTGCGCTGCCCTGCGCGCTGAAGGGTTGACTGTGCAGACCGACTATCGGGGCGGTCTGCCCCACACCCACGATTGGTTTGTCAACCGGCGCGTCTTCGGCACGAGCGGCTATCCGTGGGCGAGCCCGGACTATCACGGTGACCCGGACCAGCACTTCCCCTGCCCCAATGCTCACGCCATGCTCGAGAGCCACTTCAATTTGCTCTTCCATGAGAACTGGAGCAGTTGCGAAGTCGATGATGCGATCGCCATCTTTCACAACGTATCCATCCGAAAATTCCCTGTTCCCGCTGGATCACGCCCAAATTTTCGGATAGAGACCAAATAGAGACCAAGTAGAAGTCGGCGACAGTGAAGAGGAGAGCTTCATGACAACCTACCGCGGCGGCCTTGTCGGCTGCGGCCGCATCGGCACCCTCTGGGAGACGGACCCACCCACGCCCCTGACCCATGCTGGGGCGATGGCACTCCATCCCCAGATTGAGCTGGTGGCCGGCAGCAGCCGGGGCGCAGAACATCTACAGTGGTTTGGCAAGCGGTGGGGCGTCGACGCGCTCTATCGCGACTACCGGGCGATGTTTGAACGGGAACGGCTGGACATTGTCTGCATTGCAACCCACCCCGGCCTCCACCTGCCGATTGTCGAGGCGGCGGTGGCAGCGGGGGTGAAAGGGATTCTCTGCGAAAAACCGCTGGCCCTTTCTCTGGCCGATGGCGATGCGATTGTGAAGGCGTGCAGGCGGGGGGCCTCTGGGCGCGGTTGTGTGCTCGCGGTCAACCACTCGCGACGCTGGGATCCGGTGCATCAGAAAGCCAAGGCGATGATTGAAGAGGGCTTGATCGGCGAGATCGTCTCCCTGCTGGGCATCTGCCAGGGCATCAAGCCTTTTCCCGCCTGGGTGGCCGACGAAGAGGGGCCGTTGATCCACGATGCGGTGCACACCTTCGATCTCTTCCGCATGTTCGGCGGTGATGTCGCATCCGTGGTCGGCACGGCGCACCGTCGCATGCAGCCCTTTGATGTGGAGGACATCAGCGACGCCATCTTCACCTTTCAAAATGGCATCAACGGCGTTGTTATGGCGAGCGAAATCACGCGGTACAATCGCTTTGAACTGGAGATCCAGGGCACCGAGGGGTTGATTGTGCTCGGCAACCAGGGCAACCGTTGGTGTAGCAGCGTCGACCGCACCGACCGACTCAACGAACCGGATCCGCGCATTGAATGGTATTCCTTGGTCCCCGAGCCATTTCCTGAGGTGGCCGAGGCCAGTTCGATTGCGGCGGCCATGGCCGAGCTCGTTGACTGCATCGAGACAGGCAAAAGGCCCCGTTCGACCGGCGAAGATGGCGTTGCCTCGCTGGAAATGGTGATGGCGATCTACGAATCCCAGTTGCAGGGCAATGTGCCGGTGGCGCTGCCGCTGTCGCAACGGGATTCGACGCTCTACCGCCTGCGCACAGCGGGGCACTTCGCATGATTGGCTATGACATCGTTAAGGATATCTCTCATGTTGTTGACAAGCGGTAAACCCGGCTTTCCCCACGTTTGGCACCTGCCGGCGCTAGCGGATGAAGAACGTGCTGCGCGCTATGGCCAGGGTGTGGTGGAGATGGCGTCTCACCTCACTGCGGGGGAGTACACGACCGTCACCTTTCACTTCACACTGGGTGACACACCCTTGCCGGAAGGTGGCCGTCTGCGCGTTGCCTGGCGCTGGCCCATCGATTGGCACGATCTGCAGACGACGGACCCTGCCGGTGATGGGTATGTCACCGTAACCACTGACCAAGCCGTCGGCGTGGCCGTGGCATTTCAGCAACTGGGCGATCTCGATCCGTGGATGCACTGCCTGGATCTGCAAGTGACTGCCGGCACCTTACGCAAGGGGGATGAGTTGCATCTGGTCTGCGGCGACCGCACTCACGGTGGGCGAGGTTGGCGCGCCCCCACCTGTCGCGTCAATGCCGCCCACTTTCTGCTGTTGATCAACCCCGACAACAGTGAGCGCTGGCTTCGTCTCGCCGATCCACCCAGCTTCGCCGTCACGGCGGGAGCGCCGACGCGGCTGGTGGCCGTTGCGCCGGCAGAAGGCATAGTCAATGAGCCGATCACCCTGTTGGTACGAGGCGAGGATCGATGGGGCAACCCCGCGCCACTGGGAAATGACCCACTACACCTTGCGCAGTGTGCCTCCCCCCCGACATTGCCCAATCCCGCTTTTGTGGTGGACGCGTGCACGACGACGGACAACCCGGCTGTCACCCGTTACACACTGCATTTCAACGAGCCGGGCGACTATCGCCTGCGGGCGACCCTCCCCACCACGAATTTACAGGCCGAAAGCAACACAGTACGTGTTCACGCTGCGCGGCCAAGCCACCAACTTTTCTGGGGCGATCTGCACTCGGGGCAGACAGAAGTGGGCTGTGGCGCAGGTACCCTGGCGGAACATTACCAGTTTGCCCGCGATGTGGCGGGATTGCAATTTGTCACCCACCAGGCGAATGACCATTACATCACCTTGCCGCTCTGGAACCATACCCGCGCGTTGGCCGCCACCTTTCACGAACCGGACAACTTTGTCGTCTTCCTGGGCTGCGAATGGAGCCCACCCACGGAAGACGGCGGCGACCGCAACGTTATTTACCGCGACGATGAGACACGTCTGCGCCGGTCGGGGCGTTACTACACCGAGTCTGATCCCGATCCCGAACCGGATCTCCCCACCGCGTCTGATTTTCACGCGGCCTTCGCCGATGAACCGATCATGGTCAACATGCACGTGGGCGGTCGCCCCACCAATCTGGACTACCATCTGCCCGCGATTGAGCCACTGGCGGAGATCCATTCGACCCACGGCACTTCAGAGTGGTTTGTCATGGACGCGCTGCGTCGCGGCTATCGGGTCGGTATCACCGCCGGGGCCGATGGCGTGACGGGACGGCCCGGCGCCGACCATCCCGGCTGGCGGCTCAACCGCAATGTGCGCAGTGGCCTGACCGCTGTCTATGCCACTGCATTGACGCGGGAAGGATTGTGGGAAGCGTTTCACGCCCGCCGCTGTTATGGCACCAATGGCGCGCGCATTCGGCTCTGGTTCGAGGTCGACGGGCAACCGATGGGCGCGACTTGTGCCACCGATGGCCAACCTGTCATCAAGTTGGCGGTGCAGGGAACGGCAGCGATTGAACGGGTCGATCTGCTGCGTGGCACAGAGGTGCTCACCAGTTGGCAGATCGCTAGGCCGGATGCGGCGCGGTTACGCGTGCTCTGGAGTGGCACCGAAACGCTGGGCACGGCACGCGCCCAGCGCGTGGTGTGGGATGGGACGTTGCAGCTCACCGATGGTGCGTTTACCGATGTGCAGCCGATTGGTCTGCAGAGCGCCGATGACGGAGTGCAGTTGCCGGATGCGCATACGATCACCTGGCAATCCGCCACCGCGGGCAACTTCGCCGGGTTCACGGTGCAGGCGGTCGCGGATGGCGATAGTCGGCTACACTTTACCGCCGCGCCCTGCACCTTTGCCTGCACGCTGAATCAGGTGCGGCTGGCCCCGTTGGTTGTGGATGCCGGCGGCGTAAACCGGCGTGTTACGATTGGCCCCGCCCCGCGCCCAGATGGCCCCGCTGCCGTGGAATTGTGCTATCGCGATACGCAGCCGCTGGACGGTGAAATCCCCTACTGGGTGCGCGTCATGCAGGTCGACCAGGGGGTGGCGTGGAGCAGCCCGGTCTATGTCACGCGAACAGTGCAGATGTCGTAGAGAAAAGGATAAGCAGAGAAGGATAAGCCGATGGGAACATTGACCAACAAAACAGTGATTGTGACAGGGGCAAGCAGAGGAATCGGCAAAGCAATTGCTTTGACCTTGGGGCAGGCAGGCGCCAATGTTGTCGCGACGGCGCGCACGACATCGGCGATTGCCGGCGTGGTCGATCAACTGCAGCAGATGGGCGCCAACGGCTTGGCGGTGACGGCCGATCTGAGCGCCGAGGCCGATATTCAGCGGATTGCCGATGAAACGCTGGCGCGCTTCGGGCGCGTTGATATCCTGGTTAACAATGCGGCGATCATTCACCCACCGATTGATCTTGTCAATTTCGACGCCACCCTGTGGCGACAGGTCATCGATGTCAACTTGACCGGCGCGGCGCTGCTGACGAAAGCCGTCTTGCCCACCATGATCGCGCAACACGGGGGGAAAATTATCAACATTGCCAGCATCGGTGGGCGCAAGGGGGGCAAAGGACGAAGCGCCTATCGCGTCACCAAGGCGGCGTTGATCAGCCTGACGGAGAGCGTTGCCGCCGAGGTCAAGCCCCACGGCATCGACGTGACCTGTATCTGCCCCGGCGGTGTCGACACCGAGGGCTTTCGGGAAGCCTTTAACAGCCAGGGGCGTGACGAGAATCCGAAGCTCATGTTGCCCGACGAGATTGCGGAATTGGCACTCTTTTTGTGTAGCGATGCCAGCTCCGCCATCACCGGCACGGCCATTGATGCCTTTGGAGGGAGCAACCCCCTCTTTGGTTGAACAACAACGCTTGGGCGCGGCAGTCAATAAGGCCAACCACACTGGAAAACAGCAAGATTACGGTGGCTTTATTGATGCCGGGATTGACGAATCATAGGACTTACAACAGGAGAAGCAACGATGGCAATTCTAAGCGCAGCAGACCGTGCATTTTGGGAAGAGAACGGCTACGTGGTTGTGCCCAATGTGGTACCACAACAGAATCTCGATGCTGTCATCGATACCATGTGGGACTTTCTGGGAATGGATCCCAGTGAACCCGAAACGTGGTATACACGCCCCGGTTGGCACAGCCAGACCGGCATGGTCGAACTCTATCAACACCAGGCGCTGTGGGACAATCGCCAGTACCCGCGCGTGCACGAGGCCTTTAGCGAACTCTTTGGCACCGAAAAGCTGTGGGTCAGCCTCGACCGGGTCAACATGAATCCGCCGGCGCGGCCCGACTGGGACTATCAGGGCTTCATCCACTGGGATTTCGACCCCGAGACGTGGCCGATTGGGCTGCGTGTACAGGGCGTGCTCTGCCTGACTGACACCGAGGCGGCGCAGGGCGGCTTTCAATGCGTCCCCGGTTCCCATCACCAGGTGCCGGAGATCCTGGCCCGCCAACAGCCCGACGCCAATTTGCGTCGCCCTGATATCACCGGCTTGACGGTCAAAGAGATCGCCGGCAAGGCGGGTGATCTGATCATCTGGCACACCGGCTTGCTCCACGGTAATGGTCGCAATCGCACCGACCGTCCGCGGCAGGCCCAATACATTACAATGAACCTGGCCAAGGAAGAGGATGAAGACCTGCGCCAACATCGCATCGATTCGTGGCGCAACCGCACAACCCCTGGCCGTTTCCCCGGCGATCCGCGCCGGCTGGAAGAGCAGACGGGGACCACCGCCACCCTGACCGATCTGGGCAAGAAGTTGCTGGGGCTGGAGAGCTGGGCAACGCGCGGGTGAATTTGCCGCTGGGACAGTAGACAGTGGACAGTGGGACAGTGGACAGTGGGACAGTAGACAGTGGGACAGTGGACAGTGCACTGATTACTGTCCACTGTCCACTGCGTTCCACGCCAATACAATAGGAGGAAACCATGACCGCGATGGGCAAACGGCTTGTCCTACAGCCGGACGGCCAGGTACAAGTCGAGCAAGTGAAAATTCCTACCCCCGGCCCGGAGCAGATCCTGGTCCGTATTCACACCACGCAGGTCAGCGCAGGCAGTGAAATCAATGGCGTCCGTCGACGGCGGGCGGCGACGGATGAGGAACGCAGTCAATTTGCACCTGCCGGCTTGGGTTACACCGCAGTCGGTGTGGTTGAGGCGGTCGGTGCGGCGCTCACAGACTTTGCTGTGGGCGACCGCGTGCTGTGCAGCGGTAACCACGGCACCCATTGGTTGGTGACACCGGGCAACGCGCTGAAACAAACGGCGATTTCCCAGGAGTTTCAGATTGAAAAGCTGCCGGCGGCGGTCAGTGATACTGAGGCCTGTTTCGCCGTGATGGGCGACATTGCACTGCATGGCGTGCGCCTAGCGCAGTTGCAGATCGGCGAATCGGTGGCGATCCACGGGTTGGGGGTGATTGGGTTGTTGGCCCTACAACTCTGTCGTCTCTCCGGTGCCCATCCGGTGATCGGAGTCGACCTGGTGGAAGAACGCATCAACTTGGCCCGTGAGCTGG
>ERZ795053.6090-NODE-6090-length-12176-cov-22.240822_pt1 | contig 12176 bp, 8 predicted proteins | sample MGYA00375137_ERZ795053 | MGnify/ENA primary metagenome ERZ795053 (study PRJEB30182, sample SAMN05720284) | activated sludge metagenome | isolation source: Anaerobic digester | place: Hong Kong | collected 2014-12-17 ... | reverse complement strand
CCCGAGTTCGACCTGGCCGCGCTGACGCTCGACGCGCTGAGCAACTCCGATGAGGTCTATAACCGCGAGGTGAGTTGGCTCGACTTCAACTGGCGTGTCCTGCACGAAGCGATTGACACACGCACGCCGCTGCTTGAACGGCTCAAGTTTATCGCCATCACGTCAAGCAACCTGGACGAGTATTTCAGCAAGCGCGTGGGTGGGCTGAAGCGGCAGAAGGCGGCGGGTATGGCCAACCTTACGCTGGACGGCTGGGCGCCCGACGTGCAACTGGCGCTGATCGCACGAGCGGTGCGCAACATGGTTGCCACCGAGAGCGCCTGCCTGCACGAGGCGATCCTGCCCGAGCTGGCCCAACATGGCATCCGGCTCGTCAACTTCGATGAACTCGATGAAGCCGAAAAAGAGCGGCTGCGCGATTACTTCCTGCGCGAAGTCTATCCGATTCTCACGCCGCTGGCCGTCGACCCCGGCCATCCCTTCCCGTTCATCAGCAACCTGAGCCTGAGTCTTGGCGTGATCCTGCGCGACCCGGCGACGGGCGAACGCCAGTTTGCGCGCGTCAAGGTGCCGCCGACACGTTCGCGCTGGGTGCAGTTGAGCAACACCATGCACTTTCTACCGCTGGAGCAGTTGATCGCCGCACATCTCGGCAGCCTGTTCCGTGGCATGGAAGTCGTCGCAGCTTACCCCTTCCGTGTCACGCGCAATGCGGACCTCGCCCGCAACGAGGAAGAAGCGGACGACCTGCTCGACATGATCAGCGAGGAGTTGCGCGAGCGGCGCTTTGCCCCGGTGGTGCGGCTGGAGGTGGATGACAACATGCCGGCCGAAGTGCTAGCACTGCTGCAGAGCCAGCTTCATTTGGAAAACGACGATGTCTATCTCGTGCACGGGCTTCTGCGGCGCGCCGATCTCTTTGCGCTGGCCGATATCAATCTGCCACATTTGAAGTACGATCCGTACACGCCGGCCACGCCGACGCGCCTGGCCGGCATCAGCAGCAAGGGCCGGCCGAGCGAGGTCTTCAACGCCATTCGCCAGGGTGACCTGCTCGCCCACCACCCGTATCACAGCTTCCAGTCCAGCACGCAACTCTTCGTCGAGGCGGCGGCTCGCGACCCGCAGGTGCTGGCCATCAAGCAGACCATCTACCGTACGTCGGACAACTCGCCGATCATCGCCGCGCTCATCGAGGCTGCGGGACGAGGCAAGCAGGTGGCGGTGCTGGTCGAGGTCAAGGCGCGTTTTGACGAAGCGAAAAACGTCGAGTGGGCGCGCAAGCTGGAAGAGGCCGGCTGTCACGTCGCCTACGGGCTGGTCGGCCTCAAGACGCACTGCAAGGTCTCGCTGGCGATCCGCCAGGAAGAGGACGGGCTGCGTGCCTACTACCATGTCGGCACCGGCAACTACAACGCCAAGACTTCGAGCGTCTACACCGATCTCGGCCTCTTCAGTTGCAACGCGGAGATCGGCGCCGACCTCATGGATCTCTTCAACTACCTGACCGGTTACAGCTACCAGGTCGACTATCGCAAGCTCCTTGTGGCGCCCGTCAACATGCGACAACGCTTCATCGAGTTGATCGACCAGGAGATCGGCCACGCGCTGTCAGGCAGCGAGGGCCGGATCGTGGCGAAGATGAACGGCCTGGAAGACCCCATGATTGTGCGCAAGCTCTATGAGGCGAGCCAGGCCGGCGTCTCCATCGACCTGATCGTGCGCGGCAATTGCCGCCTGCGCCCCGGCATTCCGGGTGTCAGCGACAACATCCGCGTGCTCAGCATCATCGGCCGCAACCTGGAGCACTCGCGCATCTTCTACTTCGCCAATAACGGTGCGCCGCTCTACTACATCGGCAGCGCCGACTGGATGCGCCGCAATCTCAGCAGCCGCGTGGAGACCGCGATCCCCATCGAGGATCCGCGCATCCAGGAATATATGTGGCTGATCCTGCACAGTTCGCTGAACGACTATCGCCAAGCGTGGGAGATGTTGCCCGATGGTCGCTACCGGCAGCGCCAGCCTTTTGCCGGCAGCAATGCACTGGAATCGGGCGGCGTGCAGAACTATCTCATGCAACACACGCGCCTGACGTCGACGCTCGGCGGCTGATCCGCCCACCGACTAGACGAAAAGAGCGGCGCCGTAATCGGGCGCCGCTCTCTTTCTATGCGAGACAGTCTCAGTTCGGCTCTACAGCCCGAGAAGTTCCTCGACGGCCGCTTTCTCTTCCAGCAACTCTTCGCCGGTCTTCTTGATCATCTCTTTGTCGAAATAGCTCAGATCCAGCCCTTCGACGATGCTGTACTTGCCGCCCTTCACCGTGACCGGATAGCTGAAAATGACACCCTCGGCCGAACCATAGGCGCCGGTGCTCGGAATCGCCATGCTGACCCAGTCACCGTCCGCCGTGCCGCCGTACCATGTCTGGACATGGTTGATGGCGGCGTTGGCGGCGCTGGCGGCGCTGCTCTGGCCACGCGCCTCGATGATGGCGGCGCCGCGCTTCTGCACCGTGGGGATGAAGGACTCCTTGATCCAGGCGTCGTCGTCGATTACCTTGGCAGCCGGCTGCCCGTTGATCTCGGCGTGGAAGGCATCAGGATACTGGGTGGCGCTGTGGTTGCCCCAGATGGTCACCTTCTTGACCGCGGTGATGGGCACTTGCGCCTTGCTGGCGAGCTGGGTCATGGCGCGGTTGTGGTCGAGCCGCGTCATGGCCGTGAAGCGCTCGGCCGGCACGTCCGGCGCGCTGCGCATGGCAATCAGCGCATTGGTGTTGGCCGGGTTGCCCACAACCAGCACACGCACATCCGATGCGGCATTATCGTTGATCGCCTTGCCCTGCACGGTGAAGATCGCACCATTGGCGCTGAGCAGATCCTTGCGTTCCATGCCCTTCGTGCGCGGCCGGGCGCCAACAAGGAGCCCCCAGTTGACATCCTTGAACGCCACGTTGGCATCATCGGTGAGCACCATGTCGGTCAGCAGCGGGAAAGCGCAGTCGTCCAACTCCATGGCCACGCCTTCGAGCGCCTTCATGGCCGGCGTGATTTCCAGCAGTTGCAGGGCAACCGGCTGATCGGGGCCGAAGAGATCGCCATTGGCAATGCGGAACAACAGGGCGTAGCCGATGTTGCCGGCGGCGCCGGTGACGGCCACACGGATGGGTGTCTTCATACGCATATTCTCCAGTCTGTACGTGGTGAAACCCGCCAGCCGGGCGTCACCGGGTCGATTGATGAGTTTGAACTAGAGTCAGTACCAAAGTTGGGAACGACATTCTTGGGTCGCTCGTTGCTTGTGTGTAGAATGGTAAGGATTAGGATACCGCCAATCGACCAATCGGGCAATGTCCGAGGGCGATTTGGCACGCATTTGTTTCCGATACACGGGAAGGAGAATTTCGCAATGATCGCAACCAGGCAACGCGGGCTGCTCAATACAGCCGTGCTTGTAGCACTGCTGCTGGCCATGTTCCCCGCGTCGTCCGTTTTTTCACCCCGGGCAGCCCGAGCCCAGGAGAGCGGTGTCGATTCCCCCGCCGCGCCCAGCGCCGACGCCAGCGAGGAGATCGTCTACATCGACGGCAACGGCACCATCCGCGTCATCGACACGACATTTTCGGGCAAGCAGGTCCAGTGGTTCAGTTCGTCCGGCAACTGGCGTAGTATCGCCTTGGGTGACTTCGACGTGGACGGCGACAAGGAGGTCGTTGCCGTGCGCGGCACCCCCGGCACATCCACCGCACCGGTTCTCGTCATCTACGATCCGGTCGTGGCCAAGGGCGCCATCGTCCCGGGCCAGACCATCAACGACATTCCCTGGAAAGTCATGTTTAGTCTGCCCCTGCCGTCGCGTCCGGAGTTGGTCTTTGCCGGTAACTTCGACCCGAACGTGCCGGGCGATGAAATCGGCATCGTGCGTGCCATCGTACCGGAAGATGGCGCCGATGCCGGCGACGTGACGCGCGTCGTCATCTACAAGCAGACGAGCGCAACGCCCGACGGGACCGCATGGGAGGAGCACCAGATACGCGACTTCAGCGACAAGTGGGAGCGTGTCGCTGTCGGCAATCTCGACAAGACCGGCGGCGACGACGTTGCGTTCGTCGACACCGATGCCGGCAACTTTGCCGTCTACGAGCCGGCGGCCAACTTTCGAAAGATCACCGACGAAGGTAGTGTGAAGAAACCCTGGAAAGACGTCGCTTTTGGCCAATACTTGAAGGGCGGCAACCACGAGATGTTGGCAGTGCGCACAGCCGACCCGCCGCTCAATGCATTCACCATCTGGGAATATAGCGGCGGCAGCCTCTCTAATGACAAGGGCGACAAGTTCGACCCAGGGCCGCGCGTCGTCTTCACCGGCGACATCAACGGGAGCAACGACGATGTCGAGGCAATCATGGTGCGCACATGCAGCGGCAACTGCCGGCGGCTCATTGTGCGTAATGATGGCAGCGACGGCATCATCAAGGAGTTTTCCGACGGCCTGACACTCGATACCGACAACGGCTGGCGCACCGGGGCAGCCGGCGACATCGACGGCGACAGCCGCGACGAGATCGTCATCATTCGATCAGACAAGATTCGCATCTATGCCGACGCCCACAACTCGGCCAACTCCAGCGACATCAATACTTCGACCGACCGCGAGCACGTCTTCATCGGCGACCTGGATCGCAACGGCTACATTTCGGGCCCGGTGATCGGGTCGACGCCGGGCACCGTCGAAAAGACCGTCTATCTTGGCTACAAAGATAGCGGCACAATCAGGCTCCAAAATGTCTCGACCCAGGATCCCATCCCCTTCACGGCACAGTCGAACGCCGGTTGGCTTTCGGTGAGCCCGCTGGCCGGCACCATGCCTGGCGCGTCGGGGACACCGGTCGAACTCACGTACCAGATCGACGCCACACAGTTGCAGGCCGGCCAGCGCTACGTCGGCGCAATCACCATCGTCAACACCAATGGCGGCCTGAATGTAGCGAACAGCCCGTACAATATCGCAGTGACCATCGACGTCGTGCTGCCGCCCTTTGGCGCGGTTCCCGATGGTGCCGTCGCCTTCTACCACCCGTGCAGCGAGCCGCTCGAAGAGCGTACGCTCGACTTCCAGATCGTCGGCTACCCAGGGAACACCTTCACGGCACAGGTAACCTCCGTGGCCGGGGCGGCTGCGGCCGGTGCATTGCAGGGCGACTTCTTCCTGGGCGAAGTGACGAGCAGCGGCGTGGTGCTGACCGACCGCGAGGGCGCGCAGGCAGTCGTTTCAGGCGACACCTCGCCCACAGCCATCGGCCAGACATCGGTCATGACCTGGCCGACACAGGCCGCCTGGGTCACCGCGGTGACGTCGATTACCGACACCATGCCGACCACCTTGACGGTGACCATCAGCCCGACGTTGCGCACCACCGACTTGACGCAGGCCAAGCTACTGCTCCTGACCAAGGATCCGTCCAATCCGAGCCAGGGTCTTGTCAAGCTCCACGACATCAACCTGGTGTGTGCCACCGGCGCCAACTGGATGCCGATGGTTAGCAAGGGCGAATAACAGGAATAGGAGCAGGTGAACAGCCTGCCGCCTGCCAACAAGCCGTAATCCAGACGGGGATCCTTTCCGGCCGGTTCTGCCGTGTCCGGAAAGGATCTCCGCTTCCATGCGGGGCAGCGGCGTCACACCTGCGACACGCTTCACGAGTTCGGCACGCAAGCATCAATCTCGTCGCCATGCTGGGACACGCCCGGCAGGGCAATGCTTGACGCATTCCAGGCGAAAGAGTACCATAACGTCGCCCGGCACGGCGCCGGCATACCAACTGGCAGGTAGCGATGATCTCAAAATATGGACGTGACTGGATTGCCACACCGCTGAACTACATTGCACGCGGGCTGGAGGCAACCGGCATCAGTCCCAATGCCCTGACCATCATCGGCTTCGTGCTGACGCTGGCGGTCGCGCTGATCCTCGCTACGGGCAACCTCCTGGCCGGTGGGATCCTGCTGATCTTCGCCGCCCTCTTCGACACGCTGGACGGCGCCCTGGCCCGCCACGCAGGCAGAGTCACGGTATTCGGCGCCTTTCTCGACAGCACCATGGATCGCTATTCCGAGGCCGTCACACTGATCGGGCTGATGGCCTACTATGCGCGCCAGCCGGACAACTGGCAGCCGATCCTCCTACTGGGCTGCACGCTGGTCGGCTCGCTCATGGTGAGCTACACTCGCGCCCGGGCCGAAGCCGTCGGTATCGAGTGTAAAGAAGGTTTCTTCCAGCGCACAGAGCGGATCATCGTGCTCATTGTCGGCCTCGTGACCGGCTGGATGCTCCCCGTGTTGTGGGTGTTGGCGATTTTCACCAATGTGACCGTAGTCCAACGTGTACTTGCCGTCTACAACAGCACGAAGGCGCAAAGCTGAATCTATGGCCGACATAGTGGTCAGGGCCGTGCACTCAACCGGCTGTCGAGCCGATGGATTCACGCTGCCGGCTGTGGCGAACGAACCCGGTTCCGCCGCTGAGGCTGTCCATGCTACGTTCAACTATCAAGAGGAACGCAGCGCAGCAGCCCAGACCTCAATCAATCCTTTCGCCAAACGCGTCAGAATAGAAAACTGACCGTCATTTTTCTGACATCCCTGCGTCATCATGTTCAAAGGGCGTCCGTCCCGGGGTCGAAACGACGAAGCCTTGCCCGTCACTGAGGCTGACGAAGAGCAATTGCTGGCCAAGGCCATGCAATTTGACGACGCGGCACTCGGCGAGTTGTACGACCGGTACGAAGCCAGAATCTACGGGTACATCTATCGGCGGACCGGCGACCAGATCCTGGCCGAAGATTTGACCGCGCAGGTGTTCCTGAAGATGCTCGAGTCGATCCGGGATCAGAAAGCATGGCACAGTTCCTTTTCCGGATGGCTCTATCGGATCGCCCACAACCTGGTGGTGGATACCTATCGACGCAAGGGGAGGCATAGTGCAGTGGACCTGGAAGATGTCCCACAAACGGCTGCAGAGTCCCAGAACCCCGAGGAGACGGTAGAGCAGACACTTGATGCAGAACGGCTGCGCTCGGCAATCCGGCGGCTCACAGATGAACAGGCCGAAGTGGTTAGCCTGCGCTTCCTGGAGGGATACTCGATCGCCGAGGTCGCCGGCATGATGAACCGGACCGAAGGGGCTATCAAGGCCCTTCAATATCGCGCGGTTGCAACACTGCGCACACTCTTATACGATCAGATGCTGTGAGCAGCAATCGACGGATAGGCTGCTACCCGTTTTCGCTTGGCCATACATGTTCCAGGCAGCGGTGATGCAGCAGGTGAAGTGGCTCATATGGAGATAGAAGAGTATTTCGCACAGGCGGTTGATCGCCTGCTGACAGGCGAGTCAATCGACGACATTCTCGTCTCATACCCGCCCAGCGTGCGCGGCGAATTGCGCAGCCTGCTGGTCGTCGTCGAAGCAGCCGAACGCATGGCGACGGTGACGGTGCCTGCGCCGGCATCGCTCAACCGCGTTTCGGCGCGGCTGCTCTTTGCGCAACGCGCGGCCGAATTGCGCGGCGACCTGGTCGCCGTTTCCGCCGCGGCGCCCACCGCCGCGTTGCGTTCGACCAGCACGGCTACGAGCGACAAGCCCACGCTATGGCAGCGCCTGCGTGATGGCTGGGACGCGATCCGTCCCCCGGCCCCGCTCCTGCGCCTGGCGCCTCTTACCTCCGTCCTGATCATCGCCTTTCTCCTGACCTTTACCGTCGTCGTCTCGGCGCAGGAATCGCTGCCTGGGGATCAGATTTACGGGCTCAAGGAGTGGATGTTCAATCAGCGGCTCGCCACCGCACCGCCTGAGTTGCTGGCAACCGAACGCGACATCATTGCCAAGGAACAGGTGGATGATGTCGGTAAGACCGCCGCGGAATTGAACTCTCGACCCGAGGCAAGCGCAGCCGAGGCTGTCGGCACCTTCCAATACCGTGGTGAGGATGCCGATTTTCTGTACTTCGGCGACCTGCTGGTAACCAAAGGTTATCGCACCGATGTAAATGACCCGGATTCATGGACGCCAATGTCGGGCAACGGGGAGTTGCAGCCAGGCGTCATCGTAATGCTTCGCTATCAGATTGTGCCGGGTCCGATGGGCGTCGTCGAAGGCATCAGCTATGTGGTGATGCAGGAGCCGCCGCAGCCGACACCGGAACCGACTCCCATGCCGACACCGGTTCGGAGCGTTGGCTGCCAGCGTACTGAACCGCGCGGGTGGACCGCCTATTCGTTAGGTCTCAACGAGACGCTGCAAGACCTCTCGGCGCGGTCCAATGTTAGTAGCGAGGAACTTCGCAAGGTCAACTGCCTGACGAATGGCCCCGTGAGTCCTGGAACGACCATCTTCGTACCTGCCCGCATTGCTGCGCCGCCACGTCCACTACAGCCGGTGATCAGCGCCACGCCTGTGCCGACCGCGACAAGCCTGCCACCGACAGCGGGGCCGACCATCACGCCGACAAGCAGTGCCGGATCAACTGCAACTGAACCCGCGACCACAGAGTTGCCGGACGCAACCGCCACTGAGATATCTGGCCAGACTCCCGGCTCGGAGAGCACTGCCAGCGCGACGCCTACAGGAGCAGTCGCCACACCTACCGACGAAGCGACGCCGCTCGCCACCAAGACGCCAGCCGCCCCAGAGTCGGCCACACCGGCGGACGGCACGGACACGCCAGGTACGGGCACAGCGACGCCGGCGCAGAGCACCGGCACACCGGCCGCCAGCCCAACAGCCGGCGCAGAAACCGGCACCCCAGCGACAGAGACGCCGACGACGGGGACCGCTGCACCGGAAAGCAGTACCACGCCGTCCGCCACGGCATCGCCAACCGGCGCAATCCCGGCCACACCGACGACGGCTCCCACCGGTGTGTCGCCCGCCGCCACGGCAGTTTCGTCGCCGCAGGCAACGGCAACGCCGACTGCGGGCGCATCGTCAAGCGCGACGCCGGCCGCTACCGCCACATCGGCGCCTGCTGCGACAGCCACGGCGACGGCAGCCGCAACGGCAACGTCTGCGTCGTCCGCCGCGACCACTGCGCCGACGGCCACCAAGATCGCCTCGCCAACGGCAACCGAGGTCACGAATAGCGCCAGCGGCGCTGCTGTCGCCACCAGCACGGCAACCGTAGCAGCAACACCAACGTCGCCGCCGCCTACGGCCACGCAAGCACCGCCCCCTACGGCGACCAAGGCGCCGCCACCGCCTACCGCGACTCCACCTCCGCCTACCGCGACTCCGCCTCCTCCGCCGCCTACGGCGACCCCGTCGACGGAAACAAGCACGACGGATGGCGGCGAATCGCCGTAGGAGTCAACACTCGCCACGATGTTGATCTGAACTATAACGCGCCAGAGTTTGACCGGCCAGACAGATACCGGTACAATATGGTGTCTCGTGCGCCCAGCAGGATCGCCTGGCACGGAGAATCCTGGGGCGCATTCGTTTTGTTTTTCAGCCTGGCATTGACCAAGCGAAAGTGCGACCGTGTTTGAGAGCCTGACCGACAAACTGCAAAGCGTCTTCGACAGACTTGCGACAAAGGGCAAGCTGACCGAGAACGACGTCAACGCGGCTATGCGCGAGGTGCGCCTGGCTCTGCTCGAAGCTGACGTCAACTACAAGGTCGTCAAGGACTTTGTCGAGCGGGTCAAGACTCGCGCAGTCGGCGTCGAAGTCATGCAGAGCCTGACCCCGGCGCAGCAGGTCGTCAAGATCGTCAACGAAGAGTTGATCGAGCTGCTGGGCAAACCCGCGCCGCTCAACACGTCGGGACAGCCGCCGCATGTGATCATGCTGGTCGGGCTCCAGGGCGCCGGCAAGACGACCATGGCCGCAAAGCTGGCCCTGCGCCTGAAAAAGAATGGCCAGCGCCCGCTGCTGGTTGCCGCCGACATCTACCGCCCGGCTGCCATCAAGCAGCTCGAGGTGTTGGGTTCGCAGGTCGATGTGCCCGTCTTTACCATGGGCACGCAGACGCCCGCCTCCACCATCGCCAAGGACGCGCTCAAGCAGGCGCGTGAGAAGGCGTACAACGTGGTGATCGTCGACACGGCCGGCCGCCTGCAGATCGACGACGCGCTCATGCAGGAGTTGGAACAGGTGCGCATGGTGACGCGCCCCGCTGACATCCTCCTGGTGGTCGACGCCATGACCGGCCAGGAAGCCGTCAATGTGGCCGAGGGCTTCAATACACGCGTGCCGCTGACCGGCCTGATCATGACCAAGATCGACGGCGATGCGCGCGGCGGCGCTGCGCTCAGCGTCCGCGAAGTGACAGGCGTACCGATCAAGTTCCTCGGCACCGGCGAAAAGCTGCCCGACCTGGAACCGTTCGACCCGGAGCGTCTGGCCGGACGTATCCTCGGCATGGGCGACGTGCTGACGCTCATCGAGCGCGCGCAGGAGAACATCAGCGAGGCCGACGCCGCGGCCATGGAGAAGCGGCTGGTCGAAGGCCAGTTCGACTTCGAGGATTTTCTCGATCAGCTCAAACAGGTCAAGCGCCTGGGGCCGATTAGCGACATCCTGGGCATGATCCCGGGCATGAATCGCATGGTCAAAGACATCGACCCCATGATGGCGCAGGACAGCCTCAAGAAGACCGAGGCCATCATCAGCAGCATGACGGTGCACGAACGGCGCAACCCGGACGTACTCAACGCCAGCCGGCGCCGGCGTATCGCAGCCGGCAGCGGCACCACCGTGCAGGATGTGAACCAGCTCGTCAAGCAGTTCCGCGAGATGCAGAAGATGATGAAGCAGCTCGGCATCATGGGGCGGGGCAAGAAGAAGAACAAGAAGGGCCGCGGCGGGATGCCGGGGCAGCGGGGCGGCATGCTGCCCTCTGGCCTGAGCGATCTCTTTGGCGGCCGGTAAGCAGTGCGCCCGCGGCATACAGCGGGCCCGGCTTGTGGGAAACTTGTCGGTTACGGTTGACACCAGGTTGTGCGCGCACCGTCCTTAGCGCTTCCTCCAACCAGGGAAAGATCGATGACCGGCAGTGGACATAGATAATTGACCGAATCGCAGGGGTCCAGGTGACTCCCTCGGATTTACATCAAGGAGATTGAACTACCGTGGTTCGTATTCGCCTGCGCCGCATGGGCGCCAAAAAATCGCCGTTCTACCGCATCGTCGTGACCGACAAGCGTTCGCCGCGTGACGGCCGCTTCATCGAGAGCATCGGCACCTACAATCCCCACACGCAGCCGGAAACGGTCGATCTGAAGATGGATCGCGCGGCCTATTGGTTGGGCAACGGTGCGCAGCCGAGCGAGGGCGTCGTGCGCATTCTGCGCCGCGCCAACCTCGTCGACGAGAAGGGCAAGGCCGTACCGTACACGCCGGCTGCCGAAGCCGCCGCCTAGATCGCATCTAATTATGGAAGAGTTGATTCAGTACATCGCCGAGTCGCTGGTTGAAGAGCCCGACCGCGTGCGCGTCTACACCAAGGAGACGCGGCGCGAGACGATCGTCAAGTTGCGCGTGTCGCAGCGCGACGTGGGGCGTGTCGTCGGCCGCAATGGCCGGGTCGCCAATGCCATGCGCTCGGTGCTCGAGGTTGCGGCGCGCAATCACCGCAAGCCGGTATTGCTCGAAATCGACTGACACGCAAGATCGTTGCCCGGCCTGCCAGGTTGGCCGATCGAAAGGGCTGCCGATGGCAGCCCTTTTTCGTTTTGTTTCATCCGCCGCCAGACCGGCAAGGGAGCTATGACCGACAAACCCAATCCCAAGCAATCGACAAAAAGCCAGCGCAAGCCGCAGGCCGGCCAGGTCTACCGCATCCGCAACCAGCAGGTCATCGTGCCCGATGGCTATCTGGCCGTGGGCCACATCATCGGCGTGCACGGGCTGCGCGGCGAGTTGAAGGTCGAACTGTACACCGATTTCCCCGAGCGCTTCGCCCCTGACGCCAGGCTCTTCCTGGGCACCGCATTGGATGACGTAGCGATCCGCCAGGTACGGCCGCACAAGGGGAATCTGCTGCTTACCATCGAGGGGATCAACGATCGTACTGCGGCGGAGGCACTGCGCGGGCTGTGGCTCTTTGTCGAAGAGGCCGACGCCGCCGAGTTGGAAGAGGGCGAATTCTGGATCCACGACATCATCGGCCT
>ERZ795053.6089-NODE-6089-length-12177-cov-11.383683_pt1 | contig 12177 bp, 21 predicted proteins | sample MGYA00375137_ERZ795053 | MGnify/ENA primary metagenome ERZ795053 (study PRJEB30182, sample SAMN05720284) | activated sludge metagenome | isolation source: Anaerobic digester | place: Hong Kong | collected 2014-12-17 ... | reverse complement strand
CAAACGGCTTATAATTGTAGGGCAAAGATAACTAAACTTTTCTAATTTTCGAAGCCCAAAAGTTAAATAAATGTTAAGAAAGTGTCAAAACTCTTTTTGAATATTCTGAGGGCTTTAATTCGCCAGCTCTAATTAAGGCGTTTATAATTATTTTAGGTGTGAAAGCCTGCAAATTTTGTTCCTCTTTTAACATGAAGAGCTTAACTCTTTTTATTTCCTTCATTGTCCAAGTCACCTGGCTGTCTGTCACACCTTTGGCACTCATTGCAGCAATTGAAATAGTCCCGTCATTGATATACTTTTTGGCAACTCTTAAAGCAGCATTAAAACCCATCACTTCATTAAGTATCTTTTCGATAGCTGCATCTTTAGCAACTAAATGGCTAGCCCTAGGCTTTGGGGCTTCATAGTCATCATGCTGCTTAATAACATCATTTAATTGCTTTCTTAACTCTTTGAGGTCTTCAAAGTCTTCAATGTTATCTTTAATATACTTTAAAGCATCCGCAATTAATAATTTGCTTTCAATAGGATTGTTAACTGTTAACATCTCCTGTACTGTTTCTTTACTTGTTTTCATTTTAAATTTGTTTTTGTTTGTTAAATAATTATGTCACAAATATAGATGTTGTTTTATTTTTACAAAGAATTTTTTTTATCCATTAACAAATTATTAACAAATTGATCTGTTCAACTTACTGATTATCAGGCTTTTATAATAGTAAGTATTTTTTTAAATAAATAAATGTTGTTATATAGATCTATTTTTTGATGTAGTGCCCCCCTATATAGTTATCATTCATATATATTATTGCATAGGTATCTACTTTATTTAATAATAGTAATACTATTATAATAATATAATAATACTTTTATGCTTTTAGGTTTTAATATTATATAAGTGGCTGTGGTTTTTGGATTTTTAGATTGGGGGAGGTTACTCGAAAAAACAAAAACTTGGCGGGGGGTGTATATATACGACCCCCACAAGTAATACATATAAAGCTACAAAAAAATATATAAATAAACCACAACAAGTGTAGATAGTCCTAATACAAATAAAAAAGCCCTACTAAGTTATTATACTAAGTAAGGCTTTAAAAATGAAAGTAGTTTTACTTTTTATTTAAATTCTAATATCTCGCCACAACAGATATCTAAACAAGGGGTATATCTATAATCTATTAATAGTTCTTCTCCTTCTTTTATATCTCTTATTGTTTTGAATCTGTAGGCTTGTGGGTTAAATTCATATTTCTCAGTTTTTGTAGCCCCGGAATAATCACAAACCACCATTATTACATTTGGATCCTCTTGGCTATGATTTATGAAGCCACCAACACACGTTCTGAATAATTCCTTTCTGTTATATGGATTTACTATGTGGGTTATGGGTAGTAAAAAATCTTTTTCTAAGTTTTTAACGGCGAATAGACCTTTACCGTGTATATTGGATGGTAATATGTCTAAATAATCTGGAAGTGGTTTAAAACTATGTTGCATAATGTTATTGTTTAATCCCAAAAAATATATTTCCCGTTATATATAAAATGTAATGCATTTATAATATCTGAGTGATAAGTTAAAATTTCACCATCAATCATAGTACATGTATTTATACCCAATGCAGTATTAAAGGAATCCCTATCTATTTTTAAATATTTACATACATCCTCAATTTCATTTGAGGTAAACCCAATATTGTATTTTGTTGGAAAGTTTTCTATATAATCCTCAATATTGTCGGCTTTAATGTTTTTAGTCTTTCCTCTAGCCAATTCTTTTTCTTTTTTAGTTTTATGAACCTGGGTTTTACTTCTCTTACGACTTCCATCATGTGGATTCATAAATCTATCAAAACTAATATTTTTCATTTTGTATAATTGATATAGCTGTTTCTAAATCATTTTTTAAACATACATCTTGTATAGTACTCATAGGTACAGATATTTTAGTGTTATTAATATACTCTTTGTATTTAGTGCCGTAAAAGTTACTTAAATACTCATTAATACACTTATTGTCTGGATATGATACTTCTATAACTTTGTCCATTCTACCATGCCTCAGTAATGCATCATCCAATGCTTTAATGTTATTAGTTGTAAAAACTACAATTAAATCACTCCTACTTGAATTTCCATCTAATGTAGAGAGTAATGTACTTAACTGCACACCATTTTTATTCGTAGACTCACGATCATTAATTCCTATGTCTATATCATCTATAAGTAATAACGCATTCTTACCTATACTGTTAAATAATGACATATATTTTGAATCAGTTATGGATGGTAAGTTAATTACATACAAATCTCTTTTTGTATACTTTGCCAGTGCCTTTGCAAAAGTCGTTTTACCACTTCCAGGTTTACCATATAAAGTTAAGCCATAATACCACTCTATACCATTAGGTATATAAATATTTTTGGACTCATTAAACTTGTCAATAGATTTTAAAATACTATCCCTTTCTGGAAAGATTATATTTTCAACAGTCTTACAAGTATATTCCTTTGATGATGTCCAACTTTCATAACTACCTGGGCTATATTTTAGAATATATAAATCATTTTTGTTAGATATTTTGTATTCAGAAACTATATCATTTAATAGCTTTACTATTAATTTTTTAGCTAATATTCCAGTTATTTCATACCTTCCTAAATATGCTTTATCAAAGTTATTTGCATTTTCTAATTTCTCCCTAGTCTTTTTAAACTTTATAAAGTTCCATCCGTATCTAACTATTATAAAATCTGTGTAATGTCTTATCTTTACGTTTTTATTAGATCTATCTTCATCAATACTATCTAAATCTTCATCATCATAGTATGGATCATTATTGTAGTACTCTTTAACAAAAGCCTCAACATTCCTTAATTTGTTAGGAAATTTATCCGCTAAGTACTGACTAACATAATTATACAACTCATCTGACTGCTCAATAGAAACTTTGTATAGAAATAATCTATTAATTCTACTATATAAAAAAGATGGTATTGGTTTTAAATAGCCAATAATCCAGTAAGCAGCAGCACTTAAAGTACCAGCAATTGCAAATTGGTTACTAGTTAACTGATTTAATAAATAAGTTTTTATACTAATTATGTCCATTTAGTTTATTTTGCTTGTCTATTATTTTTTGCATTTGTTCTCTAGATATATAAACCTCATCCCCCTTTTTAAATTTTATTAATTGAGGCCTATCTAAATAGTCTTTTGCTTCAGATAGCACAGATCTTATTCTTTTAGACGAAGATGCTTTAACCAAATTACCAGCAGTAGCTTTAGTTGATATTTCATAAATATTAGCAAACCTAGATGGTAGATGCGTCATAGCTACATCAAAGTACTCTGACAATATCTTTTTAGTTTTTACTTTGTAAAATATCTCAAAAGCTGCTGACTCTAATGAATCCCCAGCTTCTACTTCTATCCCAAAATTATTTATCAATTCTATAAAATCATTTTGTAACATTGCAAGTCCACCATGGGAAGATATCTTAACTTTAGTAACTGGAAAAGTTGTTTCAGCACACTCTAAAACATAATCCCTAAATCTTTCAAATCCTTCGGTGTCTATATCACCATCATAAATATAAGTCCTCATTTATTTAATTTTTTTAGTCCACTACAAGCTATTATTAAAGCATCACATACATGCTCCATTCTTGTTTTTATTAATTTATTATCTTTACTTCTCTCAAAATTAAAGTCTGGGAATAATTCCTCAGCTAATTTCATTACGTCATCTTTACTAGCACTATTTGTACCATTCACAAACTTTTTTACATCAAATGGTGTTACAAAAACAGGATTAGGTAGCAAAGCTAGAAAACAACAAGACATTCCATATCCCCTCATCGCTGATGAACTCTTTGAGCCGTTTGGGCTCTCACCAAAACATATTTGTGGATTGAAGTATTCTATTTTTTCTTGTATTGTTTTAATAACTTCTCTTGCCCTATTTATAGAATCAATTGCTACGGATTCTTTTTTATCTTTTTTAGATGATACTACTTCCCAACCTATTGGCATTACTTTATTACCATCTATATTACCCCACACAATAGCTGTGTTACTCATACTTGGGTCAATGCTTACAAATCTCATTTAATATCTTAGTCTATTTACGTTTTCTTCTATAAGTTTTTCTTCTCCTCCTTGGATTTGGCCCAGATTTTAAAACTTTTTTATAATCTTTTTTTCTAAACTCAAAATATTTATTATAAGCTTTTCTATATGCGTCTTTAAAATCTATATCCTCCTCTGTTAATAGAGGTGCTCTTTTTAGTATCCTTATTTTAGTTTCATTCACTTCCATTAATCCTGCATACTCTGGCACCTCCTCTTTCTTTATAGCATTTGGTGGGCAAATATAATAAAAGTAATTTGGACACTTTTCTCTTTTCTTATAGTTAGAGTGTTTAATCTCTTTATTAAAATCCTTTAAGAAGTCTGAATGGTCTAATTTAACTTCAAATTCAGTGCATATAGTTTTTTTATTTTTTTCCTCAAATATTAGGGTATCACACTCATAGTCTTTATCAGAAAAGAAATATATGTTTTCAAAAAATGCTAAAAACTTTTTTTCAAATTCATAGAATATTCTAGCTTGAATATATTCCTCTGAATATGTATTACTTGTCGAGTCCAAGATTTTTTAATTTTTGTTTGTAAAGTTCTGCTTTTTCATAGTCCTCATTTTTAATACAATTATCTCTTAATAGTCTTAATTCACTTATAGATAACTTTATTAATCCATTATTATCATTATTAAGATTTTGAGGTAAATTATTATTATCTAATTCATCAAACTTATCTTGTTGGGATTCAAAGAATAGATTTACCAAATGTTCGGATGGACTAAATAAAAAAGACCCTTTATCACCCAAATTGAAAAATATCTTATCACCATTCTCATATATTACAATAGAGTACCCACTATTCGATACTCTGTATTTTTCAGACTCATTTAACTTTTTTATTTTCTTCATTATTATTTCTTGATTTTACCTATTTTTTGATTAGTTACTAAACAACTAGTAGTTATTACTAGATCACAATACACTTTTAATTTATTTTTATTTATATAATTTCTCACATATTGGTCATTAGTATTCATTTTTTTAGATGATATATAAGTAGTATTGTAAGTATTACAATTATTTTTTTTAGCTGTTTTTCTCCATCTGTCTATAGTAGATGATTGTAAACCAGAGATATTTGTAATATCTTTTCTAAATACTCTTCCAGATAATTTTGAATCCTCTTTAGATTTAATTTTCCTTACTTTGTTTGTAACCCCAAACACCCTATCTTCCCAATCAACCTTCAAAAGATCAGAATCATCCTCTACACTAATCTTACCACCACTTATAGCATCCTTTATATGCAAGGAATAAGATTCGATGCTAGTTAATAAATATACCTTAAAAGATTTTAAGTCACATAAATTAGTAGTATCTAATCTTACTATATAATTTTTATTATTCTTTGTTAATTCTCTATATTTTGATATATTTTTCTTGTCCTCAGAAATCCAACCTAGTTTTACTAGTTTTGGTAAAATATTATATTTTTCATTTTTTGTAAATTGAAATTTATTTATAAATCCGCCATTATTAGATGCAAATACCCTAAGCCTATAGAACAAATATAGTTCTGTTATAAGCTTATTTTTTATAGCTTCATTATTAAAGTCAATATTTACTAAAATTGAATTTTTTATCATGCTGCAAATATAACACACGTTTTACGATATTCTGTAAAATTTTAAGTCGTTAACAAATCATTAACATTTTTATATACCCAGAAATTATAAAATTCCAAAAATGATGAATAAGAAGTAGTAGGGTTTAATCTCTTATTAATATCCTCTAATAAGGGGTATAACTCTTATTAGAGAATATCCCTTATTAGGGGGATAGGAAAAAATTCTTTTAAAATATATATATAGAAATATTATTAGAATAAATATAGTCTATTAGTTAAGGTATATATTGAAATAATATAGTATTAAGAATTGGGGATTAGGCAATCTGGTTGATAAATACAAAATAAACATGTTTCCTTGGCCTGTAAGCCCCTTTCTCCCAAAATAAATACCAATACACCACTAATAAAAGAAAGTCTCTCAGAGATGCCTTAAAATGATTATTTTTGATTAACTAAATTATTTTAAAGATTTATAAAATAATAAATTTAAAAATTTTTTTCTTTTTTTACAGTTTTTCATTAAATAGGTGTTATCTTTGCAGTAGAATTATTTTAATAAGCATGTTCTTAAAAGATGATAGAGGTAGATTTACAATAATAGATAATTTTGACAGTGGTGATTTTTACTACTTCAAAAATGTATTAAAAGTATTTCAATCTATATATTTAGATGAAGATTTAAGACTTTCAAAAAGAGAGTTAGATATAATGTCTTATATTCTTTTACAATATAAAAATAATATTGTAAGTATCAAGGATTATGATTATAATGATGTATTATCTAAATGTTTTGTTGAAAATATAAATACTATGGGTGTTTGGTGCAAGGCACTTAGCAAAAAAAAGTTTATAAAGTTTTCAAGGAGAAAGATTACAATAGAAAATCCATTCTTATTGGCATTCTTAAAAAATAATGAGGTTGAATTTAGTGTTGTGTTTAAAACCAATTTAAGTGAGTTTAATAAATAAAATATTACAAGAGAGTGTAACAATAGATGTTGATAGCATTACACCTATTGACTCCATAGGACTTACATATGAATGTTTAGAGGAATTAATGTCTGAATTAGAGAGTGATGAGGGGGATATAAGTGGTGTGCTAGGTTTAAACATATTAATAATGGACGGAAGTGGTATTAGATATAAATTTTTTAGAGAGGTTTGAAAAGAGGGGTAAGATTAATAAGAAAGAGTCCATATTTAATACAGACTAAAAATGATATAGAAAATATTTCTAAAGAGTTAGAAATAGATCCAGAGTATTGCAGTGATATTATTGATACTTTTTTTAAATCAATAAGAAATATTGTAAATACTGATGATAGAATGCCTATCATTAAATTACCTATAATTGGTCAATTTAATCCTACTATATCTTCTATAAGAAGGATGATAGGTGGTACACTAAGGTTATATTATAAAGGGAAAATACCTAAATTTGTAGCACAGTATAGAATTAAGAAATATTGGGCATTAAGAAATAGGTTAATATATGAGGATAGAGGGTATAATATGTACAGAGAATGGATAGGTGTTGATAAAGAATATAGAAAATATTTAATAACAGAAGAGTTAGAGGAAATTGTAAATGATTTTTACAAAAGGAAGAGAACTCCAAAAATGGATTTTTAATGTACGTAAAAAATGGGGAATCTAAATTAGAGGGTATTACTTGGTTTTATGAAGAAAGAAGCCCATACGCTGGTACTATAATTACAGCTTTTAATAAGTTAGACATTATAAAAGAAAAGGCGAGGGAATATAAAAAAGATAATCCAGAATTAAGTACTGAAGAATGTGTAATTAAAGCAAAAGATTTTGTACTTAGAGAGAAGAAACACTATGAGGCTTATTTAAAAGGAAAAAATTATTACCATTATAAAGGGCAAAAAAGACCAGTAATGAGTGATAGTAGGGTAGAAAGATTTAAAAAATATGCTGAAGAAATACAATCCAAATGGGATAATATGCCAGAGGATGAAAAAAATAAATACCTAAATTTAAATAAAGAAGAGGAATGAGTAATAATTTAGACGAGTTGTTTAAGAAGCAGTTTATAAAATTTAAAGAAGATAAATCTTATTTTAAAACGTATGACTGGGTTAATATTAAAAGAGAAAATACTGTACTAGTTAGATTTTTTAAATTTAAAGCACCTGGGGCTGGCACTATATTATTGCCAGATCAAAGTGGAAACTTTAAAAAAGAAAGTAAAGACAGTAGAATAACTAATATTGCAATTGTAATTAAAAGTAATGATAAAGACTATAATGTTGGGGATATAGTTACAGTTTCAAGAGTAAAGGTAGAGGGTGAATCTTATACACCAGATTATATGCTTTTAATGCAATTTTCTAATTCTAATTTGGAGCCGATACTCCCACCAAACTTTAGAGAGAAAGCTTCTAACTTAGAATTAAACTATGCTGAACATAGACTAGATATACCTTGGAGATATAACTTAGAAGAAGAGGATTATCTTACGTATTTATTACCATCTTATGAATTTTTAAATAGAGCGGATGATTTGGATAAGTATATTACTATTTAATTTAATTATTATATATTTTATAATAGAAAAAACTATCGGTTTTAGATCTTTAATCTCTAACTTAACAAAAAGGGGTTTAAAAGATATAAATAGTCATAAAATAGAGGTAGTAAGAGATTGGGAATATATTAAAGCTAATGGTTTACTACTAAAATCCGATGAAATAGACTCTTTTTGTGAACAATATATAGTAAGAAAAATTATGTGTGAGGAATGTGTTAGAGATGGCAAATGTGTGGATTGTGGGTGTGAGATAATTGGTCTTATGAGTACACCAAGTAGTAAATGTAGCTTAGGAAATTGGTCAGAAATTAAAAACCCTATTGATTGGGATGAGTACAAAAATAACGTTTTGGACGGATTAAAATTAGGATTTCAAAAAATAGATTAAATATGGATGAGTTATTAAATGTTGATGTATCATTTGATAATTATGAACTAAATGTTGGAAGAATAGGTCATGATGAGGTTATAACATGGTTATTTAAATGTACAACTGGTAATCAGTATTTGGAATATGTGTACACAAGTTGTCCATGCATTGAGACATCAATAAATTCAGATGGAGTTGAGATTGAGTTAAGAGGTATAGATGTAGTAGGGAGTATTGAGAATGGTCAAGTAAAACCTTTTAACAAATTTGTTTATTGTAAAATAAAAGGTGAGCCAGAATTTATAGCAAACGAATTTGGCAAAAGAATAGAAAACCCAAAAGTAAGAAAAGTAAGATTTAAAATTTTTGGGCAAGTAATAGGTTAAAATAAATTTCCACTAAAATACACTCTTAATGAGTGCCCACACTATATAGGGTCGGTATCCTCTGCCGACTCTATAATTTAAACACTAAAAGCAATAAATGAATATAAAAGAAGCATTAAAGAATATCAATAAAAAACTTGCATTAGATGGGCAAGATAGATACTCATTAGTATCAGAGCTTGCACCAGGTTCTCTTGATACAAAATGTTATTCTACTGGAAGTCCTTATTTAGACTATAAAATAAGAAATGACAATGGGGGATTCCCAAAAGGGAGGATGACATTAATTGTAGGAAATGAGGGGTCTGGAAAATCATCATTAATTTGTTGTGCTGCTGCAAAAATGCAAAAAGAGGATGGTAAAGTACTCGTATATTTTGATAGTGAGGGTACTCTGGATTCATCACATTTTGATAGATTTGGTGTAGATATGTCTTTAACTGTTCACAGACCAACTAAAAACTTAGAAGAGGCTCTAAATGTTGGGGAGGAATTAAGCAAGTGTGAGGATGTAGGTATGATAGTTTATGATTCTATAATTATGTTTGTATCTACTACAACTGAGGAAAGAACAGCGGATGAAAACAACATGACAATAGAGGCTAGAAAGTTTAATTCCAGGATGCCAATAATATATGGAAATTGCAATAGAAGGGGTATATCTTTGGTTTGTGTTAATTTTTATAGGGAGAAGCCAATGGCTATGGGTGACCCAAGGTACTTATCAAGGGGTCATTGGCAAGAACAAATGTCTAGTTTAACATTAGATTTAACAAAAAAAGATTTACTGTTAGATAATAATAAGAATGTAGTAGGACATGAACTTGATGTTAGAATTAAAAAATCAAAATTAGGTTCAGCAGATTCTAAAGATGCATTTAGAATAAACTTATACCATCAATATGGATTTGATGAGGTAGATGAGGTAACATCTATTTTAATAGATAATGGTGTAATAAATAAATCAGGTGCTTGGTTCTCATTTATAGATGAGAGTACTGGGGAGGAGATTAAACTACAAGGGAAAAGTTCAGTGGTCAGTTATTTTAAAAACAACAATAATTTTTTTGAAAGTATTAAAAATAGATTAAAATGAAAATAAATAAACAAACAGAAAAAGGTATTGACATTACATTTTGCAGTAGTTGTAAAAACTGCCCATCAATAGTATTAACTAAGGATTTTGATACTGTTATATTGGGTGGAAAAGATGAGGGATTTTCTGAATGGAAAAAAGAACAATTTAAAGAATTAGTAAATTCTGCTAAAGATGGCATGTTTGATAAATACTTTGACTAACGGTTGGTGCTATGAGCAGTAGCGGATTAATAACAACAAACTTTCAATTATGACAAAAGATAATAAACAGCAGAAACTTTCGGATAGCACAGAACCCGCTATTGCTTATAGCACGTGTTACCCGCAGTTTTTTTCAGGAGATATTCAAATTTACAATGGTAATAACATAGAGGTTTTGCAATCTATTAATTTAGACTTATCTAAGTGTATTTTTGTAAGCGATCCGCCTTTTAATATTGGATACCATTACGACCAATATAATGACAAAATGAATGAAGACGATTACTATAACTGGTTAGCTGATATTTTCGGCACTAATAAACAAGTGATTATCCATTACCCTGAATACTTGTATAAGCATAGTTTTAATATTGGTTTATTTCCTGATAAAGTAGTGAGTTGGGTTTATAATTCAAATACTGGAAAACAGCATCGAGATATTGCATTTTTTGGAGTGAAACCCGATTTTAGAAAAGTAGGACAACCATACAAAAACCCAACGGATAAACGAATAGCTAAAAGAATAGCTGATGGCAAAACAGCAAGACTTTATGACTGGTGGGAAATAAATCAAGTAAAAAATGTTAGTGCCGAAAAAACAGCGCATCCTTGTCAAATGCCGTTGAAAGTAATGGAAAATATTATCGGAGTTTTGCCTGATGATTACATTATTATTGACCCTTTTTTAGGAAGCGGAACAACGGCATTAGCTTGTCAAAAATACAACCGTAAATTTATTGGAATAGAATTAGACCCTAAATATTTTGAGATTGCAAAACAACGGATTTTCAATTCAGCAGGGTTGTTCCAAAATTGCGGGTAACGGTTAGTGTAGATGATGGGCCGTCCTGGTAAGGCGGCATAGCATTCTACACGTTGTTAGATACGGTTTTAATCTTTTTCTGCCAGGATTGTAACTGTAATTTTTCGGCGGAGTAAAAAAAATAAATGGATTGGGGTACAGTTTTAAATATGGTTAAAGAACACAATTATAGAGATATGTATATTAATAAATTAAGAAATTACAATACAAGTGAACTTGTACGTAAATCAGATGAAGTTTGTAAATTATTAGTTGGTTTAAAAAAATTTGAAATAGATTTTGTATTAAATCATATTAAAGCTACTCAAATGGAGCATCTAACACTTAATGGGTTTTAATTGCTTTATCTAATTCGCCCTTATTAGAAGTTAAGAAAAAATCTTCTATATCAAATGGTGAGTTTTTCAAGTAGATTAAGTAATTATCTTCATCCGATTCTTCAAATGTTGAAATCTCATCTATATTGAAACTTATTTCATAAGGTTCATTTTCGTCTTCGGAGACTTCTGGATGAGCAAGTTCAATTAAACTTAACAAAGTTCTTCGATGAACTAACCCTTTTACAAATTCTGACATGTTTTAAAATTTTAAAGGTAATTTAATTACAAATATACAAATTTTTCACTTTAATCGTATCTAACGGTTAGTGTAAACGTAGTCCGCAGCGATAGCAAGGATTATCGTTTTACACATTGTTATGTAGTGTTTTATTTTATTATCCATTTGTTTATAAAGTTAAGCAAGATACATTTTTGAAAGTTTAGTGTTTATGGTGTTTAAATTTTACAGTTAAAAACTCACCCCTGAGTTAACAAGGGTGAGAATGTTCTAATTAACAATTTTTACAGTTGTTACAAAACTCACAACTAACTTCGGTATATAAATATTCTTTACAACCTTGTTGGCAGACATCTGATGATTCACGGCACATTACCATGTAACATCTTCCGTTAAGAATTGTAAAAACCGAGTTATTGCTTTCACTTTTTTTATTCATTTTATTGAATTTATAAAGTTAGACAAA
>ERZ795053.6087-NODE-6087-length-12180-cov-6.159588_pt1 | contig 12180 bp, 3 predicted proteins | sample MGYA00375137_ERZ795053 | MGnify/ENA primary metagenome ERZ795053 (study PRJEB30182, sample SAMN05720284) | activated sludge metagenome | isolation source: Anaerobic digester | place: Hong Kong | collected 2014-12-17 ... | reverse complement strand
GGACAAAAAAATGCTGTAAAACTTTATTAGCAAGGCCTCTGAGTTATTCAGCAGATCCTATTTTAGGGCTTGCTGAAAACCGAAAAATCCCTCCCTTAGAGCTGGCGCTGGGAAACACGCCTTGAAGTTTAGAAGACAAAAATTTCACGGTTAATTCAAAGTCGCTCAAATTACTCCCTTGGGGGAGGTGCCCCGTAGGGGCGGAGGGGGTTTTTGGGAGATTCTCATTAACAGTGATGTTCACGTTAGAACGTATAGACCCCCCCTGCCGCAAGCGGCCCTCCCCCCCCAAGGGGGGAATTTCCTGCCTATAGTCAAAAGTGAAGTTTTGTCTTCTCTAAAACTTCAAGGTCTTTTCTAAAGTCCATGCAGCCAATATGTTATTCAGCGGGCCCTATTTTAAGTTTTTTTCATCAAAAATGTTGTTCGGGTATTTTAACAAATACTCATAATCCTTCGTCGTGTTTTTTTCAACCATATCCTTAAACAGGAAATAACTCCCCCTGGGAATCAGCCTTTTTTGTTCAAAATCCACCAGAATCAGCCCGAAACGCTGGGAATACCCGCTGGCCCATTCGAAATTGTCGACCAGAGACCAATGGAGATAGCCCCTCACATCCACACCCTCTTCAACCAGACGTTCCACCATGTTCATATGTGAAACCAGATAGGCCTGCCTGGGACCATCCTGTTTGTCCGATGTCCCGTTTTCCGTCACAAACAGGGGAACCTGATAACGTTTCGCAACGAATTTGAGGACATTATACAACCCCTCGGGATAATACTCCCACCCAAAATCACTGGTGATTCGGTTGTCCCTGGAGATGGAATTAGGCGCGCAGGCCTGTCCGTAACCGGGAAGGGTATGGACGTTTCCCTTGGCATCTTTCTCCACAACAATCCTTGAATAATAATTCACACCCAGAAAATCCATCTTGTCTTTCACCAGATCCAAATATCTTGACAGTTCGGCATTTGCCGCCATCTCTACAACAGACTCATCACCGGTAGGCCAGCCAAGGGCGTAAATACACCCCACCGGTTTCCCGCTGTGCGCCTTGATGACATCGTAACCTGCCCGATGAGCCAGCATCTGGTTGTTCAACGCCGTTTCCTGATACTCTGGAGAGATCAAAGCGGGCGGAAACCCCATCTTGATATTGTTATACGGCATGGCCACCACGTTCGGCTCATTCTGTGTGGACCAGAAATCCACCAGATCATCGATATGCCTGGCCATAAACCCACAGTATTTCTCAAACTCACGCACGACTCGCTTATCCAGCCAGCCAGCGCACGACAAGTCCCGATCCCGGTTGACCCGAATGGGATCGTGCAGCCAAAGCGGCAAAGTAAAATGATTCAAATTCACCATAAGGGCGATACCCCTGTCCTTCATATCGTGCATGATCTCACGATAATGGTTCAGCGCCCCTTTATCCGCAATCCGTTCCAAATCCTCCCCCGTTTCGCAGTCAAACGTCGCTGAAGGGAAAATACGCGACCATTCCACACCGATACGCAGCATATTCATTCCAGCCCGCTGGGCTAAATCGTGAAACTGCTTGTAATTAAACCAGTAATTACAACCGGCTTCAGGATCATCCCCGCTGACCAGCCCGTTTTGAGCGTTTAACGCATCTTTTGTCCAGACATACCAATCCGTATTCTTGTCAACCGCTCGATCATCCCCCATCTCAACCTGAAAACCGGCCGTAGACGCACCAAAATAAAACCCTTTTTTAAACATAAGAAAAAAACCTCCATCTTCAGATCTTGTTGAACACCCCGCTGTGACGCACCTGCTAGTCCAATGAAATGTTCGCTATCCCATTATACTATGAAACATGTATCATGGATCGTGTGGACGAAGGAGAAAAAACGCCCAAAAAAAGGAGAACCCCTGCAAGGGCTCTCCTCTCAAATCCTTTATTGTATTCTCTGATCATGGCTTTTCTAATTTTTCTCCGATTTTATTATGGATCATTGACCAAAATATCCTTCCTACCTTGGCTAAAAGAGCCATATCCGACAATTTGGATTTCACCGGAAGCATATCCGCCCGTACCGGTTGCAACCGCAGTCGTCGAAGCGGAATAGGTTACCTCGTAATCCGTGCCGTCAAACATAACGGTTTTTCTGGTTGATCTACCGCTGAAATTATTGAAGAACGAGATGCCAAATGAAATATCATTCACCACTTCGCTGGCTACACCGGAAACACTCAAATTAAGGGTAATGACTTGGCCTAAATTGACCTCGGAAGGACCTTGTAAAATAAAACCGTTAATGTCCTTTCCTACCACCGGGGCATTGAACACCTTAAAAGCGACCGCCCTCGTTTCTTCGTAAATGGCACTGTTCGACACAACTGAATCCCTAGGTTTTACGGTAAACTCAACCGTTTTATCTCCCAGCTCCGAGAATGTCGCACCTAGTGTGAACCGGTACTCATACTCCTTGTTGGTATTGGAGGACACAACTATATTCAATTCGGAAAGAGCGGTCGGACTGGCAATCCAAGTCAAGTCGTCCGGCCCAAAGGTACTGTTGAAATTGGCCTCAAACACGGTCAGTTTATCCGCATACTTCTTGCCATCCGTGATGCTGAATGATTCAAGTGAACAAACCCCCTGCTGAACGTCAAAGTTCCAATTGACACTCTGAATTTGTTCAATGGGATCCACCGAAGTATCGTATAAGGTTGCAGTCGCTTCGACACCCGACTCGATTTGGTCAAACAAAATGTCGATAGTGGATTCGAAGAACGTTTCACCGCTGTCTGAAAGGGATGGCACAATCGTTCCTTCATAGGTACCATAGCCCTCAATCTCAAACTTGATTTGTCTGTACGACACGTTCCCGGTGTTAATTCTGACTCTGGGTCTGACACGCTGGCCCTCATAGGCAAAAATCTTACCGTTATCAAAACCCTGCCAGGACATCTGAACGGGATCCCGGCCCACTTCTTTCGTAAAGGTCAATGACCCGATCACCGTCGGGCCGTAGGAAGCGATCACCTGAACAGTGGCATCTTTGCTGTTTGCGGATTCACTGAAATACTGAGAGTTCTCAAACAACGTCTCCAACGTATCCGAATGATTACAATTTTCAAACACCCTACTGAACGTGGTGCCATTGCCCGGATCCGTCACCCCAACAGCCACCGTATAATTTTGAAGACCGGAAGGGATTGAATCCGTTAGGCGAACCGTTACCTGAGGAACCTCAAACACCTTAAAGGCGTTAGTGTTGACGTTGTTTCCTTCCTGGAACTGAATCCTCGGCACGCCCGACCTGACCGTCACTCGGGTCCCCGCAGGCGTGTAGGACAAAGGCGTGTCGGTAAACTCAACAAGGATATCGTAATCCGCATCACCTTCATTGACAGCCTGGGTAAAGTCACCCTCAAACTTTCCGGTGTTCGGATTGTAAGAGCCGCTGATCGTCTCACCCGCCCCGTCCTTCAACAACTGACCCGTCAACTTGATCATACTCTTTGGAAGACGGGAATCGACAGAAACCGTCATCCGAGGAACAAATCCCAGATAGAAATTGTTCAACACCACATTTGTAACCGTCAGTGGTGCCTGTACCACCGTAAATCTCTCCGTATCGATGGTACTATAATGCGTCAGCACCCCTTCCTCTTTGATGTAAACATCTCCTGACATCGTTATGGTGGCCGGTGCGGTTGTCGGGGTTGCAACCCATTTGAAAACGGCCGGATTTCCCGTATCCATCCAGGTAGGCGCTAATTCAAGTGTGGAAGTTGATGAACCGTCATACTGCATCACGTCTAATTCAACGTGATCAATCTCCATGCCTTCAAAGGGTTTGGTCAATTCAAATACCAGATTTTTACCTATCCCTTCAAGAAATTCACGATTGCCACTGCTATCTCCCGGATAGATTGATTCAAGGTAGAAACGCTGATTGGTTGGCATCACCGTATCCACCGTAAAAGAGGATTCTACCGAATAGCTAATACCACTGATCCCCCTTTGAATGACATCCATCCTGATCGTATGATCTCCCGTTCTGTTAATGGGGATATCAAACGATCCGGAAGTTGAGAACACGGTGGGATAAGCATCGATGTTGATCGTCCTATGGGGTATACCGTCGTAATAAAAATTCAGGGTGACCGGATTGACATAATCCTCAACGGTATAGCTAACCGTTGCCGAAGTGTTGATGCCTATTTTGGGCACTGTCGGGTTAACTCTGACCGAGCCGGAAATCTGAGGGGCATTCTGGACTCTAAAGGGACGGGTTGTAGTAAATTGAATCGTCCAATTGTTTCCGTTCTGGAACGTTAATTTGGCAATTCCGTCGTACTCTCCGGCATCTTCATTGATAAACACCCCCGTGCAAACCGGTGTGTCCGGCAAGCCGATCTCGATCGTGGCAATTTCCTTCATCACGCCACTTCCTGCATGAGTAGGGGTTGCCCACATTTGTATATTTTGTAATTGATAAACCTCTGCAATCTGATCCAACGTCAGAATCAGTTTTTGCTGTCGACCAACGTAGCTGTTTAAAGGATCAGCAACCAGCCTGCCGCCCAAGGCATTTTCCATGACCTCCACCCGCTCATAATTAGGTGTAGCGACGGCTCCAAGAATGGTCATAATATTCGCATTCAAGGTATATTGACCTTCTTCCAGGAATGTATACTCTCTTTGTGATTTGTACTTGGTTTCCAATTCGTCGTTGTCATGCGTTTCATCTTTGATCATGGACATATTTCCAATTTCTTCATCGTTGCTGTTGAGGATCCTTACGTTAAACGTCTGCGGTAGCGTATCATATTGATTGTTGTTGTTGACCCATGCATAAAAGATCACAGCTTCCCCCACAGAGAAACGGTTGGAATCCAAGTGCCAGCTAATCCTGGTATCCTCTATGTTAATCGTCTTGGTTCTAGTTCTGGTATTGTCAATATTCTCAAATGCCATCGTCGCCATGAGGGTATGCACCCCCGCATTCGTGAATCGGAACGCAGTGGTTTCAAACGGCGGATTACTCAGGAGTTGGCTGTTAACAACCCCGCCACTGCTGTTGAGTATCACCAGGTCCACATAATTAGGTTCAATATCCGTTTGCTGAGTAATCGAATACGGGAATGAGAAGGCTATAGGCTGGTTGATGTAATAGGGTGAAGTCGTAGGGCTGGAATCAATACTGAACGTGAAATCGATATCTTGAATCACCAATTCTCTGTCCGATGCAACGATTTTATCCCCGTTTTCAAAGGTTAATGTTGCTGACAGCTGATAAGTCCCGCTTTCCACAAAGGTATAGATTTCACTGACAAACGGATCGCTGTTGAGCTGAATCGGGCCTGAAATCATGGATCCGCCGGCGGGGCGTCTGATGTCAAAAGTCACATAATCCGCTCGAACATTCACGTTGTTGCTTACAGAATAAGGGAAACTAAATCGGATTGCGTCGTTCACATAATGATCGCCAGTCGGACTGGCGTTAATTTCAAAGGAATAACCGGGCTGTTGAATACTCAGCGTAAAGGTATTGGCCCTTTGCCGATATTCATTGTCGAAGACAACTGTTGCATCGACCGTATACTGGCCGGCCTGCGGGAATCGAACCGGATTGCTGATAAACGGCTTATCGATCAGCTGCTTCACCCCGCCGATAAACGAAGTGCCATCAGCCTTTTTGATATCCATAAGCAGATAATCCGCATTCAGGTTCACACCCGGCGTGACGGCATAGGGGAACGTAAAGACTATCTGATCATTGGCATAATGGATTCCCGTCGGACTAGCCACGATAGAGACCTCCGTCTGAGGCTGCAAAATTTCAAGGCTGAAGGGTTGGGCGCTGATCTGATCGCCATTATCAAAGATTAATGTTGCCTCGACAGTAAATGGACCCGCCTGCGTGAAAAGAACAGGCTGTGACCTAAACGGTTCATCATCCAACTGCACAGATCCGCCGATGAAGGAAGAGCCGTCAGGCTTCTTAATATCGAAAATCAGGTATTCGCCAACCAGATCAACGCCAGCAGGAACGGAATAAGGGAAATGAAAGGTAATGGCATCATTCAAATAATAAACGCCGCCTGGTGATGCCTCGATGCTCACCGATGTTTGAGGCTGCTTGACAAGAACCTTTTTATCCGTAGCGATTGCATGATACCCGTTCTCGAAAGTGATACCAGCCCTTACGGTATAAGTACCCGCTTTTGTAAATTGAATTGCTTCTGTTTCAAAAGGTTCCTGATCCAGTTTTCTATCGCCGTTTGTCAGCGATTCACCTTCTTCGTCGACAATATTCATCAAGACATAGTCCGCTGCGATGGAAGCCTGCGGAGTAATGGCATAAGGGAAACTGAATTTGATTCGGTCATTGACAAAGTGATTCTCCGTCGGTGTCGAATTGATGAACAATCGGATATCCGGCTTGATAATCTTCAATGTGAGAGGATCTGATTTCAATGCCGTCCCGTTATCAAATATCATCGTTGCTTCAACAGTGAACTCGCCTTCCCTGTTGAATTCAATCGGGTCGGAGTTAAACGGCTGAGCACTGATCTGAACCGCACCGCCGATGAATGAATCCCCAAAGGCATCCCGCACATCGTATTTCATGTATTGCGGTTTAATCTGCATATTGGGAGGTACTGTATAATCCGCTTTTAACGTAATGATCTGATTGACAGGATATTCATCACGCAACGGATAGGGGATCATATCGAAATCAAGCTGCGGTTCCCTGAAATCGATGGTAATCTGTTGACTGTCTTTCTGTCCCCTGCTGTCTTCCACTTCCACATCAAAGGTGTAAGATTTGGCCTGGGCCTTCACCGTGGTCAGATCGATGGCAAATCGCTTAAGGGGATCGTTAACCACTTCATACACGCCATCCGTTGAATAGAAGATATTGGTATCAAAATCAAACTTGACGCCTGATTTTTCAATGTTCACCTCAGTCGATTTAGGCAGTATAGAGACATCCACCCTGAGTTGAATCTTCTCACCCACTGCCGGATCGACGGGAACACTTTCAAAACTCTTAATCTCCAGTGTGGGATTCTTAATTTCAAACATGATGGATCGTTTATTGGTGTAATTGCCGCTTCTGGCGTACACATAGGCCTCAAAGAGCCCGTTGTTGTTTAAAACATGACTTTGAGTCTTCCAAATATTCCCCGTCCCTCCCACACGAGTCAGGGGCAATTGAACACCACGGGTTTGAGCGCCGTTCAACGGATCGCTGATTTCCACCCAGGCCTCTATCGACTGGGCATTCTCCAAAGGCGGCAGAATCACGGCAGTAAAGGAGATGGGATCGCGATAATACAACTCCTGTTGATCGATACCAAACGTCTGTATTCTCGGGCCTTTCAAATCTTCAGCCACATAAACTTCCTCTGAACGCTGAAAATGCGTCTGATTTCCCAATTTATCTTTCACGAATAATTCTATCGAATGGACTCCGGTTGCCGTTGGCGTCCAGTCGAAATAATAACTCTCCTCTTTGACCGGAATAACCGCTTGATCAGCACCCTTGATTCTCAGATTAACAGAATTCATGTCAATACCCGATTCATCTCTACAGGCCAAGTATATCCTCGTTGTTTCATTCAAATACGGAATGGAAGGCGACAGACTCATAAACACCAAAGGACCTTCTTGATCATCCAACTGACCCGTCACACTGAAACGATAAGTTCCCTTTGCCCCTCTATCGTCCCAGATATTCATGATAAATTCATGCTCGCCCTTCTCAACCACATACTTAAAATCATAAGGATCGGAAGGTGCGGTATCTGTAATGAACCTGGCACCGTCCAACTTGATCTCAAGTTTCTCAAGGGTTGTTCCTTCTGTATTCTGAAACTCCGCCCGGTATACCAGCTCATTACCTTCCAGAGGCTCCTGTCCGGTTACTTCAAAAACACGCAATATTTTTGGCGCTTCATGTTCAATCACCCGAATATTTGAAGTCTCCGGGACAACCTTCTGACTCACCAAATTATTCCCGTTTTTGGCAGTAATGATCACATTTCCGCTGGTTTGAGCTTTGAAAACGTAATCAAAATCCACGTTGGGTTCCAATGGAGATTCTTCGATGATCCACGGACTGTTCCCGGGGGACTGAAGGTCCACCCGCTTGATGTAGGAAATATCGTCTTCCACACTCCCAATCACTCGAATCTCTTCACCCTTGTAGGCAAAATCCCTGCCATCGGGCATATATAGGCTTGTATTTGTAAAAACAGGCGGGGTATTATCTCCGCTCGGTGGCTCAACTTGAAAGCTGATGGGAACACTGTTCCCTTTTAAACCCTTTTGGTTTCTGGCAAAACCGATGAGGGTATGCTCCCCGATGGAGAGGTTCTTTCTGATATTGCTGATATCATTCCTCACTTCGTTCATGAGAAGGATCTCTTCATCCACAATAATCCATCTTTCAGTGATGGGAGTTTGAGGATCTGTTGCCGACAGAGTGATTGTAAAATCATTGGAATAATCGTTGACTCGCTGATACCCCACCGTCACTTCCGGAGGGGTTCGGTCATCTGCGGTCATAACAGGGCTTTTAAAAGCCGGCTTATCCCCCGTCTTTCCGGGAATCTCCACCACAAAGCTGAATTGCTCGGTGGTCGTTGTTACATAAAATTGTGCATAAGAGGTGTTTGTCTTTTCCATGACTTGTCCATCTGATGTGATTAACCGAATATAAGCGGCATTCAACCCACCGTTTGTCCGAGCTTCGATCTCGAAACCCTGCCCCACATACCCGTAAATCAATGGCGTATAAGTCACATCCACATTCGAGGCCTTTTTTTCCGGGGTTGAAAATCCCGGAAACATGAAATCTTCCATCATACAAGCGGGAAGTGTAAAAATGACAAACATTATGATTAAAAGTGCAAACATTTTTTTCTTCATGACAAACACCTCTTTAAAATCATTAAGGGCTTAAAATCAAAACTAACTCTCGTCTATTTCCAATGGCATTTTTAACCTCAATTGGAATTCTGATTTCTTCATGGCCTGCCAAGATAAAACTATCAGGCGGGAATAAAGGACTGATAATGACCTGATACTCCACTTTGGTAAAGTTATCGCCAACCTTAACGGTTTCAACGTCTTCTCCGGCCTTTTGAGTGATGGCTATATCAAGGGGGCAGGAAACATCCAGCGTTTCACTGGCGTATTTATCAGCAGAATAGCTCGTGATGATCTTATCCACTGACGGATCAGGCCCCAAACCAACCAATTCATCTTTAACAACAATAGAAAATGGCTCATACGGTTTAGAAGCATCATCAATATTCAAAATAACATTGAGACCATCACTTTGAGTGACATCGATGGTAATGGTTTTTTCACCGTAAACCTTCTTATCCAAAGTAGTCTCACCGCTGACAAAAACCGTATACCTTCCATAATCCGCCAAGTTTTCCCAATAAGCGGCGTGACCTGTAGAATTCTGTGGGAGCGGTACTGTTCCGGATTTGGTATTCTGAATGACACCCCAAGTCAGGTTATTTAAAGTCAATTCATCCAGAATCTTAAAGAAGACCGTATCACCAAAATAGAAGGAATCCTCAACCGCTCCGTCTATATCGTAAGACTCCACCTCCAACTCCATGAACGGCGTCGAACCAAAATAAAACGTCATATATCGCTCAAGAGAACTCTCATTGCCATTCTCATCAACTGCCTTGGCATAAACGGAATAGACACCTTCCGGCCATGGGGCGGCTGCGCCTCCCATTGTTGCCATGAATTCTTGTCGAAATTCCTTATTGCCGTTGGCGTCTATCTGTATCTCTTCCCAAGTATTGTCCGGTTTGTAAAACAACAAAGAAACCGTATCAATACCGGCAGGATCATACAAACCGGTGAAATAAGCCTGAATCTTGTCAACAACCTCTATGTCTATCCTGAAATGATCCGTGACCATAAAATCAATTCCAGGAGAAGGGGATTGTTCGTAGGTTCCCTGTATGGGTTCTAATTTAAGAATTTCAGGTGCTTTCATATCGGGGTGGGGAATATCAAAAGTGTTTGTCGCATTTTTGAAGAAATTCCCCCCTGTAATATAGGCTTTGATCTCATTGGTACCCGGGAAAAAATAGGAATCGGGATTGATGAAGTTCTCGTTTAATAAAATAAAGGCCTTTTTCCCCGAGTCTGAAAGATAGTACAAATCATCGGAAGAAACCGTTGGAAAATAAGCCCTCCCGTTGATAACAAACCTGAAATCGTTGACCGCCTGTTGCAACTCAAAATCATTTTGAAACACAGGCATTTCATCATCGGTAATCTCTATTTCAAACCAAACGGCTGTATTTTTATCCGGATAGGCCAAATCCGAGATCGTAAAATAATCCGAGATACAGTTCAAAGTCACATTAGGCTCAGTTGTATCCATGATATAGGCATTTTCGCTGAAATCCGCTTTGCCTCCCAGATAATCGCTTCTAAGAACTTCGGCCGTAAACGTAACCGTCCCGTAAGAATCAACATTTCTGAAAACCGCCGTCGCCACCGGCAAACTCGAACTCCCGGAGGAAAACAACTGCTGCCCTCGAAGTGCTTCGAACCCTTTAAGGGTGATCTTTTCCGGGTTGAACAAATCCTCAAACTCAAATACAACTAAAGCGGTAGAAGGGGGAGTCATCTGATTGAAAGAAATCTGCTGAAGGGTGAGGGGATCGAGAAATTGAAAGTGACCCTTTGATTCAAAGGAAGTATCCGTCTGTGAAGAAAACAGGTTGAAAACAGCGCATGCGCTCAATGACAGGACTATTAAAATACAAACAACAAAAAGCAAAAAAGCGCTTTTTTTCATAGTATCACCCTATTTATTATTCTCCCCGAACCAAATCATATCCTAATCTGTTCTATTGAAAAAGCCTCTATTGAATAGACGCATTCCGTCAATGATTTATCGTCTGAAAACGGAATGTCTTAACATAAGGCCTGCTGAAAAACAAGGAAATAGGCGAGAAACCAAGCAGCTGTTAATTCCCCCCCTTGGGGGGGATTTTTCGGTTTTCAGTAGCCCCCAAAATAAACCGAAAACGTGGAGTTTTTCCCAGTCTGAGAGGGGACAAAATCTGAGAGGGGACAGGTCCCTCACTCCACATACCCCACAAGGGTATTTGCATGATTCGGCATGCCGGATAAATCGTAATTACTACTATTCCAAACATCCTCATCCGTTAAATTTACATATTGATTGGCATCCACACTGAATGAAACCAAATACCCGGCTGCTAAAAGGCTTTTCAAGGTTTCGATGTCATCCTCCGTTGAAATCGTCATGAAAAACACGGAACTCCAGTTCAAACGGTATTTAGGTGCCTCCCGCCAGGCATCTTCATCCGGCCATTGGGTCAAATTATCCAAATCATACGGCCAGGCTTCCCATGAAACATTACCAATTAAATGCATCAATTGAATGTTGTCAAATATAGATGTTCCATTATTGCCTCCACGATTCAATTGCAGATAGGCAAAATCCGGACTCATAATGTACTGGTCATAAGCTGGAGAAGGATATCCGTAATATCCGTTCAGCCATTGAGCTCCAGATAAATCCCTGTTATAACGAATGGCATTGTAATAAGTCCCGGCATAATAAGCCGTTGACCAGGAAGAACAAGATCCCTTGCTCCCCTGATTGCCAATAGGCGGGAAATACTGAGATGCGGAATGATCCACTTCAGAAGGCCTTGCCTGATAATCAAACGCTGAAATCTCCCTGAGAAGGCCCTTCTCTGCCAACTGTTCCCATTCGTTTTCCGTTGGCGGGCGATATCCTGTCCCATAACCGTTGATGATCTCGTTGTAATCTTTTGTTTCATCAGCTACACCTATTCCGGTTTTAAGGGCATTGAACTCATCAGGACGAATCTGCCTGGAAGCGGCCATCAAAGGTGATGAAGCCTCCCTGCCTTCTGCAAGGCTAACGGTGAGATTGCTTATTTGAGAAGCAACAGCAGAGCCGTTAACAGTATTCAAAGGAACATCCGATGCCACATATTCATTGGTCTTATTTGAATCATAAGAAGAATAAACCTCTATTTTAAAGGATTGAAGTGTTCCGGTATTGGCAGTATCTGTCTTATCGTAGACCTTTAAAAAGACCGTTTCATTGGAAAGAGGTAGCAAAGGAGTAATATCCATCACC
>ERZ795053.6086-NODE-6086-length-12180-cov-17.320330_pt1 | contig 12180 bp, 9 predicted proteins | sample MGYA00375137_ERZ795053 | MGnify/ENA primary metagenome ERZ795053 (study PRJEB30182, sample SAMN05720284) | activated sludge metagenome | isolation source: Anaerobic digester | place: Hong Kong | collected 2014-12-17 ... | reverse complement strand
CGTGGTGTCCGGGGTGGGCTTTGGGAAACATCCCACCAGGGCCAGAAACAGGACCAAGACGATCAGCAGAGGCAGAAAATGAAGTGCTTTTGCTCGCATAAAATCCCTGAAACTCTCAAATCGAGAGCTTCAGGTCACCCCCTTTCATGGTTTATTCTTTCAAAATACTCAGATTTCTTCCAATTATTCATGGTTGAATTATACCACCGGCCCTTTCTGCGCTCCAAAAAAAAACCGTTTTCATTCAAATCCATTTTTTCTTTTTGAACCAGTAAATGGCTACGATTCCGCCGATCACCGACCAGGTGATCATGAATACCCATGTCAACGGATTATCCTGGAAAGGTAACCCCACATTCATGCCGTAAAAACTTGCGATAATCGTAGGGATTTGCATGATGATGGTGACCACGGTCAGGATTTTCATCACCACGTTGAGGTTGTTGGAGATCACCGAGGCGAAGGCATCCATCATGCCACTCAAGATGTCACTGTAGATGTTCGCCATTTCCAACGCTTGCTTGTTTTCCACGATGGTGTCTTCCAGCAACTCGCGGTCTTCCTCGTAGATCTGGATGATGTTTCCCCGTAGGATACGTTCCATCACGATCTCGTTGGATCGCAGCGAGGTGGTGAAAAACACCAGGCTTTTTTCCAGGTACATCAGCACTTCCAGTTCACTGTTGCGCATGGACTCGTGCAATTTCTCTTCCGCCTTGTCCGAGATCTTGTTGATTTCCTTCAAGTAGCTCAGGAAAAGAAGCGCGTTGCGGTAGAAAATCTGGAAAATCATCTGGCTGCGTTTCTTCGGGTTTAACCGGTTCTGCTCGACCATCTTTTCCAGGAAGCGTACCGGGTAGCGCGAAACGAAAAGGATGAAGTTTTCCCCCAGTATCGTGCCCAGGGGAACCGTCTTGTAGGTGATCTTCTGGTCCTCGGTGTCCATGTACGGAATCTTCACGATGATCTCGGTGATGTTGTCATCGATGTCGATACGGGCACGCTCGTCACTGTCGAGGGGGTCGGTGATGTAATCGGGGTCGAAATTGAGAAGCGAGGAGAGCATGTGGATTTCATCACCGGTGGGGTTGATCACGTAGATGATGCAGTCCTTGGAAAAAGATGAAGATTCGCGGATCCTTCCTTCTTGCATCGCGTAAAATTTTACCATAAATCTTCCTCCTTTTCAAGTCGCTTGCATCCGTTTTGATTATTCGTTTCAATACTCAATACCCCGAAAACGGAAACGGGAATAAAAAACTGAATCCAAAACTGATGCCTTGCGTGCCAAACGGAACGGTCTCTTCCATGGGTGGAAGCAGCGAAACCGCGTAGCCCAGGTTTGCTTTCATGGTGAATGTGTCCGTTTCCAGGGTGTATTCCAAACCGATGCCCAGGATGTGGTCGGGGAGCGCGGGGGGCAATTCGAACTTGATGGGTCCGGATTCGGTTTCGGTATACAATAGCGAGGTGAGCTGGAAACGGTATTCGCCCAGCAGCTTGATGTAGGGGTTGATGAACCACTCGATTCCCAGTCCAATATACCCCTTTCCCACCTCGTAACTGGTCTCGTCCGGGAGTTCCTGCGGATACCCGGGCGCAATGAGCAAAGAGTAGCCCGTGCTGAAGCGTATGGGTGGAAGGCTTTTCTTCAGGATGGCGTTGAAGGTGAAACTCTCCTGGTAGGTTCCCGTGGAGTTCATGCCAAACGTGAGGGGAACTGCCAACGAAATGTCGAATTCCGGCATGAACCGTGTTTCCGGCACGGAGAAGTAGCCACCCAGCCAGGGCCATCCCAGCATCACCACGATATCGCCGGGGAATCCCATTTTTGCGCCCAATTGGCCGGTGGAAAGGATGGAGGAACCCTGCTGCTCTTCCTCCGATTGGTCCATGAGCGAATTGATGAGCTGGGGATCGATGGTGGCACCCACGAGCAAATCCAGTTGCCATTCGGTGGGCAACCTGTAGTCGTAGGTGAACGCAAAGGGAAGCAGCGGATTCATGCACTGCATACTGTTTACCCCCTGGATGGGAGCCGACATTACCAGCGCGGCAAAGGGCATCGTCATCATTATTGTCAGGAGAAGAATGATTCGGTACATGGTGCACTCCTTCCCATGGGATTAAAACACTTTCTCCGTGAACACCACTTTCACCCGAAAGATGATGGCGTCCAGGCGTTGTTCTCCCCGCAAGAGCATGAGGTTGGAAACCACGATGTTGGAGAGTTTCGGCGAGGGAGAGGACAGCGTTTGCACGTCAACTTTGCCCGAGGGGTTCCATACCATTTCCACCAGAACGGTACCCGACACCAAGCTTCCCGGCGCAGATGTTTTGAGAAGACGGTCGTAGTCATTCTGCAGGCGATTGCGAACGTCGTCGTAGTTGGGAAACTGGAAGTCGCGGAGCTGCTCCAGGCTCCCCAATTCCAGGATTTCCGGGGATGCTACGCTAACCCGCTTTTTGGCTGGCAGGGTGGGTGCAACGGGAACCAGTGAGGGAATGGCATCCGAGAAAAGCGATGTGGGAACGGGCGTATCGGGCTGCACGTTCGGACTCACGGTTTGCAACGATTGCAGGGGTTGCCGGGCTGGCTCCGCGGTTTGGGGCACGAAAGCGGCGAGTTCTTCGAACAGCGGATCGGGCTCTGGTTCGGGTTGCCGGGCTACCAGCGGAACCTGGGGAGCGGGGGGGGCTTCCGGCGGGGTTTCTTGGGTTTGTTGGAGGAAGGAAAAATCCACCGTGATGACTTCCGGGGGTTCCACTTCCAGGGGTGCGGCTTGCAGGAAAAAGAGCAACAAGCTCAAAAGCCCCACTTCCATCCCGGCTGCAAGCACCGCGGAAAGAATCGAAATGGGTTGCACGATGCGTGTCATCGTTGTTCCACCTGGATTTGCACACCGGTTACCCCTTCCGCGCGGAAGAGATCCAGCACTTCCATCACCACACCGTGGTGGCTGTTTGCATCCGCCAAGATGACTCCCTTTTCGACCCTTCCAGCCGCAATTTCGTTTTTCAGCTGGATTTGCACTTCTTCCAGCGAAGCGGGTTTTCCGGAAAGGTATACCACATCTTCTTCGTCCACCCACACTTCCAGGCTCTTGGACGCAACATTTGGCTGGCCGGTTCCCGCTTGGGGGAGTTGCAGGTCCAGCGAGCGTTGTTCCTTCACATCGAACGTTGTGGTGAGGATGAAGAACAACAGCAATATGAATATGATATCGATCAGCGGTGTGATGTTGATGGTATCGTCCGGTTCGAAATTGTGTCTACGCACTTGAGTTCCCCATTTTCGAATTATGCACGGGTTCCGATGGTTCCCCCCGTGGAAAAGCGCGTGTAGCGGTCCAACGCCATGTGGCGAATGGTGCTGACGCGTTCCTTCAAGATGTTGAGCAAAATGGTGAGAACGATTCCGACGATCAGCCCACCTATGGTGGTGTACAACGCTTCGCCGATTCCCATGGCAAGTTCGTTCACGTACTTGAGGTTCTCGGTCTTTTCAATGGTGTTGAAGATCTTGATCATCCCGGTGGTGGTTCCAAGCAGCCCCAGTAACGGGGAAACCACTGCCACGGTGGAGATGATTCGGAAGTTCTTGAACAGGCGATCGATTTGCTGCTCGATGAGTTCTCCCTGTTCGTCGATGCGGGCCCCTCGAAGCGAACCCAGCTTGCGCTGCATCTGCGACAAGAAGGGGTGGGAGTCTTCCCCCTCACGGATGCGGTTGCGAATGGTGGTAAGGGTGATCAACCGTTCGAAGAAGAAGAAAAGCCCGATACCCGCAAGCACGAGTATTACCGTGAGAACGGGGCCACCGGTTTTCAAAAGGTCTAAATACACGTTTTTTCCTCCACGTTCATTTGGCCCAGCGCATGCACACAACTAAGACGGAAGGCACATGCAGAACACTGGGGTCGGGGCTTGCACACGTTACGTGCTTGGTGGTGAACCAGCGCATGTAGTTTGCGAATCGCAGCGGGATCCGGTGGGAAGTTGGCCTGGAAAAAACCCCGCACCTCCGTGTAGGATGCTTTTTGCATCCATGGAAATTGGAACCGCGCAAAGAAGCGGCGGGAATAGGAATCTACGATGAAAACGGGCTTGTCGAAGGCAAAAAGCAAAATGGTATCCGCGGTCTCTTCCCCAATCCCCCGGATCGCCAGCAGTTGTTGGCGGATGCGCTCCACCGGTTGGGACAGTAGCGAGTAGAGCGCCAAGCGTTCTTCCAGTAAAAACTCCATCAACCGCTTGATGCGGGAAGATTTTTGATTGGTACAACTCACACCCTGCAGTTGCTCCTTAAGGCGCCCTTGCGAAACCTGGTGCAGCGTACGCGGTTCGAGCCATCCCCGATTTTGCAGGCGCTCCATCACGGGGAAAACTTGCGCGGGCAGGGAGTTTTGCGCAACGATTGCCGCGACCATGGAACCTACGATCCCTACGGGGGGCCAAAAGGCTTCGCCGTTGGACAGGCTTTTCAAACGTTGGAAAAGGGAAATGATGTCGGAGGAATCAGGGGTCAATGAAGGCACATCTCCATTTCCAATTGCTTGAACAGTTCCCTTGCTCCCAACTGCAGGAAAACCTGGCAAAGCGGGTCTTCCCTCGGAATATTGGCCAGGGTCCCCACGGTGCTCTTTGTTTGGGCATTCACGTGGAGCAGGCAGTCGTGCACGATATCTACCAGTTCGAAGGCCGGATCGACCACGAAGGAATCCACCACGAAAAAGCCGCGCTCTCCCTTTCCCCATACCAGGTAGCCGATGGGGGAACCTCCGGTTCGGTTCACGTAGATGGCTTCCATGGAGTAGCGGTCTTGGGAATCGTGTAGCGTCGCGGGTTGCCGTTGCCAGTTCGGCTTGCGATGCCAGATGTCTTGCGCCATCTGCGCGAGTTCGTGGATGCCCCGCGGGGTGATGGGCCGGTAGTGCCAGCGAGGGGTAATTCCCGGGTTCGTGGAAATTTCCAGCGTCAGCAGGTCGCGCACCACCGAAAAACCGTGTTTCTCGTAGAATCGGATGGCACGGGGGTCGGTTTCGATCACTTCCAGGATCAGCCTCTTGGTGTTTTTCCAACGGAGGTTTTCGAGGGCCTGTTGCAAAAGGATTTCCGAGGCACCTGTTCCCCGTTGCGCGCGGACAACCCCCATGGAATCGATGCGCGCCGTGTGCCCGCGTTCGGATAACAGCAGGAAACCGATGGGCTGGCTCCCTTCCACGAGGAGGAAGGAATCGTCCCACGAAATGGCGTTTTCGCGCACATCGAGCTCGAAATCTTCTTCCCTCCAGTTCACCGGCAGTGGGTAATCCTCGAATATCTCGTTGACCAGGTGGATCAACGTGGTGACAGCAGCCTTTTTCAACGGAAGAATTTCCACGGCGCACCTCCCCTTTTCGGACCGTTCCGGTTCGCTTTTCCTTAGTATATCACAGGTATGGTATAATTTTGGCCAGGGGGGATGCGTGTGAAGAAAAAACTCTGGAAACTCTTTTTCATAGCCATGTTGCTCGTTCATTTTTCTGCCTTGGTGGGGGCAACTAACGGAAGCACGGAATACCGCGGGTTGGCATTGGTTGCCGACCGATTTGACCTTGTGAGCGAGCAATCCATCGACCAACTGTTGGGATTGTGCATCCGCTACCGTATCGACACGTTGTACGTGCCCGCCGTGGAATTCCTGGAAGCCCTGTATTCCTCGGACTTGTTGCCGCGTAGCCAGGTGTTGCTCAACAACGCAACCCCCTTGGAATTTGACCCGCTGGCCTACATCTTGCAAAAGGGCAAAACGTTTGGCATCCTCGTGGTGCCCACGGTTGATTTCTTCACCGTGTGGCCCAGCGAAGACACACCCGTGAACCCTCGCCACGTTTCCAATACCAAGCCCTCCTGGATGAGCCGCGATGGCATGGGGCAACTGCTGACTTCACCGATGGTGTTGGACCCGGGAGTGGCCGAGGTACAAGCCTTTTGCATTTCCCTGTTCAAAGAAGTGTTGACACGCTACACGCCTTCCGCCCTTGCACTGAAGAATTTCGCCTACCCCTCCCCGCAGTACGGCTTCAACCCCCTGGCCATGAAGTCGTTCGAAAGCTGGAAACGCCAAAACTTTGCTTCCGTGACCAACTTCGACGATTTCCGCTCCTGGGTCTTGGACGATTTAGTGGCCCGATTTTCGCAGATGCGCGCTGGGCTGGGCGTCCAGACATCACTCGTGTTGTTCCATTCCAGCGACTTCCCGGCAGCAAGCACTTCGCATTTCCAAAACTGGCTGAGCTGGGTGAATGGTAACAAGGTGCAGCTGTTGGTTTCCTGGTATGCCTACGCCGACTTGGCCACGGTGAACCACGACACGCGTTTCCAGCTGGAAAGCGTCGCCGGTTCCCGGTTCTGGCCAGCGTTGCGCCCCCTTGAGTTGGTTCCTTCCCAGTTCCGTTTGATCGCCGCCAAGGTGCACGAGTTTCCCGTGTCGGGTCTGGTGGTGGATACCAAGGACGCGGCGACCTTGGAATTCTTGAATGCAATCGGTTTCGGCATCCCCCGCTAACATGCACAAGCCGCACATCACGCTGCTCAAGGGAATCCCCGCGTCGGGCAAAACCTCCACTTTGGTACAGCACCTGGTGAACCGCCACAAGCAAAAGGGGGCTCTTTCCTACCAGTTCATCGGGGCATCCGGGGGGTTCCTGCGCGGGGTGCGCGAGCAGGTGCTTTTGTCCATCCCTTCCATCTTCAACGATTCTTTCCAGGTCATCGACCAGTTCGTGGTGAAGGCAGCTCGCTCGCTGCATCCGGATCGCCTGCACGTCACCTCCGATTTCGTGGCTTCGCTTGCTGCAGACGTTTTGTCGGACAATTCGGCGCTTGGGGAGCTTTCGCGCCGGGGGCGGGGCATCTTGGACGGCTTCGTGTGGTTCTACACTTGGCTCAAGGAGAAGAAGGACCCCGGGCTGCTGGTGGAAATCCAGAACAGTGAAGACGCACTGCTCAAGGAATACGCGGGGTGGTACGAGAAGTTTGAATCTACCATGCAACGCTTGCACCTTTTTTCCACGGTGGATGCCTTTTCACTGGTCCTGCAGGCGATGGAAAAGGGAGACTATCCTTCCGCGACTATGCCGGATGGGGAACTTTCCGGCAAGGTGTTGTACGTGGATGGTTTTTTCGATCTCAACCAGCTACTGCTTTCGTTCTTGCCGCCTTTCCTAAGCCAGTTCGAGGCGGCCTGGATTTGCTTTCCCCTCACGCCAGATGCCCAACCTCTCGACCCTTCCTTCGAGCAGTTGCAGCAAGCATTGGAGGCGCTTTTTCCGGGTTCCGTAACGGAGGTTTTCCGGGAAGAGACCTCGAACAAGCGCGGCGAGTTGCAGCTTTGGATGGACCACTACCAGTGCCCGGGGAGCGATTTCGACGAGGGGCTCTCCGGGGATTGCATCCAACTGGCAAAGGCCAAGAACCCGGGGCAAGAATGCCAGTTGGCCGCGGGGGTTGTGAAGCAATTCCTGGGCCAACCCGGAAATTCCCCGGACGACGTGGCATTCGTGGTACGTGACTTGAAGAAGTACGGCGACCTGTTGACACCCCAGCTGGAAGAGATGGGTATCCCCTACCGCTTCGAGGGGCACCTTCCGCTGTCCAAAAGCCTGAACGTGAGCAAGCTCGTGCTGCCTTTCCGCGCCTTTGCCAGTGGATACGACCCCACCTGGCTTGCCGCCATGATCGAGAGTGGATACGTGGAGCAAGGGCCAGAGCGCATCGTGGAATTCGAGCAAGTGGCCGGTGGCGCTCGGCTGATGAACAGCAAGATGTTTGACGGCTCCCGCGAGAGCCTTCCCTCTTCCCTTCGTGCAAGGCGCGCCGAATGGCAAAGCAAGATGCAGCGCTACCAGGCTTTCCTGCAGCGGAAACTGGATGCGGCACGCTCGTCGGAGGACTACGCGGACATCGAAGAACCGGTGCTGGAAATGCTGCGCAGCCTCCAAGCAGTTTGGGACGTGTGCGCGGAGTTGTTCGACGTACTGGAAAACTGGCAACGTGACCACCGCAAGCGCCCCCCGGGTGTTTTCGAACAGCTCTTCCAGGATTCCCTGGCCTTGCTGCGATCCCGGGAGTGCCTTTCGGAGGAGGAAGCCGAGCAAAACGCAACCGCGGAATTCTTCGAACGGTTGCTGCCGTCGGTGCGCCAGATCGTGGCCATTTCCGGTGGGGGAAGCGTGACTCCCCTCGAGTACTGGAACATCCTGCGCATCCTGCTCAACCAGGCGAGTTTCCCTTCCAGCTTGCTGGTGGATAACCGCGTGCTCATCCTCGACCTTCTGAACGCCCGCTACCGCTTTCGTCGGCTCAAGGTGTTTCTGGGGATGAGTGACCAGTACTACCCCTCCATCCCTTCCAACCCCCTGGTCTGGAGGAGCCTGCCCGATGGCATCGACTGGCGCGAGAAGTTCGTGCAGCGCGATGACCGAGATTTCGTGGCGGCCATGCGCAACGGCACCGAAACGGCATGGCTGTTTGCCCCGGAGGCAGATTTCTCCGGGCATCCCTATGCACCTTCCTCCGCTTTCAAACGCTTCGCACTGTTCCGCGAGATAGTGGAGCAAGACCCAAGCCACGCGGTTTGCGTTGCCACCGATTTCCCCGCGCCAAGCGCCTACTCGTTGAAGGCTTTCGCCCACGAGATGCTGCGCCCGGGTGTGGAGCTGTCCGAGGCGCTGCAATCCAACTTGATGCAACTGGGGATTCCGTTGCTTTCCATCCAGGAAAAAGCCCGCGCACAGCTTCGAAAAGAGGAGCGTGCTTTCCAGGTCAACCCGGAATTGCCCGGTTCCCCGTTGGATCTGGAAGGAGTGTTTGGCAGCACGCTGAGCGCTTCGCGCTACGGGGTGCTCGACAAGTGCCCGCGCAAGTTCTTCCTGCAGTACCTTCTGAAGATCCCGCGCAAGCAGGATTTGCTCTCGGGGTTTGACCCCATGGAGGAGGGAATGATCTTCCACGCGGTGTTGAAGAAATTCTTCGAGGGGCTTTCGGCAAACGGGATGCTTCTGGAGAACCTGGACGAGGAAGGATTTCGCAAAATCACCGGCAAATCCTTATCCGACGGTTCGCTTCACCCGGGTTCCCAACTGGAAGACATCATCCGTGGAGAGCTGCGCGCGCACATGTTTCATCCCTCACGGCTGCTGTTCGAAACGGAGGTGCTCTACTTCCACGGCTACCTTGCCGATTTCCTGGGACGTTACCGGGATGGTTCCAAGATTTCCCCCGCGTTTGCCAAGAAATCGGAGTGGGAAGGCACTCCTTTCTTTCCCTCCCTTTTTGAAATCTCCGTGGATCGTTCGCAGAACGTGCGCATCCACCAAAACCCGGACATCTTCTTCGTGGGCAAAATCGACCGCGTGGACCGTTCCCCGGCAGGTTGGGAGTTCATCGTCGACTACAAGCGCTCGACGTCGGGTGCCGAAAAGGAAAACATCCACCAGCTCCTTTTTTACGCGCATGCCCGCAACGTGCTCGCGGGAAAGAAAACCGTAGCGGGCATGGTGTTCTTCCCCATCTTGCCGGGAAGCAAACCGTCCCGGAACGTGGCAAAGGTGCTGACTACCTACGAAATGGACAACGACCAGTTCGTCGTGGATGGTGCCAGAAAGGAAAAGGAATGGAAACTGGAGGACTTCCTCGATAGCGTGGGGGAAAGGCTGGAAAGGGTGCTGTCGGGGCACTTCGATTTCCCGGAGAAGGGAAGTCCCTGTTTTTCCTGCGAGTTCAAGGGGATCTTCTGCCCGGGGGTGGACCGATGAAGGTGCAATGGAACGCGTTTCAACGTCAGATCTTGCGCAGTCCCGGTTCCGTGTTCGTTTCCGCGGGGGCAGGCACGGGCAAAACCCGCACCATCGTGCAGAAATACATCGACCTGGTGACAAGCCCCGGTCCCGACTCCGGCGAGGTTCTGATGATTACGTTCACGGACAAGGCCGCGGGGGAAATGAAGGAGCGCATCCTGCGCCAGGTGGAAGAGACCATCGCCTCAACCGATTCCCCCCAGGTCCGCTCGCGCTTCGAAGCGTTGCGCAACCGGCTGCATTTCGCCTGGATTTCCACCATCCATGGCTTTTGCACACGGCTTCTGCGGGAATTCCCCTTGGAAGCGGGGCTGGATCCCTCGTTCGAGGTCGTAAGCGGCAACGTGCAAAAGCTGCGCATCAAGCGCGCGGTGTCGGGCTACTTCGACGATGCGCACGGCGAAGACCGCCTGGAAAGGTTGCGTCCCTTTTTCGCGTACTACCGCTTTGACACGACCATCGCACTGTTCGTGGAGGCCCTCTCCCGGAAGCGCTTTGACCTGTTGGAATCCAACCTTGCACAAATCCAAACCCGCACCGCGCACACCGGCGAAGACAAGGTGATTCGTGCGGCTCTGCCGGAGTTTCGCAAGGCGTTCGAGACCATGCTGGAGGAATACCGGTTGCAAAACGCCCGGGAAAACGACGTGGATTTCGACGACATCTTGCTGCTCACGCTTTCCATGCTGCGGCGGAACGACGCGGTGCGGCTCCAGCTGCAACAGCGTTTCCGCACCATCGTGGTGGACGAGTTCCAGGACACCAACGCGCTGCAGATCCAGATCATTTCCCTGGTGCAGGGAGAGAATACCCAGATGTTGTACGTGGGTGACGGGAAGCAATCGATATACCGCTTCAACGGCGCTGATGTGCGCGTGTTCCAACAGATGCGCTCCAGCTTCGATGCGGGCCAGGTGTTCTCGCTGCCGGTGAACTACCGTTCCACCCCGGAGCTCCTTTCTTTCTTCAACGCGTTCTTTTCCAAAGTGTTCGAGTCTGGGGACGTGGAGTCGGGAGCCATCGAATTCGAAGGGTTGTTGCCGCCACAAGAAGCGAACTCCACGCAAACCGATGCGCCTCCGGTCGACCTGCTTCCCGAAGCCTCGGGCTTTTCGGAGGAGAGCGACAACGTAGCACGTTACGCGCTGTGGCTCCATGAAAAGGGTCACCCTTTCCGCTCGATGGTGGTGTTGCTCCGCAAGATGACCAACGTGTCTACGCTGGAACGGGCGTTCTCGGATTGGAACGTACCGTACTACATCGTGGGAAGCCGGGGTTTTTTCCAGCGCGAGGAAGTGCAATCGCTGGTGGCGTTCTTGCGGGCGCTGTCCGATCCGCACGATGGCAACGTGGTGGCAATGTTCCTTCGCTCCCTGTTTTGCACGTTGACCGACGAAGAGTTCCTCGTTCTACGCGCCAGCCACCCCGACGAAGTTTTCGCCGGCTGGAAACATTTCGTGGAACAGAATCCCGAGCACGCCCCGCTGCTGGAAACCTTCGAGCAATTGTTGCGCATCAAGAACCTGGTGTCGCCGGGCCGTTTGGTTCGCGAAATCATCCAGCGCTGCCATTTCGACTACTTCCTCACCACCTTTCCCGACGCCCAGGTTCGCTGGGTGAACGTGCACAAGTTCGTGGAATTTTGCGATGGTTTCGAGGGAAGCACCGGGCTGCGGGATTTCATCAACCGTTCGGGCATCGCGCAGCAAGTGAAAGAGAGCGAGGCTTCCGTGGAAAACGAGGAAAGCGACGTGGTGCGCGTGATGACCGTGCACCAATCAAAGGGGTTGGAATTCCCCATCGTGATCGTTCCCGAGCTGGGGCAACAATCGCGAAGCCAAAACAGCGAGCACATGCTGTCCGACCCGATGTACAACCGCATCGCATTCGCCCCACCCTCGCACAAGCCACGCGAAGGCTCGGAGTATGAACAGCTTTGCGAACGGGAAAAGCTTCGGGAAGAACACGAGGAACGACGGTTGCTATACGTGGCGTTCACCCGTGCATGCAACAAGCTGGCGCTGAGTTTCTCGGGGAAACCGCGCAAAAATACCCCCTACCTGGGATTCTTGCAACAGGCAGACCTGCTGGAAAGTTCCGGCACATGGAGCGGTTCCGGGGAGGGGAACGGTCCCCTACGGGAATTCGTGCGCCACGTTTCGCTCCCGGATCTGCAGCAGGTGCAACCGTACCAGCTTCCGACCATCACCTGCGCTCCAGAAGAGATTCCCCCCACCGTGCTGCCGCTGGAGCAAGCCCCGATCAAGCGGTACATCAGCCCGACACCCATGTTGCAAGCCCTGCGCGAGGGAAGGGCGCTGTTCGTGGAATCGAGCAA
>ERZ795053.6085-NODE-6085-length-12181-cov-4.183325_pt1 | contig 12181 bp, 8 predicted proteins | sample MGYA00375137_ERZ795053 | MGnify/ENA primary metagenome ERZ795053 (study PRJEB30182, sample SAMN05720284) | activated sludge metagenome | isolation source: Anaerobic digester | place: Hong Kong | collected 2014-12-17 ... | reverse complement strand
CCCGTTCATACAGGTCTGCCAGGGGGATGGGCTGCGCGGGCAACGCGCGGGTGATCGAATCCAGGTAGGCGCTGATCGCAGCGGTGCGTATCGAATCCAGCCTGGCCTGCTCGCGGGCAAGGGCAGCCTCTTCAGCTGCCGCCCTGGAAGCCGGATCGACGGGTGGATCATGACGGCAGGAGGACCACAAGAGGAGGCTGAATATCAGGAGGCGGACCATGGTACAACTTGTTAATGATCAAAAATAGCGCATCGAAATGCAATCTATTTGCACCGCATCCCATGGACTTGTGGCATTCCGGGAATCACCCTGTTCAACGGAACCAAATGCCTCATCCCTGCGACGGCTCGCAGGCATGTGCCGTTGGTGGGTCGGCTGTATCCTGCTTCATTCGCGGTCACCCTCCGTCAGGTGGGCCCCGGTCAGGTTTTTGTCCTGTCCGTCAAAATATGTCGATCTGTTGGCTTGCGGATGACCGATCGATCAACCGGGGCGGGATCGGAACCGGACGATCTGGTTTCCGGTGGGCAGGATCCGGCTTTCCAGCCACTCGACATCGGCCAGCCCGGGAACGGGTTTTCCGATGAGATGGCCTTCCTGAAGCTCGCTCTGGGGATACATCTGTTCTTCAAGCAGGACAAAATCGGTACGGTCGACGAGGCCCAGGGGCTTGAGCAGCTCTTCCCGGATCCTCTTGAGTTCATTTGGCGGATGGTTCATTTCACTCATCCACCAGAGCCGGCCGTTGGTGGCGCTACCGCCCTGGAGGCGTTCAACCAACTCCGCTACCGGACCGGCCAGCGCGTTCAGCCGGTCCAGCCGGACGACCAGGGTCCAGAACCGAACACTAACATGATCCTCGTCCACCCAGATGAGTTTGGGGGTGATGCGGAGTGGATCATGCTGTCGGAAATCGTACGATGGTTCTATTCGATACAAGGATCTTCGGGCCGTATCGGCCACCTGGATGGTCCAGTACGGACCCAGGACCCGTCCGTTCAGGTGCACCTTCAGTCCGGCTTCCGCACCGGACAGCAGGCTCTTGCAAAAGATGGCGTAACGTCCGCCGGCGTTCCGCCAGGCGTCCTCCTCCGGTTCCCTGGGGAACACGCCGAATTGGGTGCCCATATATAGGGGAAGGCAATACGGGGACATTTCGGCCCAATCCTTCGGATGGATGAAGCGGATCCGTTCCTCGGGAATGGGCATGTGATCCAGGAGGCCCGCCTTCCTGATGGCGAAGCACATCCTTGCCGTCTCGGGGTTCTGCCGGAAGTCCGGACAATCGTAGCGCAACCGGGCGTTATCACCTGTATAGATCATGGCATTGAGCGTGTTGGGTTGTGTTCAGGTTTGGATGACAAGGAAGTCACGCCAGACGCGTGGTCATCGCGAACACGGAAGCTGAAAGTGCCGGGGATCGGAACCGTTTTGACCTTCAGGTCCTCATCGTTTGGCCACCGTGGTGTTCCACTCGGTTGGCAGCGACCCGCCGTGAGGCGTCCGCATTCTGGATGACGGGTTAAAGATGAGGGAATCTGCGGAACCGTGCCGGATTTTAACCGACCCTTAACGGGGTGCGGTTCGGGATGGCATCAGATGACAATCGAGGGATAGAGAGGCAGGTTGGAGCCAGGACATATCCGGGTCGGAGCATCGATGGAAAACTGGAGATCCCGAGGTTTATTATCCATTCTGCATCAGTGAAAACCCGGCATCGGTCATAGATGGCGACTGTACCCCCCTGGCCAGCCGGTATTTGGTCAACAGGACCGTTCCTTGTCTGATCCGGCCAGTGACTATTATCGCCGGGGGAATGACCTGTACCCCAGGTATATTGGGAAAAAAAGAGATGAGAAACACTTACCTGCTATCGATCCTGTTGTACTTGCTCATTCAGACAGTTATGCCCGCCCAATCCTGCCTGCCTTTTGGTATTGTGTTCACGAACCAATCGGAGATCAACAGTTTCTCCACGGACTACCCGGGATGCACGTTCATCGAGGGTTCTGTCTACATTACGGGAGACAATATCATCGATCTTACAGGACTCAACCAGATCCAGAAGATCGGCGGAGCGCTGAACCTTCAAGCCAATGTCCAACTTTCAGATGCCAATGGCCTGGCTTCCCTTCAACAGGTTGATGGCGGCATATTCATCTATGCGAATCCTGTCCTGTCCCAACTATCCGGAATGTCCGGATTGAAGAGCCTGGGGACCGAAATCTCTCCCTTCGGCCTTTTCCTTTCGGACAATCCTTCCCTGACCAGCCTTGACGGCCTGGGTGCCCTGAACGAGATCGAAGGCAACCTGATCATTGAGAACAATGAGCAGCTGTCCGGGTTGGATGGTCTCCACGGTCTGGATCGGGTGAACGGAAGTGTTTACATCCAGTACAATCCAGCCCTGAATGACCTGAACGGCCTGAACGACCTGGAGGAGGTGATCGGGTATATATATATTGTTGACAACCCGTCCCTGAGCAACTTGCAGGGATTGGAGCAGGTAAACCCGGATTCGGTCCTGTTCTGGTATATCACGACTAATCCTGGCTTGACGGATTGCGCGATCCCGAACTTGTGCAAGGCATTTGACGACTACGGGAATGTCTATGTGGAGGAGAACGGGACCGGATGCTCCACCTGGGCAGAGCTGGAGGAAGCCTGCATGAATACGTCGCTGGACAACCCAGACCTTGACCTGCAGGTGGTCTGGCCCAATCCGGGTAACGGGTTCTTCCGGTTCTCGGGGCCGGCACTTGAAGGCAGATGCAAGGTCCAGCTGATCGATCCCAGGGGGATCATCCTGGCGGAACGCGAGGAAATGGCCGGAGAGTGGGACCTGACCGGTATCCTGTCATCAGGACCCTACTGGATCCGATGGATCAACCGGGGCGGTACCCGGACGGTTCCGGTGCTGGTGCGATGATGTTCCTGCGGATCCAGCATGTAAGAAATCTTCCCCTATCGACCGGTCATTACCGAATACGACCGTTGGTGATCGCCAATCCATGAAAACAAATTGTCCCGGATATATTCGTGTATTGGACTGACTTCTCGGCCAGGAAAGCAAGTTCAACAGCAAGATCGGGTAGAAATCCATTGGAGGGGGCTTCTAAATACCCATCTTCATTTGATCTAAAGCATGAATAAGGTCCGACATATTGTAGCAAATCTATTTGTGAAGAAAGACCGGCCTCATATGGTGAACATCGTCCAAAGAAGAACATCTAGCCGGATCTTATACAGCAAGGAGCACATTATCCACATTGCTTTCCAAGACTGCAAAGCTCAGAATGCTCCTTAATGATTTCTATATGAATAGGGGTTGACTTTAAATGATTTAAAAGTACCACGATATGAATACAGGAGAAAACCAGATTGCAGGCTTTCAGGATAAAAGCGGATTGGAAGCTGTTTTAACCACGAACAAATTGTTTGTTCGCTCAATGACAAGGTCGGAGACCTTTGCGCTCAGGGCCGTAGTTGGCTGTGGCATCTATGACGATATCGACACCTTTACGAAGGAGTTATCGAATTGGAATAATACCAAATCAAAGCAAACATTGACGCTCATTATCGCAGGGATTGCGATTGTTTTGAGTCTAACTACTGGAATGATTCCAGTATTATTTCTTGCATTCATTTTAATATTGATTGCATTTGTTTTTTTTAACAGTGGATCAAAACCGGTGTTGTTCAGTTATTTGAGGATCATCACGCTTGGCGGAACACGAGATTTCAAATTTGACAAGTCGGAAGCTGCCTCTGAATCGATTGCAGACTTCATCAGCAGGCTTGAGGAAACCTTTACATCTTACAAGCAATGAGTCGATTCTGGCGAATTTTTTGGGATATCTTTTATATCAGATCAGCTGTATTCTTGCAAAATACAATCCTATCCGTGTTTTTTTCAAAAAGCAGAAACAGGCGATCAACCATTGATAAATCGGTCATGAACGATGTCCATGAGGAACTAGACCGAGTCAATGAAAAGTTTTTTCGCTCGGGTAAAAAATAGAGGCAAATGTGACACTGCAGCTTTATAGGAATCGGACGCCATGCACAATAAATCTATTTAATTCATGAAAAGTAAGGATTATCATTATATTTTAGGTTTATCACCAGATGCAAGCAAGGATCAAATAAAGCAGGCCTACAAAAAACTATCCATAAAATTCCACCCGGATAAGAACCAAGGGGATCCATTCTTTGAAGATCGGTTTAAAGAGATACAGGAGGCTTATGATGCTCTGATGAATGAACAACTACCGCATGAAGAACAGAACAAAGACGGACGTGACAGTTCAAAGGGATTTCATTCAGACTTTCCTCCATCTATTGAATATTTTGCGGTTGACAAAAAGGTGCTGCAGATCGGTGAGCATCTTCATATCCGATGGAAGGTCTTTCATGCCGACAGAGTCCAGATCTCCTGCCTGGAAGGTTTTCAGGCCAATATTGGCAACGCCTCGGTTGATACCGCCAGTGCGTTGACAGATCGCTATACCAATATTGATCTAATAGCGACAAATACGTATTCAGGAACCCAGGATACCAGGCGCATCCAGATAGAGATCCTGGGTGTAGAAAATGAAGCAGAACCCACTACAGGTCATGCCGGATTGGATCAGGATAAGGCTGCAGAAAATGGCTCGCAGGCATCAAAGAAGAAACCCGGTTCGACGAGAAATAAGGGCATTGATCAGTCTTCAGGGTCCCCAAGAAAATCATCCAGAAGATGGAGAATCCTGGTACCGGCGCTGTTGATTCTAGTTTTAGCGGGAGCAGGAGTAGTCTGGTGGTTAACACCACAGGAATTGCCCTTCAAGGAGGAAATGACTTCCGACTCCACTGTGGAAACGGTTGACCCCGTGGAGGACAATACAGGATTGGATCTGGAGATCGCAGACCTTACCCGGTCATGGATTAAGGAACATAATGGGGCCTACAATTCAGGTTTGGCCAACTACTATACAGCAAGCGTCGATCTCGATGGGGAATGGACATCAAGGCCTGAAGTCCTCGAGATCAAAAAGCAGCTCGCAGCACTTTTGGACATACCGATGACCGCGTCACAGAAGCCCTTCGTGACACGTTTGGATGAGGCGTCCTACAAATCCCAGCTCATATGGCAAATGTGGATCCATGGCCGCCTCATCAAATCGCCTTTTCACATCATCTGGAGCCGGCAAGGGGACACCTGGAGAATCAGGGAGGAGAACAGCCTGGTTCCATACCGACAGATCCTGGAGGCTGCATTGGCGGTTTCCGACGCAGATCCCGCTTCTCTCCAGACCTCCGATGAACCGCCATTGACCCGGGAATCATCCCATTCGGAACCGATGGAGGATCCTTCTGCAACCCGGGAGCCTGCCACTCCGCCACCGGGAAGCCAGCGGAACGTGGTATCCAGCGGGGGCAATGCCACAGCAGAAAAAGTGGAATCCATCTCCACCCCCACCAGCCAGATACCTCCATACGGACACCGGAACCGGATCGCGGTCCAGGAGAACCTGGTATATGCAGTTGGTCAGAAGCGGTGCATCACCATCGATCGGATGCAGAACAGGGACCTTCGGCTGCTCATTTGGGAATCCGGCCGGATCGACGACCAACCGGACGAGGAGATCACCGGAGGCGATCTCCGGAAATCCGGAGAGGATCTGCAGCATTTCACGTTCAAGGATCGAAAAGTTACCCATGAGATCATTGTGCAGGGACAGCACGATCGCACCTGCGTATACAATCTCTACAAACGTGACCAGATCGTCCAGACATACCGGTTGCAGTTACAGTGAACAATTCATGCCGGTACCAGCAAATAGAAGGTCATCCATGACCAAGCGGGGGAGCTCAACGGGAATTTCCAGGGCAGCAGCAAGGAGGTTGTTCCGGTAGATGTGCCGGCAGAGGATGGTGAACTGGCCCCTTCCAATGGTACCAAAGGCCTGTCCCCTGCAATGGTTAACGAACGGACCCAACTTTCCCGTTCGTTCGCACCTTCCTTCATTCGCGGTCACCATTCTTCAGGTATTTCATCAGCTGGCTGCCACCTCTTCTGGATGCTCCCAACCGGAAACCCCCCTCCAGTTCGATGATCTGTTCCAGGGCGTGATACCGGACCAGGTGGTCCAGGTTGATCACCAGTGATTTGGAAACCTGGAAAAACCGGCTGTTGTCCTTGAGCAACTGCCGGTAATGCCCCAGATGCCGAACTGAATTCAAACTACGGCCATCTGTAAGGTGGATCCGGCAGATATTGTCCTCCCCTTCAATATAGATGATCTCCCGCCAGGGCACATATTCGATCACGCTCCTGGGAAGGATGACCGGCATCTTTTCGACCGACCCGTTCCTGGACTGGAGCAGGATATGCTGGAAGGTGCGCAACTGCTCCACCAGGCCCATCTGTTCCCGACGATCAATGGCGTTGCGGATAGCCTGCTTGAAATCGGATTCATCGATCGGTTTGACCAGATAATCGATCGCTGAATAGCGCATGGCCCGGTAGATATTCTCAAAGGTGCCAAAGGCCGTAATGAAGACCAGTGCCGCATGTTGCAGGATCTGCTCCGGTATCCGGTCCAGGATCTCGAACACCGACCCGTCACGCAGCTGTACATCCAATAATAACAGATCCGGTTGAACCTCCAGGATCAACTTCTCACCCTGCACGACAGTAGCTTCCGTTCCCACCAGTTCGATCTCCTGGAAATGTCGCCTGATCAGCCCCCTGATCAGTTCCTGTGCCTGGATATTGTCCTCGATCAGTATCGCTTTCATGATGGCAATGTCATATAGATGTCCACAATGGTGCCGCCCCCCGGTCTGTCCCTGACCTCCAGCTGGCACGGGTATCCCAGATCGTTCAGGAGGTTGACCCGCTCCCGCAGCAGATCGACCCCATGCGAGCGGTGTCGGAATACCGTTTCTTTGACCCGTCGTGCAGCTGCCTCCCGGCCAATACCGTCATCCTCGATCTGGTAATGAAGCCTGTGGTTTTCTTCGCTGAGTCGCACCCAGACATGACCCGCACGGTCCAGTGGCCCCAGGCCATGCTGGATGGCATTTTCCACCACCGGCTGGATCATCAGGGGAGGCACCATCGGATCATCCTCCTGCAGGTCCTCATCCACTTCCAGGATGAAGGTAAAACCCGGGGATCGCTGGCTCTGTTCCAGCTTGACATAATCGTTCAGCAATTCAAGTTCCCTGCTGAGAGAGGTCAGTGGCAATGAAGCCTTCCCCTGGGTTTGCTGTACACTCAGTTCGAGGACCTGTCGGATCAGCCTGGATAACTGAACAAGCTGTTCGGATGCCTCTTCCCTGGACCGGTTCTGGATGGTGTTCTGGAGGGTGGTCATGGCATTGAACAGAAAGTGAGGATTCAGCTGGGCCTGGATGGTACGCAAACGGGTCTCCTGCAGTTGCTGATTCACGGCACTCAATTGGCGCTGGCTTCGGATCCGGTCCACCAACCCGATCACCGCGACGATCAGCAGGAACAGGGCCAAAGCGAGTAAACCAGCTTGAATCGACTTGCGTTTCCAGATCGGCAGGATCACCCACAGGTCCCCGTTCAGCACGGACCAATGCTGCGGTTCAACCCCCGGGATATGCGCCCGGATGCGCAGTGTCCGGTGGCCATGATCCAGATCGTCGAGGACCAACCTGTCAGCGTAAGGAGATGACTTCCAGGGGCCCTGATCCACTTGATATTCCAGGATGGCCCTGCCACCCTCCGGTCCGATCAACCAGGTGTGGAGTTCAAGGATTGCCTTTCGCAGGGTATCCCGCAGGACACGCTGTCTGGTCAGGGGAACCGGCTGACCATTGATCTGGTCGATCAGGAGCACATGTTCGAGCATACCCAGATCGGCGAGATGGGCATAATCAAACCGGTGGATACCGTCAATGGACGGGATCCACAGTTGCCCCTCCCTGTCCAGGTAGGCACCGTTCTCATTGGGCTCCAGGACCGTATAGCCCGAATGTTCATCGAACCGATGGGTCAAGCGTACAGGTGTCCGACGGATATTCAGGACACTCAAGGCATTGGCACCGATGACCAGCAGCGTGTCCGCCGCTGGCGCCATCACCTGGCTGACCTGGCCAATGATGGCATCCTTGAGCACGGGTACAAAGCGATCGGAAACCGGGTCCCAGACGCTCAACCCGTTGGTTCCACCGCACCAGATCCGCTGGTCGGCAGATCGCTCCAGACTGAACCCACCCTGGAATGGAAACCGGCCATTCTCGAATGTAAAGATGGTCCATTGACCGGTCCGGCGGATATATCGGCCAATGCCGCCCCACCCGCTGATCCAGATCGTATCTCCCCCGGAGGCGACCAGCAGGTCTGTACAACTGATCCCGGTGGAGATATCCCTGGGGACAAAAATGGTATCCCGGATCGGCTGACGCGGATCGGACGGCAGGAGGAAGATATGGGAACCCGCAGCAAGCATCCCACCACTTTTGGGGTCCGACATGAGCGCCTCGATCGTTTCATGAAGCCGCCAATGATCGATACCCCGGTCCGTCAGTCGATAGACGCCACGATATCCGCCGGCGTACAGACCTCCCTGGGACGTGATGCAGTTACCCGGAAACAACTGCCGGTCTGTGGAAAATGGAAGGTCGTCAGGCAGGGATCGCCTGTTGGTCACATTTCCTTCCCGGTCTATCTCGATAAAGCCATCCTTGTGGCAGGTCAGCCAGAATCTGCCCGGCACCCGGGATGGCAATACGGACCAGGGGTTCCCGCAGGAAGGCAGATCAATCTTCATCCATCCGTTCAGAAAGAACAGCTTCAGGCCTTCATCCGAACCGGTGAACAGTCGCTGGCCCGACCTGTCCAGTAGTTGGGTACGACAAAAAAATGGACGCTGGATAGGCACCGTGTTGAACACGTCGTTACGGGCGACCAGCACCTCACTCTGATCAACTTCCCTTTCCAGGGAAAAGGATGTCAATCCGGATTGAACAAACAGACTTTTGAGGGCGTCCAGCGTCTTATAATCACCATCCAGAGAAATACGCCAGTTGGCAGGGTCGGTATTCAGATAGTATTCGAACAGGGGCCTGTTGACGGGCTGAAAGCCCGGCTTGCTGATATCGTAGTGATAGAGTTGATCAGCATGCTGTGCGCAGCGAAATACGCTTTCGACCTCATAGGCATCAAACGACTGCACCACCGGTTCGTAATGACACCCGTTCTCGCGGAGCGAAACATTCCCCAGCAATTTCCTGCCTGAATCATAGATCTGCAGACTATCCCGGCCAACCAGATAGAAGCACAGGTCATTCCGCCCGAACTGTCTCAGCTCTCTGACAGGTCCTGTGCATTGAAGCCACGGATAAGCGTCCGTCAGGGGGATCAGTCTTCCATTCCTTAGGACCTGGTCTCCCTCCTGAGCGGCCAATGCGGGTTCTCCATCCGGTGAAAGATAAAAGGTTACTCCGCTCCCGTACGGCGAGGTCAATTCAACGACCTGGGTCCGGATACCGTCAAAACTGAATAAATGGGAATTCGTGGCACCCCAGAGCCGTCCTTCACCGTCCACATTCAGGTACTTCACGGCACCGTCCAGCCGAAGTTGGTCCGGATGAAAGCTTTTCACCCGGGATCCATCAAACACACTAATCCCATTCTGGGTGCCGATCCAGACCCTGCCCAGGTTATCTTCCACCAGATTGACCACCTGATTCTGGGTCAATCCATCCCTTTTCGTAAAGGACAGGGATGGCACGTACATCCGGGTTGCCTGGCCCCAGATGGTACCCGACATCCACATCAACAGGTAAAAGAAGCACACACGTATCATTCCCGACATCAGCGATCGCAACTTCACATTAAAGTACATAAAATCATCCTCAGGGCCTGTCCTCAAACACCCATCCGCACCATTCATTTCATGTTGACCATTCTCAACCGTTACCTGGATGAGCGCGCAAGGAGTTCCTTCAACCAGGACGACTCCGGCCCGGACCTGTCCGTACACCCGGCCTGATGGGGATAAGCCACATAGCAGATCCGCAGATCGGCCTGATGGGCGTAGGGCACAAAGAAGATCTTCAGGTCCGCCTGATGGGCGTACTTCGATATGGACCACCAGCCCGGCTGATCTCCAGCACGTGACGGATAGGGCAGCAGATAGACCTTCAGGTCGGCCTGATACGGATAGGCCACTTCATACACCCTGATATCGGCCTGATGTGCATATCGAGCCACCCAGACACGTTGCGCGATGACCCTGCCAGGTACCAGCAAGGCCACCAGAAGGAATACCGCAAGGCCGGCGCAGATTCGGGTCAGTTTCATGTGATCCGCCATTCGATCAGTGCCCGCCGTGGACCTGACTGACCGTTTGAAAGAGGCTTTGGTAGGCCTTTCGCGTTTCGCGCACCCGGGTCATCTCCAGCTGGCTCGTATCCCTGGAACGGGCGATGGCCACCCTGGAGCGGTACTTCTCGAGCTCGGGGGCGATGGCCAATTCCTTCGCTCTGACCTCTGCATCGGTGTCAAGTTTCTTCATCCGAAAATCCTGGTCATACGCCGCCTGCCGCCCTTCCATGTCCAACCGGCGATCTGCACGATCCATCTCAGCTTGTTGCAGGGCTATCTGATCCTGATACTGTTGCTGACGAAAGGCCCATTGCCGGCGGGAGGCCTCATCCAGTTGGGCGGTCATCTGTTTTTCCAGTCGGGCCTTCCGTCGGGCACAATCCTCACTGACGGTCTCCAGGGAGGCGAGGGCATCGACACAGCGATCCAGGTCCTTCCTTGCAAAAAAGGATTCCGCCTGGAGCAGATACTTCTCACAAGCCTCGTGGGCAATGAAGTCCAGTACAACCTGTACTTCCTCCCTGCACTGGCTGTTGGCCGGCAGGAGCATGGCCTTTTCATAGGCCGCGTCATAGGCTCCCTGGTCAGCCAGGATCCTGGCTTCCTTGACCCAGGTCGCGCACTGTCTTTCCAGCCGCGCAGACCAGGCCTTGGTCATCAGCGCTGATGCCTCTTCAAAGCAGGGTACCCCGGAAGGGATCTGACCGGTCAGGCGAAGACACTCCTCTTCCTGTTCCATGGACAGGTACCGACGGGCCAGATTCAGTACCTCGTCGCAATGTTCCTGGTAATAGGTGGTGATGTTGGACCGGGCTTCCCGGATCAACTCTTCGATCTCCCTGCTTTTGTTTTGCAACTGGCGAGCAGCCTGGCGCAGGAGCACCTGCTTTGTCTCACCGCTTTCCCGCACGGGTATGGAGACTGAGCCAAAGGTCAGCTCGCCCTTTCTGTCCTGGATGGAAAAGGAGACGGTCAATTCGGCCGCGATCATGGGTTGTCCATTGATATCGATGTCCTTGAGATAGACCTCGGAGATCAAAGTATGGACCAGAAACTGGGGTCCGCTGTGATCGGCATAGGCCACTCCTGTCCGGGTCATCGCCCGACTCAACAGGGTGCGGATAGCCGGAATGTCCGGACTATCCTCAAGAAAGGTGACCGTCACCGGTCCCTGACCAATGATGATCTGACCCGGCTCCTGACTGCTGCCCTCAACGAGCAGCAGTACCAGGAGGGTCAGGAACAAGAAAAATCGTAAGCCTTTCATGGGAGTATGAATCGAATGGTCCCATTATTGACCACCGGCCGGGGCATGGGCAACCGTTCCTGTAAATAATCCGAACAGAACTGGCCGATATACTTTCTGAATTCACGGGCGAAATCATCCGGCAGCACATTTCGCCCTTCCTCATCCAGAAGGGGGATGCGGATCTCATCAAAATAGAGCTGGTTCTCCGTATTGGTCCTGACCCGGAAATTTCCCTGGTAGGCATGTTGCCTGACCCACTCGATCAGGATGTCAGCGAGCAGATCATACTCTTCGTTGACCTCATCACTGAGGGAGGCCCTGGAGAGTTCGCCCCGCTCGATGATGCAGGAGATGGTTCGACCATGCAGGCGCACATCAGAGAAGGAGGCATTCAGCCCCTCGATAAATGCACTGATCTGGTCATTCTCTGTCAGCGCCCGTCGGGCGAGATAGCCATAGTCATCGGTCTTGAAATGAGGTGTCGCATCAAAATTCATGGCATACATGGCCCTGGAGGAGACCTTGTCCACTGCGCGGAGATTGATCTGCACGCTGTTGGCGCCACTGGCATCGGTATGGA
>ERZ795053.6081-NODE-6081-length-12184-cov-4.386182_pt1 | contig 12184 bp, 11 predicted proteins | sample MGYA00375137_ERZ795053 | MGnify/ENA primary metagenome ERZ795053 (study PRJEB30182, sample SAMN05720284) | activated sludge metagenome | isolation source: Anaerobic digester | place: Hong Kong | collected 2014-12-17 ... | reverse complement strand
GCTCAAGAAACGCCGGGACCGCTATCAAACGATGAAATCAGCTAAGGCGTAAAGTAACAACACCCGGGATGAGGGCAAAGGCTGAAACAATCGCACGCTTTTGCGCCAATCCTTATAGCGCTGGTCTAAGATTGTCCTTGATGATGACGTGCGCCCATATCGCGGGCGCCGGAAAGGGACAGCACCAATCCCATGACGCCGACTAAGCTTCTTATAGGCCAATTTCTTATCGTGGCCGTTCTCATCGCTCTTTCCCTTTGGGCGGCGACCCAATGGGCGGCATATGAGCTTGGGTTTCAGCCGCGACTCGGCGCGCCATGGTTCATGCTATTCGATATGCCCGTTTACAAACCATGGCGGCTTTTCCAATGGTGGTACGCCTATGAAGCTTATGCGCCGGAGATTTTTAACCGCGCCGGGATCATGGCGGCTGGTGGCGGGTTTCTCGGCGCCGCCGCCGCAATTGCCGGATCGCTGTGGCGCGCGCGTTCCCAAAAGTTCGTAACGACCTATGGATCTGCGCGCTGGGCGAAGACGCACGACGTCGAGGAAGCAGGCCTCTTGAAACCGGACGGCGTCTTTCTCGGGCGCTGGAAATCCGACTATATGCGCCATAACGGCCCCGAGCACGTCATGGCATTCGCGCCGACGCGCTCAGGCAAGGGAGTCGGGCTTGTGGTCCCGACATTGCTGTCCTGGACGGAAAGCGCCGTCATTCACGACATCAAGGGCGAGAACTGGGCGCTAACAGCGGGTTGGCGCGCGCGCTTTTCCCATTGTCTCTTGTTCGATCCGACTAATCCCACGTCGGCGCGATACAATCCCCTGCTGGAAGTGCGCCGCGGCGAGAACGAAGTGCGCGACGTACAGAATATCGCAGATATTCTTGTTGATCCTGAAGGCTCGCTCGAACGGCGGAACCATTGGGAGAAAACCGGCCACGCGCTGCTTGTCGGCGTCATCCTCCATGTCCTCTATGCGGAGAAGGAAAAGACGCTTGCGGGATGCGCGGTGTTTCTCTCCGATCCGCGCCGCAGTTTCGAGACGACCCTGAAACTGATGATGTCCACCAATCATATCGGAACAGATACAGCGCCGCGCGCGCACCCCGTGGTCGCGCAGGCGGCGCGAGAACTGCTGAACAAATCGGAGAATGAACGCTCGGGCGTGCTCTCAACGGCGATGAGCTTTCTCGGGCTTTATCGCGATCCCGTTGTCGCGCGCGTCACCGCCGCGAGCGACTGGCGCATTGCAGACCTTACCGACAGCGACAGGCCGGCCTCGCTCTATCTCGTCGTGCCGCCGTCGGACATCTCCCGCACGAAGCCACTGGTGCGGCTCATCCTAAACCAGATCGGCCGGCGCCTCACGGAAACGCTTCCGGGAGAAAAGGGAAGGGGGCGTGTCCTGATGATGCTCGACGAATTCCCGGCGCTCGGTCGGCTCGATTTCTTCGAGTCGGCGCTCGCCTTCATGGCGGGTTACGGCGTGAGGGCCTTCCTGATCGCGCAGTCGCTTAATCAGATCGAGAAAGCCTACGGGCCGAACAATTCCATTCTCGACAATTGCCATGTGCGTATTGCGTTCGCCACTAATGACGAGCGGACAGCGAAACGCATCTCCGACGCCCTCGGGACGGCGACGGAGCAGCGCGCGCAACGCAATTATGCGGGCCACCGTCTCGCGCCCTGGCTCAGCCACGTCATGGTGTCGAGCCAGGAGACGCAGCGCGCCCTCATCACGCCGGGCGAAGTCATGCAATTGCCGCCGGATGACGCGGTGGTCATGATCTCCGGCGCGCCGCCCATCAAGGCGAAGAAGCTGCGTTATTACGAGGATGCGAATTTTACCGAACGAACCGGCGCGCCGCCGACGGCGCCAATATTGCCGGCGACGCGTCCCGACGATTGGGCGTCTGCTTGCCGGAAAATAGACCGGAAACTTGCAACGGACGATGCGGCGCTTCCGTCAGGCGGCGATGAGGGCGGGCGTGAGCCGCAGCTCACGCCGGCGCTGGAGGACGCCGAAAGGAAGATCGACGATGACCATGAGAAGCGGGACCGGGAATTGTCGGAAGAAGATTTTGCCGACGGCGCCGGCAATGACGCCCGCAAGGAAACCGCGGAGCGCGTAAGGCGCGCCGCCGCCCTCGATCGCGTTGACAAAGATTTGTTGCCGGATTTCTGACCATGGCGAAACGCCGCGTGCATGTGAGGTTAAGCGATCGGGTGTGGGCGGACCTCGACAATGCCGCGCAAGCCCCTCGCGTCACGCAATCGGCCATCGTCGAAGATGCGCTGCGCTGCTATTTTGACCCTGACGCAAAAGCCGGACGTGAAGCGGCGATCCTGAAACGGCTTGACGCCATCGATCTGAGACAAAGCGCCGTTGAGCGCGACGCCGCGATCATTCTCGAAACGCTCGGACAATATGTGCTTTACTGGCTGACGCGAACCGAGCCGCTGCCGGACGGCGAGCGCGATATCGCGCATAATCTCGGACGAAAGCGGTTCGATTATTTTATCGAGCAGGTCGCCGGCAAAATCACCGGCGATGACCGCCTTTCCGCCCGGGTACGCTTGGATGCGGCATCCGACGGTGCGGTTTGGCCAAGAGGCAAGAAATAATATCACATGTGATATGAATATGGCATTTTTGGCTTATATGATATCAAAATTGATATTCTTTTGGCGCGATTTACCTTGCTTTAAGCCTTTCAAATGTTATATCAATTGTGATATGAAAATGGCCAAAATGGCTATTTTGCGATCAAAGGTGATATGATGAAAATCAATGCGTTGACCCCCGAGCCGGCGATCCTGAAAGAGCTGGGCGAGCGGCTGGCGCGCATCCGCAAACAGCAGGGGCTCGCCCAGACCGACCTCGCTGAAGAAGCGGGCGTCGGCGTCGCGACCTTGCGGCGGATCGAAGGCGGGCAGGACAGCCAGCTTGAATCCTGGCTGAAGCTCCTGAAAGCCCTCGACATGACTTTCGCCATAGACGCGCTTCTGCCGGAGAATTTCAATTCGCCCATGGCCGAAGCGCGCGGCGCGGCGCGCAAGCGGTCCAAGCTGTCGGAAGGCTCGGCGGGAATCGTGTGGGGAGATGAGACCCCGTGACCACGGCCACTGTAAATCTCTGGGGAACGCCGATTGGCTATGTCTCCATGGACGAGGGCGAACAATTCGCCCGTTTCGAGTATGATCCGGATTTCGCGCAGTTCGGCGTTGAACCGGCGCCGCTGCACATGCCGGTGCGTCCCGGACGCATATACCAGTTTCCTGACCTCCACCCGCGCTCCTTCCATGGCTTGCCCGGATTGCTTGCCGATAGTTTGCCCGACAAATACGGCAATCGCCTCATCAACGTCTGGCTGGCGAAGACCGGCCGGCGCGCCGATCAGTTCAATGCGGTGGACCGGTTGTGTTATACGGGGCGCCGGGGCATGGGCGCGCTCGAATATGAGCCAAGTCTCGGCGCCGACACCGCGAAAGACAAACTGGTCGAAATCAAGGATCTGATCGATCTTGCCTCCATGGCGTTCGCCGACAGGCAAACGCTCGATACGAAATTCGCGGCCGGTAAGGAAGAAGAAGCGTTGCTCGAAATCCTGAGCGTCGGCACGTCGGCCGGCGGCGCCCGCGCGAAAGCCGTCATCGCCTTCGATCCGAATACAAAACAAGTCCGCTCAGGCCAGCTCGACCTTGCGCCGGGCTTTGAGCACTGGCTCATCAAGTTCGACGGCGTCGCCTTCAGCGGCGACTGGGGCATCGCCGATCCGGCCGGATACGGTCTGCTTGAATACAGCTACTACCTGATGGCGCAGGAATGCGGCATCGACATGACCGAGTGCCGGCTCTTCTCCGAGAACGGGCGCAACCACTTCATGACCCGCCGCTATGATCGCGATGAGAAGGGCGGCAAGAAGTTCGTCCAGTCCTTCGCGGCGCTGGCGCATTTCGATTATTATGAAAGCGGCTATTACTCCTACGAGCAACTATTCATGACCATGCGCCAGCTCGACATTGCCAAAACCGATGTCGAGGAGCAATTCAGGCGCGTCATCTTCAATCTGGTCGGATGCAATCAGGACGATCATGTCAAAAACTTCGCCTTCATTATGGACCGCAAAGGCGATTGGACCCTGACGCCCGCTTTCGATATGTGCCACGCCGAAGGCAGCGATTTTACTCGCTTTCATCAGCTCAGCATCAATGGGAAAACGTCCGGATTTACGAAAGCCGACCTAAAACACCTCGCGAAATATGCCGGCCTGCCGAACAACCGCGAGAAACTTATCCTTGAACAAACCATCGAAGTCTTCATCGGCTGGCAAGCTAAGGCGGAAGATTTAGGCGTCCCCAAAAAAATCCAGGACCATGTCCTCCGCACGCTGCGTCTCGACTGGGCCTGATGATTGCAAAACCTTAAGTCCTTCGATCAAGCCTGATCTAGACCCGCATAATTGCGACTTTCCAGCCTATCGAATGCGGCGGATGACGCCGATGCTCGCTCTCGACTTGAAACCGTCGAGAACCCGAGCCCATGTCGCATTCCGCCTCTCATTCAGAGACCTCATGCCGCCGGCAGACCATGCTGCGCTCGGCCTTTCGCGGCGCTGTCGCGGCAGCGCTCGACGCCGATGATGTCATCGAGGTTCTCGCCAATCCCGACGGGTCGATCTGGATCGAACGGGCCGGCGCTGCACTTGCGCGTGATGCAGAAACTCTCGACGCCGAAGCGCGCGAGCGCATCATCCGGCTGGTTGCAGGCAGCGTCGGCGAGGTCTGCAATCGCGCCAATCCTGTCATCTCCGCCGAGTTGCCAGGTTCCGGCGAACGCTTTGAAGGTCTTCTCCCGCCGGTTTCCGAGGCGCCCTGTTTTGCTATCCGCAAACCCGCCGCCGCGCCCTTTACGCTCTATGATTATGTGAAGAGCGGCGCGCTGGCGCCGGCTGTTGCTGATGCGCTGCGATGTTGTCTGGCGGAAAGGGCCAATATTGTCATTGCCGGCGGCACGTCTTCTGGCAAGACGACCTTTACGAATGCGCTGCTTGCCGAACCGGCCTTCGCGGAGGAGCGCGTCGTCATTCTCGAAGATACCCGCGAGCTCAAATGCGCGGCGAAGAACGCAGTCGCGCTCAGAACGCATGGCGAAGGGGCAAGTCTCACACGGCTTGTCCGGTCCACCATGCGCCTTCGCCCCGACCGCATCATCGTCGGCGAGGTGCGCGGCCCCGAAGCGCTCGATCTCTTAAAGGCGTGGAACACCGGCCATCCGGGCGGCGTCACAACACTGCACGCAAACTCCGCAGAAGGCGCGCTGTCGCGACTTGAGCAGCTTGCGGCTGAAGCAACGGGCGCGCCGCCGCAACGGCTCATCGCAGAAGCCGTCGATGTCGTCGTCTTTATGTCGCGCCGCGACGGCGTGCGGCGCGTCGAGGACGCGCTGCGCGTTATTGGCGTCGACGGCGACGCTTATGAATTCGCGCCGCTCTGCGAACCCAAACTTGTTCCAAAAATAAAAGGAGAGACCCATGAAAACTGTTAGTATGAATATGGCGGCGCGTCGCGTGCTTGCTGCGGGCGCTGCGCTTGCGTTCCTTGTCGGCACGGCTCACGCCGCCGGTTCCGGGATGCCCTGGGAAGGCCCGCTCGACCAGATCCTGCAATCGATCGAAGGCCCTGTCGCGCGCATCGCCGCCGTCATCGTCATCATCATGACAGGCCTTGCGCTCGCCTTCGGCGAGTCGTCCGGCGGGATGCGCAAACTCATTCAGATCGTCTTCGGACTTTCCATCGCTTTCGCGGCGACGAGTTTCTTCCTCGCCTTCTTCTCCTTCGGCGGCGGCGCCGTTCTGTATTGAGAGAGGCGAGTAATGGACGGTTTCGAAATCCCCCTGCGCCGGTCTCTGACCGAGCCGATCCTCATGGGCGGCGCGCCGCGCTCGGCTGTGATCCTGATTGGCACCATCGCTGCGGCGCTGGCGCTCGGGCTTCGTCTCTGGATACCGGGGCTTCTCGTCTGGCTCGCCGGACATACGGGCGCTGTCATGGCGGCGAAGGCCGATCCCGATTTTATGAGCGTTGCAATCCGCAGCCTCCGGCACAAGGCGCATCTTTCATGCTGAACTTACGCGAGTATCGCGACAAGCCGCGGCTCCTGTCGGACTATCTCCCGTGGGCTTGCAGCCCGGCGCCGGGGATCGTCCTCAACAAGGACGGGTCGTTTCAGAAGACCTTCCGTTATCGCGGGCCGGACTTAGAGAGCGCCACCGACGCCGAACTCATCGCGCGGCACGCGCGCGTCAACAATGTGCTGCGCCGTTTCGGATCGGGCTGGGCGCTTTTCTTCGAAGCGGTTCGCACCCCCGCCCATGATTATCCGCATTCGAATTTTGGCGACGCCGCCTCCTGGCTGGTCGATGAAGAACGGCGCTTGCGCTTTGAAGGCGGTCTCGACGGTGATCGCGGCGACCAGTTTGAAAGTCATTATTATCTGACGCTGCTGTGGTTGCCGCCGGCGGACGCAAAAGGCCGCGCTGAACGCGCGCTCATCACCCGATCTGAAAGACAGGGGCATGACGACTGGCGCAGGCGGCTTGAGACTTTCATCGAGACCTGCGTGCGCGCCTATGATCTCTTGTCGGCGGCGCTCGTCGATATCGAGCCTTTGAGCGACAGTGAAACGCTTTCCTATCTTCATTCTTGCGTCTCCGCGAAGCGCCATCGCATTGCGGCGCCGGAAATCCCCGTCTTCCTCGACGCCATATTAGCCGACGAGCCATTCACCGGCGGGCTCGAACCGATGATCGGCGACCATCATGTGCGGACGCTGACCATTCTCGGCTTTCCGGCGGCGACAACGCCGGGCATACTCGATGATCTGAACCGCCAGGGCTTTCCCTACCGCTGGGCGACGCGCTTCATCGCCATGGACAAGCACGAGGCGGAAAAGGTTCTCGCAAAACAGCGCCGGCACTGGTTCGCGAAACGCAAGTCCATGGGCGCGGTCATTCGCGAAGTCATGTTCAACGAACAGGCCGCGCTCCTCGACAATGACGCCGATAACAAGGCCGCCGACGCGGACGCCGCCCTGCAGGAACTCGGAAACGATCTCGTCTCCTTCGGTTACGTCACCACCACCGTCACTGTCATGGGCGAAGGCATCGCCGAGGTTGAGGATCGGCTGCGCGCCGCCGAGCAGATCATCAATGGCCGCGGCTTCACCGCAATCCGCGAGACCTTGAACGCGGTTGAAGCCTGGCTCGGGAGCCTTCCCGGCCATGTCTACGCCAATGTCCGCCAGCCGATCCTCCACACGCTGAACCTGGCGCATATGACGCCGCTTTCTTCGGTCTGGGCGGGCGAGGCGCGCAATTCCCATCTAGGCGCCCCAGCGCTTATTCAGGCGCACACCAACGGAACGACGCCCTTCCGCGTCAATCTTCATGTGGGCGATGTCGGCCATACGCTCGTCGTCGGTCCGACCGGCGCCGGAAAGTCGGCGCTTCTGTCGCTGATCGCCATGCAATGGCGGCGCTATGAGAACGCGCAAATTTTCATTTTCGACAAGGGCCGCTCGGCGCGCGCCGCAACCCTCGCCATGGGCGGCTCCCATATCGATCTTGGGAGCGACGGCGCGCCGTCGCTGCAACCCTTAAAAGATATCGACAGTGAAATCGGCGCCGCCTTCGCCGCCGACTGGATCGCGGGGCTCGCCGCGCGCGAAGGCGCCTCCATGACGCCGGAGAAAAAAGGAGCCCTGTGGTCTGCGATAAAATCGCTCAGCACAGCGGAACAACAAGAGCGAACCATCACCGGGCTCGTCATGCTGTTGCAGCATGAGGAACTGAAATCTGCGCTGCATCCCTTCACCCTCGAAGGGCCACACGGCCGCCTCATCGACGCCGATCACGAGACGCTGGCGCTGGCCGACACGGTTTGTTTCGAGATGGAATCGTTGATGGCGGCGCCCGCCGCCGTCGCGCCGGTCGTCACCTATCTCTTCCATCGGCTCGAAGCGCGCTTCGACGGACGGCCGACGCTCATCATTCTCGACGAGGCCTGGCTGTTCCTCGACAGTCCGCTCTTCGCCGCGCGCATCCGCGAGTGGCTGAAGACCTTGCGCAAGAAGAATGTCGCCGTCGTCTTTGCAACGCAGTCGCTCGCCGACATTGCGAACGCCTCGATCGCGCCGGCGATTGTCGAGAGCTGCCCGACGCGAATGTTTCTCCCCAACGAACGCGCCCTCGAACCGCAACAGCGCGAAACCTATGAACGCTTCGGGCTCAATCCGCGTCAGGTGGAGATCATCGCCCGCGCGACGCCGAAGCGTGACTATTATTTCCAGTCGCCATTGGGCGCGCGCATTTTCGAGCTGGGGCTCGGTCCCGTGGCGCTCGCCTTTTGCGGCTCGTCGAGCCCCGCCGATCAGAAACTCATGGATGAGCTCATGCACGCTGGCGGGCCGTTCACGGAACAATTCCTGACCAAGAAAAATCTCAAATGGGCCGTCGATATCCTGCGCCAGTGGCCGGGCGTCGCGTCATCCCTGATGGCGGCCGAATAGGAGGAAACGAATGAAGAAGACCATCATCAGCATCATCATGATGGGCGTCATGCCGGTCATGAGCATCACAGGGACGGCCCATGCGCAATTCGGATTTGGCGGCATCGTCTATGATCCCACCAACCACGCCCAGAACCTGCTGACGGCGGCGCGCTCGCTGACGCAAGTTCAAAACCAGATCAAACAGCTCGCCCATGAAGTCACGATGCTTGAGAACCAGGCAAAGGATCTCGCGAACCTGCCTACGTCCGTCGCGGATGATCTGAAAGCGAAACTGCTCACCATCGATGCGCTGATAAACCTTGCCGACGGCATCGCCTACAAAGTCGCCGCGATCGAGACCGATTACGAGACGATCTACCGCGAAACCTATGGCGCGTCGCCGCCGCCGACGCCGGTGATCGTTTCAGAAGCGCGGGACGCCTGGAAACAGTCCCGCGACGGTTACAAGCATTCCCTACAGGTGCAAGCCCAGGTCGTCACCAATATCCGCGGCGACATCGATGAACTCCACGGGCTTGTCGGCGAGAGCCAGGGCGCCGGTGGAAACTTGCAAGTCTTGCAGGCCGGCAACCAGATCGCCGCGCTTTCCGCCGAGCAGATGATGCAGATTCAAACGCTGCTCGCCGCGCAATATCGCGCCGAGGCGTTGGAAGCCTCGCGCGCGCTCGCCGAACGCGAGCGCGGAAAGGCGCGGCTCATCCGCTTTCTTGGCGACGACAGCGCCTACACGCCGGGAAGTTGACCCATGGACGATTTGTCGGTCATCGATACATTTCTGGCGACGTTCTCGACCTATATCGATAGCGGATTCGGCCTGTTGTCGCCGGATGTTGCTTATCTGACGACCATCCTCATCGCCATCGACATCACGCTTGCCGGTCTCTTCTGGGCGATGGCCGAGAACACGAATGTCGTCGCGCAGCTCATCAAGAAAGTCCTTTATGTCGGCTTCTTCGCGTTCATCATCGGCAATTTTGCGTTTCTGAGCGGCGTTATCTTCGACAGTTTCGCCGAACTTGGACTGCGCGCCGGCGGCGGGTCGATGACGGCGGCGGATCTGATGCGTCCCGGTTTTGTCGCGAATGCAGGCTTTGACGCAGGTAAGCCGCTGCTTGAGGAGATCGGCGATCTTACCGGCCCCATCGCGTTCTTTGAGAACTTCGTCACCATCGCGATTTTGTTCTTCGCCTGGGTCGTTGTGCTGTTGTCGTTTTTCATCCTCGCCGTGCAGCTTTTCATCACGGTGCTGGAATTCAAGCTGACGACGCTCGCCGGCTTCGTCCTCGTTCCCTTCGCGCTCTGGAACAAAACGACCTTCCTCGCCGAACGCGTCCTCGGCAATGTCATCACGTCCGGGATCAAGCTGATGGTGCTCACCATTATCCTCGGTATCGGCTCGACGATGTTTTCTTCGCTCGCGGGCGCCTTTTCTGCCGGCGACGTCACCATGGAACAGGCGCTCTCAGTAACGCTCGCCGCCGTTTCGATCTTCGGGCTCGGCATTTTCGGGCCAGGCATCGCCGCCGGTCTCATCACCGGCGCGCCGCAACTCGGCGCCGGCGCCGCTGTCGGCACGGTCGGCGGTCTCGCGGCGGGCGCCTATATGGGCGGGGCAGGCGCTATGGCCGCAGGGCGCGCCGCTGCCGGCGGCGCATCGAGCGCGGTGACGGCAGGCGCATCGCTTTCGGGCGGCGTATCGGCAAGCTACCAGCTCGGCAAGATCGCTTCTGGAAAGACCGGCGTCTCCGGCGCCGCCGCCGGTATGGCGGGCCTGGCGCGCGCCGGCGCCGATAGCGTCAGGACTTTCGCCGCGAAACCCTTCGAAGGTTTGCGCGCCGCTTATGAAGAGGGAAGCGCCGCAGCGTTCTCCGCGACCGGCGGCAAATCTTCCGGCGGGACGATTGCGGATCTTTCCGCCAGCGGTGCCGCGTCCAAAAACGACAATTGGGCGGGCCGTTTCGAGGCGCGCCAGAATGTTCGCGACGCTGGCGGTCTCGCCGCCCACACGATCCGCAGCGGCGACGCTTCATCCGGCGGCGCAGCGCCCACTCTCAAAGAACGTGAGGACTCCTAATGCTCTTCAAACGCGCATCCGCAGTCTATGGCGAAACGCCGGAACCGGAAACGCCATTTCAAAAGGCCGGACAAATTTGGGACGAGCGCATCGGCGCGGCGCGCGCGCAGGCCGCGAACTGGCGCTTTATGGCCTTTGCCTGTCTGGCGCTTGCGGTTGGTGCTTCGGCGGGCCTCGTCTGGCGCTCCCTGCAATCGACCGTCACGCCTTACGTCGTCGAAGTCGATGAACTCGGTGCCGTGAGAGCCGTCGGCCCGGCGAGCCTGCGCTACAATCCGACCGATGCGCAGATCGCCCATCATCTGGCGCGGTTCCTCGAAAATGTGCGCGGGCTCTCCGTCGATCCCATCGTCGTACGTCAGAACTGGCTCTCCGGCTACGACTTCACCACCGACAAGGGCGCGGCGGTTTTGAACGATTACGCACGGGATAACGACCCTTTCGAAAGCGTCGGGCGCAGGTCGCGCACCGTCGATGTAACCAGTGTCGTGCGCGTTTCGGACGACACCTTCCAGGCGCGCTGGGTCGAACGCACCTTTGAAAACTCCGCCTTCACCAAAACGGAGCGCTTCACCGCATTGATGACCATCGTCGTCGATCCGCCGCGCGACGCGGCGACCTTACGCAAAAACCCCCTCGGCATATTCATCCACGGCCTCAATTGGAGCGAGGATCTCGACACCGGAGAAAAGCAATGAACAAGATCATGATATCCGCCAGCCTCGCAGCGTTGTTGACCGCCTGCGAAACCAATCGGGCGCCCTCACAAGAAACTTACGTTCCCGCCGTCGCGGCCTTCGACGATGAAACAACGCTTCCGGTCGAAATCGTCGAAACGCCAAAGGCTTTGCCGCTGCCGGGACAGCTAAAAGCGATCCCTTCGCCAAGTCAGAAATCGAAGGCGGCGCCGGCTACACCGGAAGACGCGATCGCCGAAGGCGCCAAGAAAGCGCGGATCGAACCCTCGCTTAACGGCTATATCAACGCCGTTCAGGTCTACCCCTATACCGAAGGCGCGCTTTACCGGCTTTATGCGGCGCCGGGACAGGTCTCGGACATCGCCTTGCAGCCGGGAGAAACGCTGATCTCCGTTTCGGCGGGCGACACGGTACGCTGGGTCGTCGGCGATACGTCGTCTGGCGGTCCGGAAGGCGAGCGCGCGCATATTCTAGTGAAGCCGATTGCGCCCGCTCTATCCACCAATCTGATGATCGCGACCGACCGGCGGGTCTATCATCTGGAGCTTTCGAGCACTGACGGCGCCTATATGGCGGCGCTGTCTTGGGCGTACCCGCAGGACGAACTGGACGGCTTGCGCGCCCGAAACCGAAACGCCCTGGCGCGCGACGAGCGCACCATTGCGAAAGGGCTGGCGTTGGGGGACTTAAATTTCAGCTACCGCATCGAAGGCGACAAACCCGACTGGCGTCCGGTGCGCGTCTTCGACGACGGCCGTCAGGTTTACATCCAGATGCCGGCAGCGATTGCGACCACCGATGCGCCGCCGCTCTTTGTCGTCGGCCGCAAAGGCGGGGC